>Ga0118677_10008150_pt1 | contig 16925 bp, 10 predicted proteins | sample AliMusrvi5mmetaG_FD_86154 | JGI IMG/M metagenome (GOLD analysis project Ga0118677, IMG submission 86154) | reverse complement strand
CCTAGTGGTTGCCTACCGCTTGGCCAGGCCCAGGCTTGGACCTGGCCTCAGCTAGGCCGGCAGCGGGCCGGTGCGGCACCCCCGTCGCCGACGCCCGCGGCGGACCACCATCGGGCCCAAATGGTCGGGATGACCTGTGGCCGGATCAGGCCGGCTACGGCCACGCGACGGGCTACAGGCCACCGGGGTTGGGAATCCGGATTAGGTTGGGGCTGCTATAGACAGCCACCGCTAACGATGTTTCAAAGCGTCGGCCCGACTTTCACCATCAGTTGCCCTCAACGAAGGCCGTTCCAGATGTGGGTAATGACAAGCGGCGAGACTGGCGACCTATTCGCGGGCGTGGGCGGGGAGGGCGGCGCTGGGTGAAGAAAGCAGCAATTCTCATTTTGTCGGGCTGGTAGGGCGCGTCACTCCGTGCGCGCCGGTCCTGGGGTGCCTGCGAGCGAACGGCGCGCACGGAGCGACGCGCCCTACCTTGCGACCTGTCCCCATATTGAGAATTGCGGTGAAGAATGTGCCCGCGGGGTCTGAGATGACTGCGCAAAAAGAAATCGAGATTCTCTGATCCGATTTGGCAGTATTTCTCGCTTTGTATGAGTAGAGGGCCGGGAATCGGCCCAGGACACTGACGAAGCTCAATATATGAAACGAACTATCCTGATCACCGCCGGATTGGCCATGACGCTGGTTACCGGCTGCATTGTTACCTCGGTCTATCCGTTTTACCACGAGAAAGACGTTGTCTTCGAACCCGCCTTGGTTGGCTCCTGGCAAAAGGCTGGGCAATCTGACGAACACTGGACGTTTGCACGGGACAAAGCAAATGGCTACGTCGTTACGTGTGTATCCAAAGACACGACGAACGTGTTCCAGGGCTACGCGTTCAAACTGCACGGGGAGAAGTTCCTTGATCTCAGCACGGCCCAGTGGAAGGAAGACATCCAGCCCGAGCCAGTCCCGTCTCATCTCCTGGTGCGCATCGGGCAGATTACGCCCTCCCTGAAAATGGCAAACCTGAAATATGAGTGGCTGGGGGACTTGCTGGCCAAGAATCCGAAAGCCATTCGGCACATCCTTATCAAGACCGGGGACAAGCCGGAGGACCGGCGCGTAGTTCTGACCGCCGATACAGCCGAACTCCAACGATTCGTGATCAAGCACCTGAAGACCAAGGACGCCTGGGACGATGGCCTCGAACTCCAATCGGCTGGGGCTGAGTCACCTTCGCGTTGATATCAGATGCAAGGCAACCAACTGTGGTAACATGAAAAGCACCCCGCCCCATCAACAAGCTGGCAGACCAGGACTCGGTGTCCTGCTGTGCTCGGCGGGGCTGAATCTGCTTCTCCTGTCGGCGGTGGTGGGACTGGCCAAAAATCAGCTCGCTAAAGCGCCGTCGTTGCCGGACTGCACAGTTGCCGGAACTGAGGTGTCGGTGGTGGCAGAAGGGGCGCTCGGTCAGTTGGGCACCGTTGTCACCAATGCCACGCCGTTCCGGTGGGCGCAGCTTGAGTCGGAGGATTTTAGCACTTACATCGCGAACCTTCGCGGGGTGCGCTGCCCGGAACGGATTATCCGCGACCTGGTCTTTCACGACCTGGAGCGGTTCTATCAAATCAGGGAGGCTGCCCAACCGACACCCGATATGTTCTGGAAACCGAGCCGCGTCCGCGAAGCCGCCCGCCAACAAACGGAGAACCGGTGCCGTCAAATGGAGATGCAAAAGCGTGAGATGATGCGCGATTTGCTGGGCGTCTGGTGGAGCAAAAAGGCCTGGGATTTCTGGTATGATGAAGGCTTCGCCGACATCGCTGAGATCTTGGTCGGATTTGTGACTAACGAGCAGGTGCTGGAGGCGCTGACCGTTTATTTCGACATGCACGAAGGGCCCAGCGATTTGAGTCGTGAATGTGAGCTCTGCGCTGCCGCCGATGAAAGAGCGCGCCAGGAGACTGCCTACCAGCACACCGTGAATTCTTTTGCCGAAATCATGTCGCCCGGCCAATTCGAGGAGATGGCACTGCGCATCTGCCTGATGGAGAAAGACTTGGGCGAGGACATTTCCCGGGCTGAGTTTCGCTTCCGCAACGGGTCGGAAGTGCGCGCTTTCGTTAAGCTGGTCAACCGGTTTAAGCCCTTCTTCAGCAAGGAATTCCTCGACAATGAGGACCAGGACGAAACCAGAAAAGCACAATTGCAATCAGAGCTGAGAAAGTTCTTCGGCGAGGACCGATTCGCTGCGTTTGAGCGGTCGCAGAATACCGGCTATCAGCAAATCTGGCAGTTCGGTCAGGAACAACACCTGCCACCGGAGACCATTCTCAAGGCCTGGGAAGTGCGCGAGGCCTCGGAACAGGAATACGGCCACTTGGCCGAGAGGACCGACCTCTCGCCCGACGACAGGGCCGCCACCTGGGCCGAGGTCCGCCAACAAACCCAGACGGCGCTAGTTGCGTTGCTCGGCGCCACTGCCGGCGCCGAGTACCTCAAAAAGCACAGCGATTGGCTTGTAGCTTCGCCACCCAGCCCCGGAGGTAAACCATGAACCGCCGATTCCTCACGATGGCCTCAATAACGCTGAACGTCGTCTTGGCGGGCGTTGGCATTGGGCTGGTCAAGCGCCCGATTCCGGCTGGACCCGCGTCGCCGCTGCTGAACGTCATCACGCATCCTCCGGCGCGAGTCGAATCCGCCGCAGTCGCCGCACCCGCGCTTGCGGTGATCGCAAGCGTGCCGGCAGCGTTCGATTGGTCTCAGGTCGCTTCCACCAATCTCTCCCAGTACGCCGCCAACTTAAGTGGGATCGAATGCCCGAAGGAAGTCATCCGCGAAGTCATCCTCTCGGTAGTGAACGAGGATTTCGTGCGCCGCCGCCACGCGATTTTCGAGCCGATTCATGCGCGATTCTGGGAGTTGATGGCCCAGCCTGAGCATTTCAAGGAGGATGGCGATGACAATACCAACGACCGCAGCAAGCAACTGCGGACAGAGCGGGATCATCAGCTTGAAGCGGCGTTGGGGGCAAATTGGGAGCGCGACGCCGGACCATCGTCACGGTTGGTATATGATCCCCAGCCGACGCTCAGTTTCCTGCCGGAGGAAAAGCAGCGGCGATGGTCAGAACTCGACGACAACTTCAATCAGCGCCAGCAGGACATTTGCCAAAAGACGCGCGGGAACGCGGTCGAACAAAAGGCCCAACTGGAAGGCATTGCAAAGCAGCGGGACGAAGCGCGCCGCCAACTGCTCACCCCGGGAGAGTTTCAGGAATACACGACGCGCACCTCGTCCCAGGCGGGCTGGGCCCAGGACCTCGCCGGCTTCGACGCGACGGAGGAGGAATATCGTGCTCTAAACCAGTTGCGGGCCACCACGCCGACCAATCTGATGAGCCAGTTCAACGCGCAGGCCCAGGCCCTTCTGGGCGAAGAGCGGTTCGCCGTCTTCCGGCGGGGGCAGGACCAACGCTTCGGCGAGCTTCTCGCACTGGCTAAGCGATGTCAGCTTCCGACGAATACGGTGGAACTCCTTTATCAGCAGCGCGTGACCGCCGAGCAACAATGCGCCCAGGTTCTTGCCAATCCTGCTCGGTCGGCCGAGGAGAAGCGGGCTTTGTTGCTCATGATCCATTCGGAAACGCGCCAGCAGTTATTCAGCACCTTGGGTGAGACGGCTGCCGAAGCCTATCTCCGCCACCACGGGAAATGGCTCGAAGCGATGGATAAAGGAAACCAGCCGTAAGGCGGAACCGACCCTAATCCGAACATTTCAGACTCTCCGGAGCGCCGGTCTCCGACCCGGCGTTTCCCAGCCATTCGGCCGACGCCGGGTCGGAGACCGGCGCTCCGGCCTGCAGGTGTTTCAAGGCGAGTGTGAAAAATCCGAGCTAAGCTTGCGTTGAACAAGTTCACATCGACCGTTAGCCCAGTGGGCCCTGCAGGCGATGGTTCACACCTCGTTCTTATTCCCCTTTGATCCTGAGCACGATTTCGCCCGCCGGTTCTGGTGCGGTTAAACTCCTCGTCCTGCCGTTGTGCACGAACTCCTCCTTCTTAAGTACCGCACCGCTTAACGGGCTGATCCACTCCGCGTTATATTTCCCCGCCGGCAGTTCCACCTCCAGCGTGCCATGCTCGACTCCGTGCCGCAGATAGATCGCGTAGGCCCGTCCTGCCTCCGCCAGCGCCACGCGCAAGGTCTGCTTCGGCACTCCCCCTTTGATTACGGTGCTGTCCGGCTTCATCTTCACGAATTCGAAGCCGTTGATGAAGTCGCGCAAAACCCGCATCTGGTGGCGGAACGCCGGATTGCCCCCACCCGGCTGGTTCGCCGGATAAACGAATGTCCCGTTCTCGTTTCCCGCCACGAACGAATAATCCAGATTGTTGTAAAGCCCCCCACCCGCCACGATGAACTCCCATGCCTCCGTCCGATACGGCGCGTCGTTCGTCCCCTTGAAGCCCGTTTCGTTGTCGCCGATGACTTTGTTCAGCGCGTAGTTCATCCCCACCGTCTCCGGCGGGGTGGCGTAATGGAAATTAAAGATCGACACCGCCGGATGCGGATTCAATACCTTGTCCCGGTCGTTCGCGATGTTTTGGGAAATCAGTTTCTTGTTCGGATGCTCCCGCTGCGCCTCCACGATCACGTCCGCGATATGCCGCTGCCAGTCCAATGTTACTCCGCCGAAATACGGCTCATTGCAGATCTCATAGTACACATTGTCGAACTCCCGCAGCTCCTCCACGAACTTCCGCACCAACCGCTCCTGCCAGGCCAGCGTGCCACCATGCCGGTCGAGCGTATAGACATTGGTCCGGGACAACCCCACCCCCACGCCGTTCACGTTGTTGGCCGGACACAGCGGACTGAGTTCCCACATGGAATCCTCGTAGAACGGGCAGAACAAATTCACCTCCACCACCACTCCGTCCGCCGACGCCCTCCCCACGAAGTCACGAAACCGTTTGAAGTAGTTCTCGTCCCACCGTTCGAGGTCGAACCGGTTCCCGCCGCCCTTGTAACCTGGCTGTCCGCTGCGCGAGAAGGGGCACACGAACCGACCCGCCAGCGGTGCCAGCGTGTTATGCGCGATATTGAATGCGGTCGCAGGCTCACAGTATGTGCCCCCGGTCCAGGTGCGCGTGAGATTGAGTTTGTCGGCGGCCAGCGTGTCCAGATACTCCGCGTAATCGAAGTCCGCATTCAGCACGGCCCCGTAATGCTCGCCCGAAGTAATCAACACCGTCGGCTGCCCGCGCCAGAGGAAATAATGCGGATTGTCGGGGTGCAGTTGGATCGGCAATCCCGCGCCGCCTGCAGTCCCCGACACGAGAACCCCGGCGCACAGTAAAAGGAGCAGGAATCGTTGAATCAACATGCCCAATGCTCCTACCAAAAAGCCTGCGGCCAGAACCAGCCAATTGTGCGATCCTCGGGCACACGCCCCGATCTCGGTTTCAAGCGCGGAGGTTAGGGCGGCGAGTAACCTCAAGAAGCAGCGGCGGGGACTGGGCGCCGGCTTGCGTCAGTCCAGCCATTCCCGCTGTTGGGTGCGAGCTTGCCGATAACGGCGTTGGCAGGAAGTGTGCCCGACGCCAATTCTCGCAGGTACGGCTGATTCCCTTTCTGCCAGTCCCGGTTGATCTTCCAGGCATAAAAGGACAAGCCGGCTGCGACCCACCGGCCGGCCGCTACCTTCTTCAGCCCTTCCGGAAGGGTGTAAAGCCGTGTGTGTCCGTAAACCTGGGCGCACTGGAGCTCAAACGGCGTAAAGCCCGTGGGCCGGAAGACCACGTGGTGCGTGTCGTAATGGTCCCAGTTCCTCGAAGTGAGCCGTCCTTCGCCCGCCAGCCGCTGGTAGAGCTCCGATCCCGGCAGGGGGGTCAGGATAAGGAACTGGGCGCTTGTCAGCTTCATCTCGCGCGCCAGCCGAACGGTGGCTTCCACGGTCTGCCAGTCATCATCTTCAAAGCCGAACACGAACATGCCGTGAATGTGAATTCCGGCGCCCTGTATTACGCGCATGGCGTTGCGGATTTCCTCCAGGGTCTGGCTCTTCTTCATCTCCATGAGGCTCTTCGGATTGACCGATTCGAAGCCGATGAAGACCGTATGACACCCGGCGCGCTTCATCAGAGCCACCAGTTCCGGATCACGGGCCAGGTCGGTTCGCACCTGGGTGGACCATTGAAAGCGAAACTTCTCTTTCATCATCGCCCCGACCAGCTCCCGGGCACGGCGCTTGTTCGCCGTGAAATTGTCGTCGCAGAAGAAGACAAAGTGGTCCCGGCGGTTATAACGCCGAACCTCGCGCAGAACGGATTCGATCGAGCGATACCGAAACTTCTTTCCGAACATGCCCGTCACGGAGCAGAAGGAACAGTCGAACGGACAGCCACGCGAGGTCTGCACCATCACCGTGGTCTTGCCGCCGAAACGGCACTCCGCCGTTCCGTCCGCTAGCGAGAAATCCGGTACGGGCAATTCATCCAGGTCGGCGACCCAGGGCGCCATGGGGTTATGGAAAATGGCCCCGGCAGAATCTTTCCAGGTGAGGTTGGGAATCCGGGCATACTCCGCGTCCGTCGCTTTCACATAGCCGGCCTGCCACAGGTCCAGCAGGGCGTTCATGGCCTGCTCGCCTTCTCCGCGAACCACGAGGTCCGCATGGGACAAGGCCTCATCCGGAAGAAACGTCACATGCGGTCCTCCCACAATCACGGGGATGCCCAGCGCGCGGCATTCGTCCGCCAAGGCGTATCCGCGTTGGACCGTGGGCGTAATCGTGGAGATGCCCACCACGTCGGGCCGGCCATGTTCGGCTATCCATACTTGCAGATCGAACCGCTTGCGGCCCTCGACGAACACGCGGGCGTTCCAGGAGGGGCGACGATTCACCAGTCCGGCCAGGATGAAGCTGCCCAGCCGGGGCAGAGTAAAGGCCGAGAAGATGTTAAGCTGGGCCGCTGTCGGTTCGATGAAGAGGGCGATGTGTTTCATTGTGATAAGATCTCGTACCTGCCTTGGGTGTAGTCGCGGGTCTTGATGATGAGGCGGTGGTGCGCCGCATCGAACTGCCAGGAATCACCCTCTGCTAACTCGGCGCCGTCCAGCAAAACGCGCGCCGGTTTGCTCTGCGAGTGAATGCGAAGGATGTGAGGCTCGCGCCGGCCCGAGAATTCGAGTTTGAGCGATGGGCCAGCGTCCACCACGAGCGTGGTTTGCTCCGGCTTGGGATGTGTTTCCGGATGCCACAAGGTGAACTGGCTCTTCCCCTCCGGGTAAACCAGCCAGGTGGTGTAACCTGCGGAGTTTGTGTCACCCAATCCCGTGTAGGGCCGGGTGACCTTCAAGGGGAGGACCGCGCCTTCGCGAATGAAGACCGGGAACTCTTCGAGCGGAAACTCGCGCCGGACTTGGGCCGGTCCCGACGTGACCTCATCGTCATGGAACAGATAGCGCCAACGCCCCGGAGGGAGCGAGACGGTCCAGTCGAGCTTGTCGGCGTAGACTGGCGCGATCAGTAGTTCGTTGCCGAAGAGGTAATGGAACTTACCCTGCGCCTGCGGCCGCATAAGCGGCGGCGCGCCATTGTGACATTCGACCACGTAGGAATACATGTACGGCACCAGCTCCGTGTGGAGCCAGGAGAACTTGCGGATGATCTCCAGCTCCGGCCAGGAGCGCTTCCACAGACGGCGTTCGCCGTGCCCGCCGTTCAGGAACAGGCCGCAGAACGTGGAAAGCTCGGCCCAGCGGATATACACGTTGGGGGCAATGTCGTTGTCGGCGGCCGTGCCGAATTCGTTGGTCGCCGCCACCAGGCCGCTGGCGGGCTTGGACCAGGCTCCCAGCAAGGCGGAGGTTGCTGGGCCGATATCATCGGGATTGCTACGGCCATGGTAACCGGCCACGTCGCTGCCAATGACGCAATAGCCGAGGCGAGCGCTCTGCAAGATGTCGCTGATGGCTCCTTCAATGCCGCGGTCCTTAAGGCTCCAGGTGTGCCGGTTGTCGCCGACCCAAGTGACGGTGGCGGCATCAAGGGGTGAGAACCCTTCCGGGTGACTCCAGGGTTGGTCGAGCGCGCGAACCAGGATAGCAAACTCAGGATTGAGGGCCAAGCCATGCTGGTACTCGTCCCGAGCGTAGTGGTCCATGTATTGGCGGGTGGTCATCCAGCCCGAATGAGCGCGGTTGAAGGGCACGGGAATCTTCCAAAGCCTGCCCGAGAAGAACGTGTCACAGCCATCCAGTTTCCAGCCGTCTGCGCCCCAATCCATGACCTGCTTTTGGAGACCTTGCCACCATCGCATGGCGTCGGGATTACTGTAGTCAATAAAGCCGCCCTTGCCCTTCCACCAGCGCCACTGGTAGCCGTTGCCTGCCAAGTACCCTTTTGAATGAGCTTCCTCGTAGAACGCGGGCGAATCGGTGACTCGGGTGTCTTTGCTAGAGCTGTTGACCATGCAAGTCATCCACAGGACGATGCGGTAGCCCCGCTCTTTGAGAAGATGGAAGTACTTTTCCGGCTCGGGATAGCGGACCTCATCCACCTTGAAATCGTTGTAGCGGTAGCTCCACGGACTATCAATCAGGATGGTGCGCACGGGCAGATCGTATTTAGCGTAACCCTCCAGCAGCTCATCCACCCGGGCGGAGGTGTTGACGTCGTCCTCCCACAGCCAGCATTCCAGTGCCCAGGGCGGCGTCAAAGGCACCCGGCCGTGGCGGGACTGGTTGAACGGAATGCCCCAAAAGGGGAGAATGAACACGAGGTAAAGCAGCAACCCGCAGAGCAAGGCAACCAAAGCCAGCACCTTTAGAATGCGGTATAGTCGCTTAACTTTCTTTGCGTCAGATGCGGCGCCCATCGAAGGGTCCTGGGATTACGTGTGGCGTTTGGTTGAGTAATGGCAAGGGTGCGCACGAAAGCGTCGGAAGACAAGCTGGAAGCGCGGCCAGGCCTGAGGTCGGCCAACACAAAACAAGGCCCGCCTCGCGGCGGGCCCTGTGATCATCAACTCAGGCGATCGGGAAGTTGATCAGGGAATGGTGTACACCGCCGAGAACGGTGCGGTTTGACCCACTGAGGCAGGACCCTTGGCACGGTAAAACGAACTGGGGCTGCTGCTATCGGTAAAGGTCGCGGAGCCGTTGACGGCGGCAGCGATGTTGGTGTAGGTACCGCTCACGGTGGACGACTGCAGAATGCCGCAAGCGCCGTCAATATCATTGGTGAGACTGATCGTCGTCTGGTTGCCCGCTCGGGTGATCGACTCGATAATCGGTCGGCTGCTGCTTGTATAGGTGACCGCAATCGTCAACGGCATGCCCGACTTCAAACCCAAACCAGCAGTGCTGAAGGTAAAGGCCCCCACCGCTGCGTTGGAGTCAGCCGCCGAGTTGTCGGTGAAGCTGGCAATCCACCTCTTCCCCTGCGGAACCGAAGGCATCGTCGCATCGGCTTCGTAGAGATCCACAACCAGATTCGTGTAGGGAGCACTGAGCGGTTTGCCACAGACGCCCGAGAGAGAGGTCGCGGTCGTTCCCGTGCCGATCACTGGCACGAGATCCACTGCGCCGTTGGGGCCGGCGGTATCAATGAATTGGGAGTATGTGTTCAACCCGGCAGCAGCTCCGTCATAACCGTCGCCGAACGGAGGTTGGGTGAGACTTGGGGTTGAAGCGTTCGTCATCGAATTGCCGCGCATCGACAGCCAGGCTGCGTTAGTCGGCCAACTGGTATCAAAATCAAACAGACGCTGGTTGAAAACCAGATTTCCTTCCAAATCATCGCTAACGCCGTTGAAATCGCTGCCAAATCGGTACGTCCCCGAGTTAACCGCAGAATGGAGGACCTTGCCGAGGGTGTCGGTGGTCACGAAGGGCTTGCCGTTGATGTCCGCGTTGAAATAATTACCGGCGATCACCATGTTCTTTTGGAGATTGTTCGCACTGTAGGTATAAACGGCAGCCCCAGCAAGATTCGCGAACGGGCCGCAGATGTTGCCTTCGTCGGCATCGTTGACGCCATCGCCATCCGTGCCGAAGGTGACCCCGGAATTATTGCGACCGACTTCAAAATACCCATCTCCCATTTGCGCGCCGTCATTGAGAACCGTAATGTCCGCCGCAGTGATGCCGTCGGGGAGCACATTGTAGAAATTCCCGCAAACCCGGTAGTTCTTCCCTTCAGAATCAAACCCGTACCCAGTGACGAAGACATTAAACTCCGCCCTCGGGTTCGCGGAACGGGCAGCCACACCGATCGTGCCGGGCTGATTATAATTCCAATCCGGCTCGTTGCCGCCCACCGCATTCCGGGTTCGGTAAGAGGCGATGCAGATCGTAGGCGTGGCTACTGTGGTCCCATCGGCGCAGTAGGCTACCTGTTTGGTCACTGGATTCACGGCAAACCAGCATCCGCTGATATGCCAGTTCTCGCATTGTCCGCCTCCATTCTCGAAGGAATTGGCTGCAAAGCAAATGCTCTTGCAGTCTCCGGCTGTGATGCTGGTAGAGGTCGTGGGCGTAGATTGGATCACCAAGCCCTTGATCTCGGCGTTGGTTGCGTGGAAGAAACCGAGAACTGCCTGCTCGTCATCGCCATAGCCAAGATTTGGGATGGCTGATCCCCAGGACGTTTCGCAAGCCGTTTGCATGGAGAGGGCGTTGCCATTCGTTGAAGTGAGGACAATTCTGAGGGCGGCATTGTTCGGCGCGTGGATCGAGTTTGTGTTGGGCGAGGCACCAGACTGGGTGTAGCCGTCAATCGTGATGTTGTTCTTGGTAATGAGCGGATACCCGTTGGGTGGAGTCTGGATGTAATGCACCTCACCTGTATTCGGGGGAATGTGGAAGACGATCCGGTCGCCATCCCGCAGTGCGTTAATGGCAGCCGTCAAGCTACCCGCACCGGTGGAGGTTGTGTCGGTGGTCACGATTTGGTCGACTGCGCGGGTGACGGGCACCAGGGCCATCACCCCAACGAGCATCAGGGAGTAGGTTCTTTTCGTTTTCATATAACTTCAGCTTTAGCGATGGGCTTTATTTCAGGCACTTAAGGGTTGTCTAGTTTTTTATGTATGGATTACGAGCTTATAAGTGTCGTATTAGGCGGGATTCTTGTCTATCGAATTTGTCCAGTGGACAATTTCGAACATAAGTAGTGCTGCCGTGCTCCCCGGAGCATTTCGATGAATCTGGGAACCACCTTCGCGCGGCCTGAAATCAAGAGCATCAAGCGCAGATTGCTGAAAGCAACTGCCCGATGGTCGCCCGTGTCACTTCTCCCACACGCCGACGGGCCGCGGCGGGCCGTCGTAAGGTGCCGCTCCTTTGCGGGCGAGCGCGCGTGGTGGGACGGTGATCAGTTCCGCGTCCTGGGTCCTGGGCGGCTTAATGAACCCGTAATACCGGCCCATCCAATAATCCTCGAGCCAACAGTTAGGCGGGGTGACACCCTGTCCGCCCTCGCCGCCGTCGTATTGTGCCGGCGAGCGCGCGCCCCAGGTCGCCTCCAACTCGCGCGGCGAGATGAAGCGGGTGCCGCCGCTGTAGGGGACGTAGCCGCGTTGCGGCATAAGGTCGCTGCGATGGGAGTTGTGATAGCTGTAATTCCCTAGGTCGAGCGGCCATTCCCGCAGATATTGCGCGGCCTGAGCAGCTTCGCAGTCATTGCCGGTAGCGGAACCGTAGATGAAATTGTAGAAAGGGTCTCGCTGCATGCGCAGGATCTCCCAGCTCCGTTCCAGGCTCCGCAAATAGATGGACCTCAGATCCGGGTCCTTCGCATAGCTCAGCAGCGGATGGTAACAGAAGAAGGCCAATTCGTCGTCCCAAGGCGCGATTTGATCGGGAGGAAACGTGAGCCTTTGCCGGACCGTGTAAGCGGGGTAACGCCACTTGATCAGTTGTTCGAGCCCCTGCTGGAATCTGGCGTCGCCAGTCATGGCGTAAGCCGTGTGCATGTAGGTTTGCGCCTCCATGCCATTCAAACCGCGCGAGTCAAAGCCATACGGGCGCAGCAGATAATCCGGGTCCCATCGGCCCCAGCGGGTCGGTTTCCCGTCCATGTCACGCAAGACCCAGCCATTGTCTATGATGTGCGTGGCGATACGTGCCAAGTGTTGGGCGGCACGTTCTTTTGCCAGTCCCGACGCCGCCAAGTCATGGAACGCCGACACGGCGTAGAAATGGGCGTTCACCTCGTCGCTGGAGGTGTCCCCTTTCCAAGACCAAACCCCGTCCGGCGTGGGGTACCACTTGGCCGGGAGCCCGCCCGATCCTCGCGTGGAGCGTTGGCCCTGGTCGCCCTTTACCGACCAGATCGCCCGCGCGATAAAGCCGGGCTTGGCGGTTATCTCCTCCAGCCAGACCATGGCCTTGAATGCCTCCATCGCCTCCTGCCGTGCGCCCTCCTCTCCGGTGGCGGCGTATCGGAAAGACATCGCGGCCAAATAGTGCGCGGTGTTCCCGCCGTCATTGTCACTGATCTCCCTCAACCAGGGGCCATTGTCGCCCTGGCGGTAAAGCTTGTGAACGAAACCGAGCCGCTTAAAGCCCCACTCTCCCATTTGTTGCTGGAAACAGTTCGCCTTTTTCAGGAGCGTGTAGGGCTCATACCGAATGATGCCCAGCCCGCCGTCGGTCGCGATATAAGCTACGTGATCGCCCACCGCGATATCGCGGACGTAATCGCCTGGCAGCCAATGGCGCGCGCCGAAGTAATGGTACTCGTTCTCCGTCTTGCGAATGGCGCCCTGTGGCGTGCCGATCCATACGTCACCGTCGAAGCCGGCGGCCAGGCAGGTCGTGTCTTCGTAGGGCAGACCGTCCGGGCCGCGCAAGCTGGTCAACGCCATGCCGCGTAACACTCCCACGCCGCGGTCGGTTGCCACGTAGAGCCGGCTGCCGAGCGCGAGCAGGTCGCGGGTGACGGGTGAGGGCAGCGCTCCCCAGTCCGCGATGTCCGACACGAAGGTCTTTCCTTCTATCAACGCCAGATTGCCCGGGCGCAGCAGGTAAAGCGTCCCGCTGTATGATGCGATCCTTTCCACCGGCCCGATCGCGACCGGGTCGGCCAGAACCTGCGAGAAGTCCTCTCTCATCTGGGTGGTGTCCGTGGACAAGTAGCCGGCCGCGGGCCGGATGTTAACAAACTTCCCATCCGCGAAACGGAAAAGGTCGTCGCGAGTGGCTCCGTACACCCTGCCCAGGTGCAGGCAAAGGTCCACGAACGGCCGTTCATCCACGCGCTCCCAGGTTGTTCCGGTGTAACGATAGGTGCCCTTTTCCGCTACGGCCCAAAGCGCTCCAGCCAGCGATCGCAAGCGCTTGACCCCGCTCGGCGCGCCTTCTGCATCAACCAAGACCCCGCTGCGCAAAATCTTTAATGCGCCTCCGACCACGGCATAGGCTACGTTTCCGCTTAGCGCCACCGCTGTTACCGGTTTATCGGTGGCAACCTGCTCGCCCACTTCTTGAAGGTAGACCTCGTCCGCCACCGGTGCCCATAGCTGCCGGAGCTCATGGTTTGCGCTTGCTGGGTCGACCTCGGGGTCTGTCGCCGCAGCGAATGCGCTGTTCGTGAGCCAAAGGCAAACGCCGATCAAGGCCTGTCGAGAGCAGCGATTTAAGGTGTTCATGGAGATGATCTCGGCAATGTGTCCCCAGCAGGGTTACCCCACGGGGCAGTCGTGGCAACAGGAAATGCGCACAGGGGTGCAGGGCAAATTTCTTCAACAGCCGCGCTGGGGCAGGATTGGGACGCCTTTTGCAGATGGGAAGTATGTACACCTTCAGATAGCCTCCGCAATCCTGCCCAATCCGGGCTTGGTGGAAACGCCGTTGCTGTCAGGCCAACGGCCTGCCTCATACCAGCCCAGGGCATTCGCCCTGGGTTCATGGTCCCTTTCTTCCAGGGCAGGCCAACGGCCTGCCTCATCGCGTTGAGGAGGCTGCTCTTGGTGTGGAGGAAGGATGTGTCGCGCCTTCAGCGCTAGAAATCGTGGTTGGGACGACGAACCCAGAACGAATGCCCTGGGCTGGTATGAATGACGCCTTCGGCGTCTCAGGGGCATACCCAGAACTAAATCGGGCATGCTTTGAAGAAATCCGTCCTGCGCCCTGTGCACGCAGCCCGAGGTGATTAAGCCGAGGTGATTCAGCTTTCCATCCTCGGCCGAATGGCACACTATCTCCGGTGCGACCGTGCACCTGCCGAGTCGCTTAGTTTCCTCATTACCATGATAGCTATGTGCTGCCGCTGGTTCGCTTATCTGGCCGGCTTGGTGTTGTGGTCTGCCAATGCCGCTCTCGCTCTTCCCCAGCGCCCTCCCAACGTGATTTTCATCCTTGCGGATGACCTGGGCTGGAGCGACTTGGGCTGCTACGGAGCGGACCTGCACGAAACGCTGCATCTGGACAAACTGTCGCGGGAGGGCGTGCGGTTCACCCAGGCCTACGCCATGCCCGTGTGTTCGCCCACGCGTGCTTCCATCCTCACCGGCAGGCATGCCGCGCGACTGCACCTGACGATCTGGCGAGAGGGTGCCCTCGAGGCTCCGCACGACCGACCACTCGTCCCACCCCCGGCAATTGCCGATTTGCCCTCCAGCGAGGTAACACTCGCCGAAGTCCTCAAAGGCGCCGGCTATCTCACCTTCCACGTAGGCAAATGGCACCTGGGCGACGCTGCCCATTCGCCGGAGACGCAGGGTTTCGACGTGAACATCGGCGGCACCCACTGGGGTGCGCCGGCCACCTACTTTCATCCGTTTTCCGGGCCTTCAGGCAGCTCGCGCGAGTTCCGCTACGTGCCCGGTCTCGGCCTTGGCAAGCCCGGCGATTACCTGGACGATCGGCTGACGGATGCGGCACTGAAACTGATTGACGAGGCGGGGGACCGCCCGTTCTTTCTCAACCTCTGTTTTCATTTGCCGCATACCCCCATCGAGGGCAAGGCGCAACTCGTGGAACATTACCGGGCCAAACTGACGCCCGGCCTCCATCACCAGAACCCCGGCTACGCGGCGATGGTCCAAACGCTGGACGACGATGTGGGCCGTGTCCTCGCTAAGCTTAACGAGCGCCGACTGGTCGACCGTACGCTGGTGATTTTCGCCTCCGATAACGGGGGCTACATCAACACCAACCGGGGCTCTCGGGTTACCGACAACTCGCCCCTCCGATCCGGCAAGGGGGCGCTTTACGAAGGCGGCATCCGGGTGCCGCTCATCGTGCGCCTACCCGGTGTGACGCCGCGCGGCGCGACCTGCGACGAACCGGTGATCTGCACCGACTTCTTTCCCACGATTGTTGAGTTGTGTGCGGGGGGCGCGGCCCAACCTTCTCCGGCCGGACCATTGGATGGCCAGAGCCTGGTGCCGTTGCTCAGGCAACCCCAATCCCACCTCAAGCGCGAAGCGCTTTTCTTCCACTACCCGCACTATTACCCCACCACGACACCCGTCAGTGCGGTGCGTGCCGGTGACTGGAAACTGCTGGAATACTTCGAAGACAGCCGCGTCGAACTCTACAATCTGCACGAAGACCCAGGTGAGACGCACAGCTTGGCTGCCGCGCAACCCGAACGTGCCGCCCAACTCCGCGCGCGTCTTCATGCCTGGTGGGCAGGAGTGGGCGCGCAATTGCCGCAGGTGAACCCGGATTACCGGCCCAAATAGTTAGAAGCCCGCCCTTGAATCCACCGTCGGAATGGACCCGCTTGGACACCCGCTGATTTGAAGTGGTCGGCGGTATTCGGACTAAGTTAAGAAGCAAGCAGGGATCGCAGTCAGCGGCCCTTGGCTTCCTGCCGTTCTTTGCGTTGGAGATCTCGCACTGGCCGATAGCCGATGAGCGTGATCTTCTGCTCGGCCATGAGGCGTTTCATTTCTTCGTCGCGAGTAAAGATCTCGAATTCCTGGGAGCGCGTTGGCCAGGAGCCAGTGATCGCTTTCAATTCGTCATTGGCAAGCCCGGCATGGATATACAATTCGGTGACGCCGGGCTTGAGATTGCGCACAATCCCGAGCCAGAAGGTTCTTACGTCGCTCTTTTCGTCCTTTAGCTCGTCATAGACAAAGTAGTCGGGGAAGAGAATTCCTTTGGCGGCGAAGGCGCCGCGCAATTCAGGATGGCCCATCCGGGCCAGCGTCTCCTGTGAGGCCATGCGGACCGGCAGATCGAACTCGACGGCGAGCTGAAGATACGTCATCACATAGTCCGGGTGCAGTTGCAGCGTGCCCATGTGCGAATCGAGGTGTGTGACATCAATGCTCGCTGCCAGTGCGCGCCGGATTTGAGCACGCCCTTCGATGAGCGCGTGTTCAGGTGTGGCATGGGCGTAAACGTCCGGGACTTCGTGCCACAGATAACCCTCCGGATCCACAAGGCCGGGGACCTGTTCGCGCGGCGCTACGGGGCCCCACCGGTATTTGCCCCACTCCGAGGTGTGGGTCAGGTGCACCCCGAAATCCTTATCCGGGTGGCCTTTGGCGTAAGCCGCGATCTCCGGGAACCATGGGCAGGGCACCATGATAGTCGCGCACCGCATGAACCCCTTTTCCAGGCATTCGGTGGTGGCGAGGTTAGCCGTATGGCACATCCCGGCGTCGTCGCCATTAACGATGAGCAGTTTGTCGGCCGGTTTGTATCCGAGGCGTTCGGCCAACGAGGCCGGTTGGGCAGCCTTCGAGCCAGCAGCGGACAGCAGTGCTGCCGCCGACAGGGATACGAGTTTGGTTGGTAGTGTTGTCGCGGTTCGCATGCCTGACCGTAGTAATGCACTCGGCCGAGCGCAAACTCATTTAGGGGCAATGCCGTATAGGGATTCAGGCATAGATTTGGCCAACGGAGTAATGGACTGGTCCTTTGCGGTAGGTGTTTTTGCGCAACCGTGGCCAACTGCTCAC
>Ga0118677_10004276_pt1 | contig 16929 bp, 10 predicted proteins | sample AliMusrvi5mmetaG_FD_86154 | JGI IMG/M metagenome (GOLD analysis project Ga0118677, IMG submission 86154) | reverse complement strand
TGCCTGCCACCGAGATCAGTTGAAGCCGATAGATATGGCCTGGCGTCAGCCCAGGGACAGTCAATGTGTCGGTCTCGCCTGAGGACCAGGTGTAGTTGCGCATCAACTTGCCGAATGCCGTCGAATCAGTTAGAAGCGGCACGTTGTTATTTGAATCTGTGCTGGTATTCTGGCCACCACTCCATCCGGCGGGGATGGTGTGGGACCAATTTGTGCCAAACGTCAAACCGTTGGCCAAGGAAACCGGGGCGTTGGTTCCGTAAAAGTGATTGGCCTCGACGAGCGTGCCTGTGTTGAGAATCTCCGCTCCAGTCGCACCGACCGTCGTGTTAAGGGCTGTGTACGTGAAAACGACCCCGCTCACCGCTGAGATGGTGGCGTTGGCCACCGCCGGCTGCGCAGCCAACACATAATTGCCGACATAGGCACCGCCCAGCGCATACCCGCTCGCCGTCACCGCCCAGGTGCCCACCGATGCACTGGCAAAACTGCCAGTGCCGGCAATTACGCTAACAACATCCCCGTTGATGGCGCCTGCTACCGAGCCACCAGCCAACGTGGCAATATTGGATCCATCATAAGTTTTGTTGCCCGCCGTGACCCCGGTGATGGTCACCGCCTTGGGACTAACGGCGTAGCTCAGTGCGCTGCTGGTGCTGCCCAAAAACGCCAGACTCCCGCTATATGTCGCAGTGAGCAAATGACTGCCCGCCGCCAGCGTCCCAATCGCCCAACTCGCCTGGCCACCACTGAGCGTGGCCGTACCTAACACCGTCGCGCCGTCGTTGAACGTCACCGTGCCGCTCGCCAGCCCCCCAGTTACGGCAACCGTGGCGGTAAAGGTGGCCGTCGCACCATAGGCGCCGCCACTGCCGAGGGACGATGCCAGCGTGGTGGTGGTGGGTTGGGGCGGGGCAGGAGTGGCGCTCACTTGGCCGGAATTCCCACCTTCCCCGGCAATGTTGGTGGACGACACAACATAAAAATAGGTATTGCCGTTGACCGCGCTCGAATCGCTATAACTGGTGCCGCCGGCGGTACCGATCGGGATATATGGACCGCCGCTCGCCACTGCGCGTTTCACATAATAGCCGGTGGCGCTCGCCGAGGCGCTCCACATCAGACCGACCATGTTATTGCCTGAGGTGGCCGCCAGATTACCCGGCGCAACCGGCGGCCCTAGTACTTGAATCGGCAACACGGCCGAAGTACTCGCCCCGTTGCTCGGATTGCCGACATAAACAACACTTATGTTGTTTGTTCCGGCAGCTAGACCGCTAGTGGTGAAGCTGGCTTGAAACGAGCCGTTCAAGGCACTGGTCCCCAGCAACACAGCCCCCGCATAAAACGCCACATTGCCCGACGGTGCGCTGCCGCTCACCGTCGCAGTAAATGTGAGTGAATCGCCCGGCGACGCGGGAGTGATCCCACGGGTTAGCGCAAGCACGGTGCTGGTGGACGGTGCTACCGTCACCGTCCCGGCACCGGCGGCAAAGTATCCAGGAGAGGTGGAATAGCTGTATATCCCGTTAGCCTGAGCCACGCCGCCCAGCGACAGTGATGTAACCTGACAGGTGCCGGTGAACGGCAAGCTCAGCTTGCCTCCGATGATGGCTAACGGCCCGTGTCCCAGAGATGCCGCAGTGGAACATGCTAGCGTGCCGGCGCTTACGGTGGTGGTGCCGGTGTAGGTGTTACTGCCGGAAAGCGTGAGGGTGGCAGTTCCCAATTTGCTAAGCCGGCCGGCACCCGAGATCACGCCGGAAAGCAGCATGTTGGAGCTGTTATTTCCCACGTTGAGATTTGCACCTGTGGCCAGGTCTATCGGGTTAGGCACTCCCGGCCCACTGGTTAGAGCAACTGAGCTTTCCAATCCTCCGCCGCTTGTTGGCCCGAGTTCACTACGCAGGGTTCCTGTACCGAGCGAATTGGCATTGCCAATGCGCACCCGCATTTCGCCTCCGCCGCCGATCATGCTCAATAGCAGGCCCCCGCTGAACGTGTTCGCATTCGGTATCGTTAGGCCTCTGCCATTGCCATCATTGGTTACCTTCAGCCCGCCGGTGCCCGCGATGGCACCGTTCAATGTGATATCCGTGCCACCTCCAAATGTGATGGGAAGAGTCACCAGTCCAATTAGATTAATAGCATTCGTGATGGTGATGGCCGGATCCGCTGCGACCTTAAAGGTGGTCCCGCCGGTCAGCGTGACGGCTCCGGTTCCGAGCCTGGCATTGCCGGTGGCCAGGGCAAGTGTGCCGCTGCTCACAGTGGTGCCGCCGCTGTAGGTATTGACAGCGGAGAGAGTAAGGCTGCCGCTGGTGGTTTTGGTGAGGCCGCCGGAGCCGGAGATGACACCAGAAAACGTCAGATCGCCTGCGCCGCTGCCGCCGAGAGTGATGGTGGCGGCGAGGGTCATGCCGTTGGAAACACTGAGCGCATTGGCGCTGTTCTGGTTCACCTGCGGCGCAATGCCGCTGTTGAGAACAAACGAAAATGCGTTGCCGCTGAGTGTCAGGGCAGGCTGCGAACTGCCAAGGGTGAAGCGGTTGAGCAGGAAGGTTCCGGCCAGATCGTTAGTACTGGTGCCCGAGTAGCCACTGGTATTGAACACCAGCAAACCCGTGCTGCTGCCCGCTGCCGCAGGGGCAACGCCGCCACTCCATTTAGCAGCACTTGACCAGCTACCTGAGGCCATGTTGGTCCACGTCTGCCATTGCGCCACGTTGAGGGTGACGGTGGCGGCGGCCGAATCGCTCACACCATCATTGACACTGAAGGCGAAGCTGTCCGCACCGGTGTATCCAGCAATCGGCGTGTAGGTTAGATTCGGCGCGCTGCCCGACAAACTGCCGTGCGCTGGCTGGGTGAGTACGTTATAGATCAGTGGATCGTTGGCACTGTCGCTGCCGCTGAGGGTGACGGCCTTGGCGACGTTAGGTAGCAATTCGACATATTGCGCATTGGCCACCGGCGGATCATTGATGATGGTTATGCTAACGATCGCAACGGGTGATGCCACCCCGTCACTATCGGTCACCTTGAACGTGAAGCTGTCCGTGCCCCGGTAATTGGTAATCGGCTGATAGGTGAGGTTGGGAGTCGTACCGCTGAGGGTGCCGTGGCTGGGGTTGCTCACCACAGAAAAGACCAGCGCGTAGCCTTCTGGATCCACACCGGCCAAAGTGATGGGTGTGGCGCTATTCGCAGACACGCTCATGGTTTGCGCCGTGGCTAGCGGCGGATCATTGACCGAAGTCACCGTGATGTTCACCGTCGCCAGCGCGCTGGTCAGTGAACCGTCGCTCACCGTGAACGTGAAACTGTCCGCCCCTGGCAAATTGCCAGCTGGATAGTTGGCCGCCGGCAAATAGCTGAGATTCGGAGCGCTGCCTATCAACAGGCCGTGGAGCGGACCACTAACCATCTGATAAGTCAGCGGGTCGCCGTCAGGATCTGTCCCGCGAAGAGTGATGGCTTTGGTGATGTCCTCAGCGGTGGTCAGCCACTGGTTGACTGCCACCGGGCGGCGGTTGCCGCTGGTTCCCACATCAATGGTGACGGTCGCCACCGCAGAATCCAGCTGGCCATCGTTGGCCTTGAAGGTGAAGCTATCCACATCGGTAAAACCACTGGCAGGCGTGTAGGTTAGATTTGGCGCTGTGCCGGTTAGTGAGCCATGCGCCGGAGCCGCCACCACGGCATATGTCAGCGCGTCGCCATTCGGGTCGTTGCCCGCCAGGGTGATGGCGAGGGCTGTATTGACCGGGGTAGTCAGGCTTTGATTCTGTGGCACCGGCGCGCGGTTGGGATCTGGAGTGACGACGACAGTTAGATTCGCGGCTACCGAGCCGAGGATTTCGTTATAGGTTTGGAAGTCGAAATAGCCCAGGCAATAGGTGATCCAAGTGTTGTAATCGAGGATCGATCGGTCTTCAGCGGTGGCCCGCAAAACATAGGTACCCGGCGTGCTGAAGGTGGCGGAACAGGTGGCATTGGGGCTGAGTCCATTTGGATTGAAAGACACGCTGCCCGGCCCGCTGACCTTACTCCAGACAAAGTTGGGAGTGCCGGCGTCCTTATCTACTAACGCCGGGGTAAGCACCGTGCTGCCGTTAGGCAAGGAGACGGTGGCCGGGTTGGCAGCGACCGTGAGACTTTTGAAATTCACTAGGGCGGGCGGCGCTGCATCGTTTTGGATAGCCGCGATGGTGGATGCAAGATGCGAGGTGATATCAGCGAGCCGGGTGCCCACGTTGACCGAGCTGTCGGCAGCAAACTGGGGTAGATGGGCCTGCCATTTGTAGAGGGTGGGCAGTGCATCCTTGGCGGCACCTCGGTACGTGTTAGCCAGCAAATCAAAGGGCGTCCAATCGTCGCTGTGCCAGGCTTGTTCCTTCATCATCAGACATAGTGGAATTCCCTCCTCGATCTTGAATTTTGCAAGGGTTTGCAAACCCGCATCGCGAATGACGTCACTGAACATGCGGTCGGCCGGTGACCGATGAGCCACGGCCGCCACCAGACTCGGTGCCACCGCCTGCACGTCCGCCAAAGTGAGCTTGTTCTGGATAAAATCACTCAGATACATCTGCGCCATTCCGTCAGGCTGGTTGAGACCGGCCCGAAGCGCCGGATAGAGCAAGCTGGTTCTAGCGGTCCCAGTCAGCGCGTTGGTATTGGTTTCAAGCGCCTGAAACAACGTGTCGGCCAGGTAGCCGTTTGCAATCTGGACCGGGTCAGTCCAAACGATCACATTCGGGTCGGTGGCATGGGTCGTGAAGGCAGTGAGCATCGTGGTGAGCTGCGAACTGGCCGACGAACCGAAGTTTTTCAGGGCGTTGGCAGCCTTGCCTCGTACCCAGTAATCGGAGTCGGACAAGCGGCGGCCCAAGGCGGGCAGAGCGGTGGAATTTTTGAGATTGCCCAGGGTTTCGCAAGCGCCCATACGGGTGTTCGCATCACTGCCCTCCGCCATGGTGATCAGGGTGTTAATCTCCGTCGTGCTTAGGCTTCGGGTTGCCAGCTGAGTGGCGGCATTGCTGCGCATCGCCGGATCATACGCACCAAGAGCCGTCATCAACGTGGCGTTGCTATAACCCACACAATCCTGCTTGAAGGTCGAAGCGGCAATCGCGTCCGCCACCTTGGTTGCGTCTAGCGTGTGGGCCGGATTGGCGGCCTTGCCAGTGATGTAGAGGCGCTGCAATGGCAGCGCATAACTTAGGATATATGAGGCGGTTGGACTGACGTCATTGTAGCCGCTGGCCCCCAGATAGGTACCGTCCGAGGTGGTGCCTCCGCCATATTGTTCGCCGCCGTCATAGACGAACGAGCCGTCCGAGCGACGCTCCAGATCGAGGTGCCAGCGGATTGACTTCATATATTGGGCTGCGGCCGTCGCCCCGCCCATGTTAGCGCCCATCGCGCCCCACAGATAACTGAACCCCTGGCCGGTATGGCCATACTCGCGACCGGTGCAGCCCGCCACCGCCATCCGCGCGAAAAACTCCGCTTCAACCGGCCGGTTGTCCTGCACACCAAACAACACCGCACACATCTCATCCTTGCCGTTGGAGGCGTGGCCGTCACCATAGGGCTCGTGCTCTCCATAAGGAATCGCCCCTTTGTTCGCATACCAACCAAAAAATTTGGCTCCTCGGTCGATTGCCGGATCAATCTCCGGATCAATCGCCGTGCCGGCTGCCAACAGCGCCTTCTTGCCCATGACGATGGCAATATTGGCGGGTATACCTGCGGAATTCACCGGTCCATACCACGAGATCGACCCATGCAAACTGCCATCGGCGTGGGCTTCCGCACCCCCGTGACCGAAGGTGCCATACTTGCTTTGGCCCTTTGCCAAACCCACCGCGTATGCATTCAGTCCGTTCAGCACGGTGGCGTCAGGGGTTCCATCCGCCACGCTTCGCAAGTAATACTCGCTGAGAAAAATCCCGATGTAACCCCAGTTCCAAGTATCGCAACCAGTCAGCGTTAGATTGGCTGGTGCCAACGCGTGGGCCAGTGACTGCAAGCGGGTCTGCACAGCGGCGTAGTTGGCATCTCCCGGTGCCACTCCAGCCATCAACGCCAGCCCCTTGATCGCGCCACCGTAGTTCGTGCCCAGGAAATTAGGATCCGCTAGAAGCTGGCTGACAAGCCGGACCCGCGCATTGGCCAGAATCAGTGTGGACTTGGGGCAGTTGTATGGCGCCGTGTCGGTGTAGGTTCCCATCACCGGCAAGGTCATGGCGACCGTGGTGGTGGTGCCCGCGCGCCACCGCAACAGGCTCAGCACGCCGCCATTGACTGTGCTCTCGGCGTCCACCAACGCCCAACCGAACGCCTTGCGGCAGTCACTGGTGAAAACCGGCACGGTTCCTGTACCCGCCTTGGCTCCGAGGATCACATCATCGGCTGCCAATCCCGCGCTTGCTGCCGGAGTGCCGGAGCCCACCACGCTCACTAGAATCTGTCGGCTTTGTGCCGTCTGCAACCCGTCATTGCCCATGTTATTGCGGTCAATATATATCCATCCGCGCAGTCCGCTGGCTCCTAGATTATACGACTCCGGATAGACCGGTGAGCTATTCGCATCAGCCTTCATTGCGGCGATGGCACCCGTCACCGTCAGATCCGGGTTGGGCGAATAGGCCAGCGACCAGCCAGTCATGAAAAACAACATGCCCATCACGGCGACAACCCCACAGCGATTAGTTCTCGTATGCATTTGAATCAATGATTTTTGCAAGCTTTCACACAGCCCGAAGCTCCACGGTGCCCCCACCCTGAGGAATTCGCCCTTGACGAGTGGAGCATTCCTCCCGGCTCACCCCAACACAAGCACTAAATGCCCGACAGCATCAAATGCCTACCAGCGAACCGCGACATTTTGATGGTCCGACCGGACCAGCAAAATGTCGCGGTCTCGGCAAGTTTATGACCAGGCAATGATGCCTATGGAGCGGGTCTGGCAAGCATGAAGCCCCCCACAGAATGGAGATCCCACGGCTCTGCCTTTTCCTTGAATGTTAGATTGGTTACAGTGTCTCTTCACGCTTGCAAGGAAGGGGCGAGGATATCTCAGGTCAACGCCCACGCACCACGACATTTTGCTGGTCCGATCGGACCAGCAAAATGTCGCTTTTAATAATCCCCGATCACTTCAAAGCAACCCACTTGCCAATTCGATAAAGACGTGTCGATAAAGACGTTGACGAATTGCAGAAAATGATGACATCATGAGGGTTATATGAGATCACGGACGGAAATTCTGCTTTACCAACTGGCATGGGTTTTGGATAAGATGATGCGGCCGACATGGAGAAATTTGGATTCCTCCTTTGAAATGTGGGCGTATGGCAATGGTATGCTGCGGCAGATCCAGCGCCTTGAGGCTCAAGCCTATATTGAATCGAGACGGGATGAACAGGGTGGCCAACGCGCTATCAGACTGACCCAAAAAGGACTGGCTGCGGGACAAATTGGGCACGATCCGGAACCACGCTGGCAACGCTCATGGGACGGAAAATGGCGGATAATATTGTTTGACCTGCCGGAGGATCAGCGCGAGATACGGCGTAGGTTGCGGCGAAAATTGCGTAGTTCTGGATTTGGCTGCATGCAACGTAGCGCCTGGATTTCCCCCGATCCACTGAATGATCTGGCCGCAAATCTTCGGCCGCTGGCGGTTAACGTGGCCAAGCTTGTTGTATTGGATGCCGCGCCATGTAGTGGAGAGTCATCTGCGGACATGGTGCGTGCCGCATGGGACTTCAAGCGCATCGACGAGGTGTGGAGACACCTTGAAATCCATCTGTCAACGCCACCAGACACACGTGGGGGCGAGGCGAGAGACAACGTGCTTCGATGGGTCGCGAGGGAACGGAAACTGCTCCAGTCATGTTTCCAGTTTGACCCCTTGTTACCCAGACAACTGCATCCAACAAGTTATCGGGGAACAAAAGTCTGGAACAAACGTCGGCAGATTCTTGGCAAACTCGCGACTATTCGATTTTGAATTGGACGCGACATTTTGTTGGTCCGATCGGACCAGCAAAATGTCGCGCAGGTGAGGAACCGCGAGGGTTGATTAGCCCAAAACCCTTTTTTTGGGGGGGAGATGAGACATCGAAACGGGAGGACATCGAAACGGGAGGACATCGAAACGGGAGGACATCGAAACGGGAGGACATCGAAGCGGGATTGCATCGAAGCGGGATTGCATCGAAGCGGGATTGCATCGAAGCGGGATTGCATCGAAACGGGATTGCATCGAAACGGGATTGCATCGAACGGGACGGTATCCCGGGCAATGTTCTGTGACTGGACACTTTGGGCTTTTCGGGCTGGGCGGATTGGGGTTGAATGGGCGGCATGATCGACATGTTAGTGCGCTTGTATGACTTGCCGGATGCGGCGGATGCCTACCATGAGGTGGCCGCCGCAGGGGTGACGCTGCGGCGGGCCCGAGCCTTTGAAAAGCATAGCGTGGCGGCTTTTGCCAGGGAGCACTTCTCAGCCAAATGGGTCAGTGAGATCGAGGTGGCCCTCAGCCGCCAGCCGGTCACCTGCTTTATAGCCACCCGTGAGCAACAAATCCTCGGCTTTGCCTGCTACGAGACGACGCAGCGGGGATTTTTTGGGCCGACGGGGGTAGCGGAGTCAGCCCGTGGCATGGGCTTGGGCAAGGCTCTGTTGTTCAAGGCGCTGGAAGCGCTGCGCGAACTCGGCTATGCCTATGCCATCATTGGCGGAGTGGGTCCTCGGGAATTTTATGCAAAAGCCTGCGGGGCCATCGAAATCCCCGGGAGTGATCCGGGGATTTACAGGGACCTGCTGCCCTGATCGGGGGGGGGCAAATCGCGAAATTTAACAGGAAAGAAGGTAGGTGGGGCGCACGGAATTCATAGGGGGTGAGATTTCAGAATTGAGGTCGGAAGATTTTCACGACATTTCGCCACTGACATAGGGAAACATGAAAATTGTGGTAGTGAATTCGTGAGGTGTCTCACTTTGTATCTTGGCTCGTACTATCCTATTACTTTAGTGAAAGGATATGTATGATTCGGGCGATATTTGCCTCCGGCCATGCCAGTTTGTGCCTTCGGTAGCCCGAACGCCGCCGTGATCACGGCTTCCTGCGTTCCACGCATTGATCATAGTTTGGTTTCGCTTTGGTCGTAGAAAACGACGGGTTGCTGGGCTTCGTCGCGGGTGTTGTGACGCCAGCGGGGCTGCATGAGCACGGCGTTGACTTGTTTGAGACCAACGGTTTTGATGCGGTCGCGCACGGCTTCGATGAGTGCGCCCGACACAGAGGTTTCGAACGGCCCGCAGGACGCCATCGGAGACCCGCAGGACGAGGTGGAGGGCGTCGTCGGTGGACGTGAGGTGCGGCGGGCCGGCGTGGTCCAGCTTGGGCGTGGATATATGTCCACCCTTACAGCATGTCCTTTCCGACGTATGATCCCGGCTTGGTGGTGCGGGCGACTCCAATCTTCACCCCGGCTTCAAGCGAGGTATTGACGCCTGTTCTAACGCCATCGCCAAGTACCGCGCCGTACTTCACGCGGCCGGTGTCGATCAGCCGGCCGTGGATCATCGAGGTGTGGTTTCGGCCGTCATGGCGGTGGTTTTCCGTGCAGGTACCGGCCCCCAGAGTGACATGGGCCCCGATGATGGAGTCGGCCACATAGCATTGGCGGGATACGTAGGTATTGTTATAGATGATCGAGTTCTTGACCTCAGCCCCGTTGCCCACAAAGCAATTTGAGCCGATGGAGGTGGCACCGCGGATGTAGGCATTGGGTCCGATTTGGCTGTTAGGTCCAATCAATACCGGGCCATTGATGACGGTGCCCGGATGAATGACGGAGCCCTTGCCCAGGCGAACGCATCCGGTGAGGGTCGCCAGCGGGCTGACGTCACCCAGCAACGAGGTTTCATCCATCATAGCGAGCACTTCTTCGTTCATGCGCAGCAAGTCCCACGGGTAAACCACTGGGAAGCAAACTGCGTCGGTGATGATGTGATCGAGGCATTCCTCAGGATGGTCGTCGCCCTTCCAGGCGAGAAGGTGGCCATCGCTATTGCAGAGGCGGGCGGAATTGGGGTTACGGGCCAGCAGCAGCATCGCCCCTAATTCGATCCAATTATCCAACGGCACACGGATGGTGCGCGGGCAGGCATCTGCGGGATCCACCAATTGGAAGCCGGCCCGTGATAACTCAGTGGTGAGTAAGTCACGCATCGGCAGGTTGGCAATCAAACAGGCGCCAAGCTCACGATTCGCGGTAATCGGAGCACATAGGGCAGGATTTCGCGGCGGCAGCAAGGAGGCTTGCATAGTAACGTAAATACATCACAGATTCCGGTTGGTTGTACAAATTATTTTCAATTTATTAAAGATATTTGGATTGGGCGGCCAGCGCAGGTTTCCCCCTCGATGGCGACCACTGCGCGGCGACCTTGGATCTCAGCCCGCAGCCGCTTGGGTGCCGCGCGGCATACCCGGACGTCTGCTGCTGCCAGATCGGCCGTGAGTTCGAAGCCCTCGCCCTTCGCCGTCACGGAGTAGCGATAATGAAGGACGGCCACCGCCAGAAATGGGTCCATGAGGTCGTGAAACACCCGTTTGGCACCGTGCAGAAAGGGGGCTGCCGCGATCACCTCGTGCCAGACGACGGTGGGTTCTGTGATGCAGGGGACGCGAGCCAGCAAAATTGCCAGCATGGCCAGTACCCCGGTGGGTCGGCCCTCGAAGGGGTCGGAGTAAAGCACGCCCTCGGCGAGGAAAAGCGATAGCCGCTCGCGATGGCGGGAGGATGCCAGGCTGAAGCGCCCGGATTCGTCAAATTCGAGGAGAACATCCTCCTTGGTGCCTCTGTTATCAAACTCATAGATGCCCGGCAGCCAGCCGCTGAAACACGCGTGGAGGGCCGCCGAGGGCAGGGCGGGCCGCAGGCGGGCATTCTGACCGGGAACCCCGGATAGGTGGTAGATTTCCAAGCCGCTGGCCGCGTCGCGCTCAATGTAATGTTTCAGCACGAAGGGTATGGTCGCGGCACCGGGCAGTGGGCCGGCCTGCACGTGGAGATGCAGGTGGGGCACCGGTGAGCGGCCTGAGTTGCCGCAGCTGCCCAGGAACGAGCCGTCCCGCAACCGCTGTCCCGGGGTGACGGCCACCGAGCCTTGCAGGAAATGCGCCAGCATCACGTGAAAGCCCAGTTCCGACCGCAGCATGACATAATTCCCCCAATTCGCTTGCGGGTTGTTGTCGCCCACCGCGTTGTCCGGCACTTGGTTTTCCACTGCCACCACCGTACCGGTCACCGGACAATAGACCGGTGTTTCAAAAATCCCGAAGTCGCGCAATTCCGCGCCGTCGGCATTCCACGATCCCGCAGCACCTGGCACCTCGAAATCCAAGGCGTGGCGCCACCACCCCCGGTGCGTGAGGGCACCGTCAAACGCCTGCGTGACCACCCGCTCACCCGCCCCAGGCAAGAATACGGCAGGTTGATAGTAATGCGGAAACCGAAGCGCTCCGAGCTGCATCAACCGGGCAATGCCCTCCGGTTGGAGCGTGGTCCATGGTGAGACAATCAAGCCAATCGGCCGCGGCAACAGGCGCAGCGCCGCCATCACCCCTAACACCACCAGGTTGTACGGCAAGGCCCCCACGCCCAGCCCGAACCATCCCAGCCACACGCTTAGCGCCACCGCCACCAGCGCGGTCATTCCGCCGCCGGCCACTGCCAGCAGCAAACTCGCTCGGTTCGGCACTTGATAGCCCGCCCCCAACGCCACCCCGGCCAGCAGGAAGTTGAACCCACACCAGACGGTGCCGCTCGCCCCCAGCGGCAGGCCTAACATCCAAAGTGTCGCAGTGCCAGCCACATAGCCGAGGGTGGCCATCACAGCGCCCAGCGGCGAGCTGAGCACCAGCGCCACGTACACGAGAATTCCGGCACCGGCCGACGATTGGAAAACCATCGCCGCAAAGGCCCGGAAGAACCCCTGCAGCATATCCGGCATCGCCAGTAAATCCGTTTGGCTGCTGGCATTTGCGACCTGTGCGACCAGCTGTTGACCGCCCGAACCGACGCCAGTGAAGTGCAACAAACACACGACGATGACCGCGGGCAGGCTCTGCACGGAAAGCCCTACTCGAGAGCCGATCCAGCCTTGCATGCCAATGGTCAACAGCAGTGAGAACACCGCCGCCGCCGCCCATAACATCACGATCACTCCCGGTGCCCAACCGCCCAGCATCCCGGCCAGCACCATCGCACTGCAAGCCAGCAGTGGATTGAACAACGCAAAGCCGCTGCGGATCCAACCGCGGTCCACCTGCAGCACCCAGGCCAGGCAGGCAGCGGTCAGCACCCCGGCCAGTCCCGCCAGGCCGACCCATGGGACGCACAAATTGAGGGCGAGCATGGCCCAGCCGAAGCGCAGGTCGGTGGAATAGAAGATGATGGCGTAGGTGCGGGGCAAGGCGGCGATGATCGAGCGCGGCAGGGATTTTTCATCGGCCGCCCGGTGGGTTCCTTGGGGAAAGGGAATCATGGTTCGTGACGGCCGATGGCCGCGGTTGGTTGCTCAGTCTCTGCCAAATGTCCTGGCACAAGTTCCGGTCCTTGGACGTCCTCGAGAACCTCGCGCCGCCGAATCAGATGCACCCGGCGGCCCGGATCAATCATCACCACCGCCGGACGGTAGGCGATGAACTGCATCGATTGGGTCATGTTGTATGCTCCCACGGGATGCATCACCACCGCATCCCCAGCTTTTAGGTCGGGCAATGCCGCCTCCTCGCGAATGACGTCGATATTCATGCACAGACAGCCGTACACCGTCGTCGGTTGCATCCCCGGCGCGGTTTGCGTTGCCGGATAAATCGATGGCTGATACCAGGCGGTGGTGTACAAAATGTTGATGCCAGCATCCAATACCACTGCGTTGCGGCGGGTACTGCCAAGCCCGTTAGCCACGCCCCCCTTGCCATAGGCTCGCACCGCTGATGCCACCGTAGGACCGCCTTTGCCGTAGGCGGCCAAGGCCCCATTCGCATCGGGCATGCGGCGTTGCTTCACCGCCACGACGCTCGATATCAGGTAGCCCGCCTCATCGACCAAGGCACGCCCGGTTTCCAGATAGAGCTTGGGCAATGGGCAGCCCTCCGGCCATCCTTGCTTGATGCTGCTGCAAATCGCGCTGGCGTAATCGTCAAATCCCGGCGTCGCTTGCTCCGGCGGCAGGTATTGACCGTGGAGCCGGGCATGCGAGGCAAAACCACCGCCCAGATTGAGGTATTCCACCAGATCGCCGCCGGTCTCCTGAGCGGCGATGGCCAACCCGACCACCGCCTTGGTGGCCGTCGCATAGGCACCCGCATCCAACATGAAGGTGCCGACGTGGCAGTGGATTCCTCGGATCCGCAGGCGGGTGTTTTCGCGCGTCCAGGTCATCATCCGCAGTGCCTCGCCGTCATCAGCGCTGAAGCCGAACTTCGACCACACCGCATGAGTGCCGGTATCCACATGCACACGAATGCCTACGGCAATGGACGTTTGCAATTCCTCCGCCAAGCGGGCCAGAGCCACAATCTCATCGCGATTATCCACTTGGATCATGGCCCCCTCGCTCACGGCCCGGCGCAACGATTCCACACTCTTCCACGGCCCGTTGAAAATGATCTGGTTCCCCGGTATCCCATTGTGCCGCGCTTTCTCGTATTCAAACCCAGACACCACCTCGGCAATCGACCCCTCCTGATGAAACACCCGGCAAATCGCGTTCAAATAGTTCGTCTTGTACGACCACGCAAACGTCACATCCGGATAGACAGACTCAAACGCCTGACGCACCCCACGGATTTTTTCGCGCAAATTCGCCTCGGAAAATACAAACAACGGGCTGCCATGGGTCTCTATCAGACGGCTAACGGGCACTCCGTCGATGGCGTCCATCACTGGCACGCGTCCCAGTCGTTGTGGATTGGCGGTGGTTTGGCACACCCGGCGGATTGTCGGCGCTATATAGGGTTGAAGGTTCATGCTGAAATGGAGTTTGATGTTAGATCGTGGTTGGTTGAATTTGGCAACGCGTCAAGCAGGGCCGAAATTTGGCCCATATCGCCGCTTACCTCGATTTGGTGACGCAGGAAAAATCGTCCGGGTGCGGGCTGCGGCAATGGACGCACCGGTCGTTGGAGCATCCACTCGACCCAGGCGGCGGGAAAGTTAGCGCCCAGTTGGGCGGGAAAGCCGACCCACGCAGGAAAGCGCGGATTGATCTCGATGAGCCGGTAGCAATCGTCACGCTGGTCACGGATAAATTCCAACTCAAATGGCCCGATCCAGTGAGTCGCGGCCATCACCCGCCGGGTGATTTCATCCAGCCGCAAATCGCGCACCACCACCGAGCCATTGCCCTTGCCTTTGTCGCTGACAATTAACTTGCGCAGCGCACATGATCCTAACAATCCGCCCTTGCCGTCGCCTAGGCCCATCACGTTGAATTCGGTGCCCAGCAACGGCTCCTGCACCAGCAGCGGCGGCCCCCAATCCGCTAGAATCGCCGCCCCTGCCGCCGCCAACCCTGCCGGATTGTGAACCAACACCGCATCATAGAACGGACCTTTCAGGAAAACCGGGTAACCGGCGGCCTCCGCGTGCTCGAGAGCCTCGCCGACGTCGCGGGCTACGGCGGTGGCTGGAGTGGCCACCTCGCAGTGCTCGGCGAGTACCGGCAATTGCGCCTTGCCGCAGCGTGCGAGCACTGCCGGATCCGGCAGCCGCACGCCGATGCCCAGCTCAGCCAATTCCTCCGACGCCCCGGCGAGCATTGCAATCTCGGCGTCCAATGTCGGGATGAACCAATCAAATGGCGTCGCCGCGCGCACTTCCGCCAGCCGCGTCAGATAGGGACCCAGCCCGGCCGTCGGATAGGGCATGGCGTGACACACGTCCGGCCCCCCCGCCACATACACACCGCTTTCAAACGCATTGTACACCAAGCCGACGATGAAGGCGTCCGGCCAGGCTTGGCGGATGGCTGCGGCGATCGATGCACCGGGTTGCGGGTTGTCTCCTCGATGCATGCCACTAACTGCTATTCTGATGGGTTTCATAGCCAGCCGAGTTGTTTGAGGTCCCACAGGAAGGCGTCCACGTCGCAGCGCACGGTGATGCGCTCCACGTCATGGCTGGTCACGAGTTGTGCCACCACTTCGTCGATGCTGGCACCGCGTTGCAGGGCCCGCAGGCACAGCAATCCGGTGCCACTCACTTGATAGCTTTCGCCCGTGTTCGGATCGAAGACAAAGCCGCGCTCGTTGAGCATCAAATCCTCCAGGCGCGTCAGGTCGGTTTCTCCAGTCATGGTTGTTATGGTTTGGGATTGGTAAAATGGTTACTTGGTGGCTTCCAGTCCTTGTTTGGCATACTGATAGTCTGGGTTGATGCTCACGAGGCGCCGGAACAACTGCCGGGCCTCGGCTTTCTGACCCTTGTAAAATTCCGCCCAAGCGGCACCGCTGATTGCATCGGTGTCTTCCGGATACAATGCCAGCACACACCGGTAGCGGCCCAATGCCTTTTGATAATCCTTGGCTTGAAACGCCCCCCAGGCCACCGCCAGCAACGCCCGATAGTTCGTCGGCTCAAGTTGCAGAACCAGATCTCCTGCCCGAGCCGCCGCCGCCACATCTCCCTGCTCCTGCGCAACGGTCAACAGCCCCAGGCGCGGACTCAGCGCAATCCCCTGCTGCCTCATCGCACTGGCATAGTGCCGGTTTGCCTCGTCGTATTTCTTTTGCCCGTAGGCTAACCACCCGGCACGCATCGTCGCCAGATAGCCGTCGCCGCCGTTCTTGGAGTAGGCCAGCGTCTTGGCCAGCGCCTCAGCGCTTTCACCACTCTTCTCGGCATTCAGCGAGGCCTGCCACAGCGATCCTAGCATTTCCTCCTTGGTTTTGCGCTCGGCTTGCTCGGTGGTGCCCGTGGCAAGTGCGATGACTGGCAGCATCAATAATAAGGTTCTTTTCATGGGGGTTCGGGTTGAGGTTCGGGTTCAATCTCCATCCCATTTGTAAAGCCCGTATGTCAACCAAGGAGAAAATTGTTAAGATTTCGTAAGTGCCAGCCCATGCCTCAAGACTGCAATCGATGAGCAGCTCCAGAACTCACTGTTCGACCTCACTTTCGACAACGGTACGAGCCAGCCGGATTCCCTAACTGCCAGCGGCGAGCGGAAGCGCAATGCCTCAAACAAATGTTACCATGCGAGGACTGACCCCTTTGGGATCAGTCCGCCATGTAGAGGATGCGGCCGCAATTTTCGCACTGGACGAGTTCTTTACCGGCCTGGGCATTGATGGCGGTGGAGGCGATCACCTTCATGTGGCAGCCACCGCAGCGATTGTCGGCCATGGGGGCCACAGCGAGGCCGAGCTTGGTGCGCATGAGGCGTTCATAGAGCGGCAGGGCGGAGCCCGGAACCTTGCTGGCGAGATTGGCGCGATCGGAGCTGACCTCGGCCTGCTCGGCAAGCATGCGCTGTTGGCGCTGGGCGATGGAGGTGAGGTCCTCGGCGATGAGTTTTTGGGTGTGGGCCAGAGCCGCCTTGGCAGCTTGGTGGAGTTCCCGACAGCGATCGACCGCCTCCATCGCCTGCAATTCCAGGGTTTCAAATCCGTCGATCTCCTTCTCGTATCGGGCAATTTCGTGGTTAAACGCCTGGTACTCGTCGTTTTTACGGGTTTCGAATTGTTGGATTTTGAGGCGTTTGATCGTGGTGCGGCGGGTCTCGGTATCGAGCTCGATTTTTTTCACTTTGAGTTCGGCGGCGAGCAGGGCGTCATGAGCCTTGCTGACGGCGGCCTCATCGCCGGCGCGTTTGGATTTGGCGCGAGCCTCG
>Ga0118677_10008147_pt1 | contig 16931 bp, 11 predicted proteins | sample AliMusrvi5mmetaG_FD_86154 | JGI IMG/M metagenome (GOLD analysis project Ga0118677, IMG submission 86154) | reverse complement strand
CTACAAAGGTGGCGGCGGCGGCGGCGGCTATAAAGGCGGCGGCGGCGGCGGTCACAAGGGCGGCGTCGGCTGGTAAGCCCAAGTCTCCCGCATCAACTTACCCTAACACCCGGCTCTCCTTACAGGGGGCCGGGTGTTTCCTTGTGAGCATTGGGCCCGGTGACGCATTGCTGGCCACGCTGCGCTCCGGTTGTGGTTAAATCGGCAGTCGAACCAAACCCGTTTCGGCTTTCTTGGGCTAACGCGCCTATCGCCGGGCTGACGGGCATTGCGGCGGCGAATTTCGCCTTGCCTTGGAACGAACTCCGCCGATGGTTTGCTACCTCACCATGATTTCCACACCATGAGCCGCTCCGCCTACAACCGCTACATCCTCACCGAGGCGAATTCCGCCGCAGCCATCGAACAGGGACTGGCTGAGGCGGATTGGTACACCTGCCCGATCCCCAAGGCCGAGCTGCGCCGGTTGCTGGTGCGCCGCGACGGTCCGGCGCTGCGCGACACGCTGCTGTGGTTCGCACTGCTCGGCGCGTCCGGCTACGCGGGTTTCGTGCTATGGGGCACCTGGTGGGCGATCATTCCCTTTCTCATCTATGGCGTCATGTACGGCAGCACCTCGGACTCGCGCTGGCACGAATCGAGCCACGGCACCGCGTTCCGGACCGACTGGCTCAACAACGCGCTCTACGAACTGGCCTCCTTCATGGTGATGCGCGAATCGACCGTCTGGCGCTGGAGCCACACCCGCCACCACAGCGACACCATCATTGTCGGGCGCGATCCGGAAATCGCCGTGCCCCGTCCGCCGGACATCAAGGCGATGCTGCTGGTGTTTTTCAACCTCAACACAGCGCCGAAATATTTCCGCAATGTGTTCCTGCACGCCTGCGGCCGCATGAACAGCGAGGAGCAATCCTATGTCCCCGCCTCCGAGCATCACAAGGTGTTTTTCAAGGCCCGCATCTATCTGCTCATCTATGCCGCCGTCATCGCCGCCGCGGTCTATCAGCGCAGCTTGCTGCCCCTGATGTTCATCGGCCTGCCCAATTTCTACGGTGCCTGGCTGATGCCCGTCTATGGCGACACCCAACATGCCGGGCTCGCCGAAAACGTGCTCGACCACCGGCTCAACTGCCGCACGGTCTATATGAACCCGATCAATCGTTACCTGTATTGGAACATGAACTATCATGTCGAACATCACATGTTCCCGCTGGTGCCCTATCACGCCCTGCCCCAATTGCATGAACTCGTCAAATCGGACATGCCCACACCCTACCGCGGCCTGTGGCAAGCCTGGTGCGAAATCATCCCCGCAGTGCTCCGCCAGGTTAACGACCCCGGCTTCTTCGTCAAACGCAAACTGCCCACCCCCACCTTGCCGCGCGAGGCCGCCGCCACTGCGGCACCGCTCACCACCGCCCAACCGGCGTCCACCGCAGGCTGGATTGAAGTTTGCGACGCCGTGGCACTCCCCAGGGAGGATGTGATCCGCTTCGATCATGCCAAGCGGACCTACGCGCTCTATCAGACGGCCGATGGCCGCTATCACGCCACCGACGGCACCTGCACCCATGGCAATACCCACCTTGCCGATGGCTTGGTGAAGGGCCAAATCATCGAGTGCCCGAAACACAACGGCCGCTTCGACATCACCGACGGTTCGCCGCAACGGCCGCCCGCCTGTGTCGCGCTGCGGACCTATCCGTTGGAAAACCGCGACGGCAGCCTGTTCCTCAACATCAACCCTGCCGACGGGTCCGTCGCACGCGAACCCAAAACCCTTCGGTTGCGGGTCCTAAGCAACCTCAATGTCGCCACCTTCATCAGGGAACTGGTGCTGGAACCGTTAGATCAGCAATCCGTGCCCGCCATCACGCCTGGTGATTACCTGCAGCTCGACATTCCGGCTTACGACGCGATCCGGTTCCGCGACTTCGTCATTCCCGATCCCTATCGCGCGGTGTGGGAAGCCAACCATGTCTTTGATTGCATGGCGACCAACCCGGTCGCGACACGCCGCAACTACTCGCTGGCCTGCAACCCGGCGCTCGAACGCGTGCTACGCTTCAACGTCCGGATTGCCGCGCCACCGCGCGGCCAGGACTGCCCGGCCGGCGCGGGCTCCAGCTACGTATGGAGCCTCAAGCCGGGCGACAGCGTGACCGCCATCGGACCCTTTGGCGAGTTTCACATCAAGCCGACCCAACGGGAAATGATTTATCTAGGCGGCGGCTCTGGCATGGCCCCGCTGCGTGCCCACATCTCCAATCTGCTGGAAACCCGGCACAGCCCTCGCAAGATCACCTATTGGTATGGCACGCGCTCGCGACAGGAACTCTTCTATCAAGACTACTTCGAGGACCTCGCCCGCCGCCATCCGAACTTCAGCTTCCACCTCGCGCTTTCCGAGCCGCTGCCGGAGGACGCCTGGCAGTCCCATGCCGGGCTCATCCATGAGGTGGCGCGCGAAACCCAGCTCCGCTCCCATCCCAACCTCAAGGCCGTCGAGTTCTACCTGTGCGGCCCGCCAGCCATGATTCGCGCTTGCACGAGCATGCTGGATGAACTTGGCGTCAACCCCGATCAAATCGCCTATGACGAGTTCTAACTGTCCTTGAGGAAGCCCCGGACCCGCTTCTTCGGCAGGGACCTTTGTTCGTCGTCGCCTCGCTCCGTCATCCGGGACGCCCCCAAACCGGCCCCGGAGACGCCAGCGGCGCGGATTTTTCGGTTAGAATTCCCGGCCGAGCAAGGCGGGAAAAGGGATTTTCCGCCATTACCCGCCCGCGCCCCTTGGTGTTTCAAGCACTTTGCGCCTTTATGAAATTGTTCCCCTAGAGCCAAGGGACTTGCAGAAATTCCATCATTTTTTCCTTGGCCAAAACTAGCCATAGTGGCATGATGAGCAAGCCAAATACCACATATAGTATTCACTTCGTTCTTTCAAACTTTTGTCCCAAGCCCTAGCCCCACTCACCCAATTTCACCGCCTGATCCGATGACACCCCCAACAACAACCCTCGATTTCCCCTCCCGTCGCATGTCCACACCCGCCCCCGAGGCCGCTTGCGGCCTGCTGTTTGAAGCCAAGTTCAGCACCCCTGGGCTTGATCCGTTTGAAGACGTGGAATGGGAATTCCGCACCGCCGAAATCACCGACGGATCTAACAAATCCATCTTCCGCCAGGAGCACGTTGAAGTGCCCAAGGACTGGAGCGAACTCGCCACCAAGATCGCCGTTTCCAAATACTTTTATGGTGACATCGCCCGCGGCACCGATCCGAAGGCCGGCGGCCGCGAAAGTTCGGTGCGCCAACTCATCCACCGCGTGACCCGGACCATCACCGATTGGGGCATCGCGGACGGCTACTTTGCCGATCAGGAAAGCGCGGAGGCATTCTACGGCGACCTCACCTGGTTGTGCCTCAACCAGCACGGCGCATTCAACTCGCCGGTCTGGTTCAACGTCGGCCTCTATCACCAGTACGGCACCGGCAAGCATTCCGGCGAAGGCACTTGGTATTACGACCGCAAGGCGGGCAAAGCCCTGCGTGCGCCGACCCAATACCAATATCCCCAGGCCAGCGCCTGTTTCATCCAAGGCGTGGGCGACACCATGGAAGACATCATGCGCCTGGCGGCCTCGGAGGCGCTGTTGTTCAAGTTCGGTTCGGGCACCGGTTCGGATCTGTCCACCCTGCGCTCCACCCGCGAGAAACTCTCCGGCGGCGGACGCCCGTCCGGCCCGCTGTCGTTTTTGCGGGTTTACGACCAAGTGGCCAATGTCGTGAAATCCGGTGGCAAGACCCGCCGCGCCGCCAAGATGAACACCCTCAAGGATTGGCATCCGGACATCGAGGAATTCATCGAAGCCAAGACCCTCGAGGAGAAGAAGGCCTGGGCTCTCATCGAGCAGGGCTACGATGGCAGCTACAACGGCGATGCCTACGGCTCCGTCATGTATCAAAACGAAAACCTTTCCGTGCGGGCCAGCGATGCCTTCATGCAGGCCGCCGTCGAGGGCCGCGATTGGTGGACCAAACGCGTCAGCGATGGCGAACCCTGCGAAAAGAAGAACGCCCGCGAGCTGCTGCGCAAGATCGCCGAAGGCACCCACGTCTGCGGCGATCCCGGCATGCAGTTCGATACCACCATCCACGAGTGGCACACCTGCAAAGGCACCGGTCGCCAAAACTCGACCAACCCTTGCTCGGAATACCTGTTCCTCGACGACACCGCCTGCAACCTCTCGTCCCTCAATCTGATGCGTTTCAAGCAGGCCGATGGCTCCTTCGATATCGACCGCTTCCGCGCCGCCGTGCGCGTCTTCATCACCGCCCAGGAGATTCTGGTGGACAACGCCAGCTATCCCATCAAGTCCATCACCGAGAATTCCCATATCTTCCGCACCCTCGGTCTCGGCTATGCCAACCTCGGCGCCCTCCTCATGAGCCATGGCCTCGGCTATGACAGTGACGAGGGCCGCGCCCTGGCCGGTGCCATCACCGCCGTGATGACCGGCCACGCCTATGCCTGTAGCGCGGAAATGGCCGCCGTGTTAGGCCCCTTCAAGGGCTATCGTGACAGCCGCTGCAGCGGCGTGAACCATCCGCCGATGGACACCAATGAGCCGTCCATGCTCGCCGTCATTCGCAAGCATCAGGCGGCCATCGACCGGATCCCGGACGAACCCCGCTCCGCGCCCATCAAACAAGCCGCCCGCAAGGAATGGGAACGCGCCCTCGAACTCGGCCACCGCCACGGCTACCGCAACGCCCAGGTCACCGTGCTCGCCCCCACCGGCACCATCGGCTTCCTCATGGACTGCGATACCACCGGCATCGAACCCGAAATCGCGCTGGTCAAATACAAACTCCTCGCCGGCGGCGGCATGCTCAAAATCGTCAATCAAACCGTCGAGATCTCGCTGCGCAACCTTGGCTACAAGGAAACGGAGATCATCGCCATCCTCGCCCACATCGCCGAATACGACACCATCGAAACCGTCACCGACGAGCAAACCGGGCTGCCCGTGCGCTGCGGCCTCAAGGACCAACACCTGTCGGTATTCGATTGTGCCTTCAAAGCCCACCGCGGTAACCGCAGCCTCCACTACACCGGTCATATCCGCATGATGGCCGCGGCCCAGCCGTTCCTCAGCGGCGCCATTTCCAAGACCGTCAACCTCCCCGAGAATGCCAGCGTCGAGGAGATCATGCAAACGTACATCGAAGCTTGGAAACTCGGCCTCAAGGCCGTTGCCATCTATCGCGATGGCTCGAAACGCAGCGCCCCGCTCAACACCCGCCAGACCAAGGACATGGGCGGCAACGAACCGGCCGCGCCGGAAATGTTGGAATTCGGCAAACGCATCGCCGAACTCAGCGCCGAAAACGCCGCCCTCAGTCAGCAACTCGACCGCCGCCAACGTCGCAAGATGCCCGACACCCGCATGTCACTGACTCACAAGTTCGAGATCGCGGGCCACGAGGGTTATATCACCGTCGGCCTCTATGCCGACGGGCAACCCGGTGAGTTGTTTGTGCAAATGTCCAAGGAAGGCAGCACCATCGGCGGCCTCATGGACACCGTGGCCACCCTCACCTCCATCTCCCTGCAATATGGCGTGCCCCTCGAACAATTGGTGAAGAAATTCGCCTATCAACGCTTCGAGCCGAGCGGTTTCACCAAGAACCCCGACATCCGCACCGCCTTCAGCATCACCGATTACGTCTTCCGTTGGATGGGCTGCCAGTTCATCAACGGCTATCGCGAAGCCACCGCCCCGGAGGCCTATCAGGAAGACCTGCCGATGCCCGAAATCACCGAAATGGAAAAGGCCGCCGTCAACCGCCCGGTGCGCGAGTTGAGCCGCACCGGCGACGAAGTTCCCGTGCTGCCCGCCACCGCCGCCGGCCACGAGCGCGTGAAAACCGCGCTCGGCAGCGCCTTCATGGGCATCACCTGCTCCAACTGCGGCTCGGACAAAGTCATCCGCGCCGGGGCTTGCGGCGTCTGCACCCAGTGCGGCACCAGCCAGGGCTGCAGTTAGGCTTGGCGATGTTCCGATGTCACATGACTCAAATGCATTGGCAACCGAGATGCCACAGAAGGTGAAATCGGCCGCGTGGCGGGCCGCCCGTCGCGTGCCGTGAAGGTATCGACGGTGGCACCTTTCTAGCATGAATTTGCCAAGACCGCTTGAAATGTCGCCGGAAGTCGGCTTAATTGCCGCCACGAGAGGAAAACTCGCAACTCCAACAACCATGAAATCGATCAAAAATCTGACACGGCACACCTACGAAACCACCGCCTTTCAAGGTTGGCGTCTTTCCATCAGTCGTGCGGGGACGGCGTTCACCAAGTATTTCTCGGACAAGAAATGCGGCAGCGAGAAGAAATCCTTTGCCGCCGCCAAGGAAGCTTTGGCTGCGGTCAAAGCCATCCTTGATGAGGCGAAACCGCTCAACGGCAAACTCACGGCGACGACGATCCGCAAGGTGACAAAGGTGTTAGAGCAAGCGTAGGCCGGCGGTCGCCCCCCCGAGCTTCGAGCCTGGCGACCCGCTCGATCGCGGTGTGTTCGCCTCCGGGACGCCGGCGGCTCTCAAGCTCTATCCGGGCAAATGGCGATGACTGCCGCGTTAGAGCTTGCGGAATACGCCCGCCGAGGATAGGAACTTGCCGGAAGCAGGATTTGTCCGGCAGCCGCCCGGATTATCTGCCGGCCATCCAGGAGGTGCCCATGGACTTACTAACACATCCGTCCCCCGACTTCAGCGGAGATGCCGCCACCGCCAAACCCACCCCCCTGCACGACCTTACCGGGTTGGAATCGCTTCTCACAGAGAAGAGGTACAAGGCGTTCGGCATCGAATACAAGCATCTGAAGCCACCCAACGGCGGCGACCTCTATCTCACCGATTTCGGCGCCGCCGTGCTGCGCTGCCTGCTGCCGGAAAACTGGTACGAAAAGGAGTACTTCTTCCGCAACGGGATGAAATTGTTAGGCACGAGCTCGGTTTACAAGGTCACTACCCGGCCGGTGTTCGGCAGGACGCTCGATATTGTCGTCAAGTTCTGCCGCATCGGTGAAGACGTGAATCCGCTGCTGACACCCAGGTCCAAGTTCATCTCCGACGATGATTTTGCCAGCGCGCGCTGGAACGGGCCGTTTGAGGAGTTTGGCAAGCTCATGGAGCTTCGACAAGGCGTTTTCGGTCCCAAGGCCAGGTTCTTGACCCAACGGCCACTGGGCATTTTCGTCCCGGGCGAGGCTTGCAATGATTGGGAATTGGGCCGCAGCCCGGACAGCTTCAGGATCAGCCAGTCGGTCATGGACAAGGACTTCACGCTCACCGAGGTTCACGATTCGGTTGAGTTGGACATCAGCCGCCAGTATATCATGATCTATTCCTGGGTCAAGGGCCTCGGATTGGACGACCTGTTGAAACATGGCCTGCTCAGCAAGGAAACCTGCGATGGCATCACCGAGAAGGCGTACTTTGAGCAGTTGATCCCCAACGGGTTCAAGGTGCTGGATACCAAACCCGCGCATATCATCCTCAGGGTTGACAAGAAAGGCCACTTGGTGAGGCGAAACGGCGAGTATCCATACGCCCTGATTGACTACGAGTTATTGAGGCGCACAGACGAGCATGAAAGGTACTTCGGCCTTTCAAGGCGGCGGCAATACTGGCGGCATGTTTACGAGCGCTTCGACGAATCCAATCGCAGCACGATGCCCAGCGAACTCAAGAGCATGACCGTCTGTGACATTCCATATGTGTTTGGCGCCACTCCTAACGGCGGCAAGCTCTGGGTGGTCGGTAACAATTACAAGCTCTTCGAGTATTTCCTGCCCGAGAAATGGCGCAGTCGCGACAGGATCCGCTTGTCATCCAAGAACGAGGCCTACCATTCCGTCACTCCGGACAACCTTCACTTGGTGTACAAGCGGTCCCGCATCGGGATTTTCCCCGAGAGCAACCCGCTCGCGGAAACCAGTTCGCCCATCGTGCAGCATGGCTATAACTCGCCCTTTGAAGAAGTGTTCATCGCCGAGCACTTGCGGAAAAGCGGCATCAGCGCCACCCATCCGCGCGCCATTTACCGGACCGGCCAGCGCTCCACCATGGCCCGGTTCAACCTCGATCCGCGCCGCTATGACGCTACCAGGGAGCTGCTCACTCCCGAGGAAAGGCCGGAAAGGGTTCTCTCCGACCAACATGATTACTATGTGCTGTGGGGCTGTTGGCGGGGCATCGATCCCGAATCCGGGTATCTTCCGGAATGCCCGCACTGGGGCCTGACCACCATCAATCAGGCGTTGAACGACGAACTCCTCAGCGCGGCTGAGGCGACCGGAATCATGAGAGACACCATGGCCAGGCTGGAGAAACTTCACATTGCCAACCTGTTCATCGGGAAATACGATTTCCTGTTGTCCTTCAATGATGACATGCAAACCCTCCGCAAGGAACCTAACAACGAGTATAAGATCACCCTCTCCATCGACGCCTATCAAGCCCATCACTGCAAGCTGATGGACGGTCACCAATACCGGACGATCCTGCAGGAAACCGCCGCCGATCTGGCCCGTGCGGGATATGAGATGCTCAATCTCGCGGGAGATCACCTTCTCATCTCGACGACCCCCGAAGGCGTGCTCATGCGCGACGACCGCGGCCGGATCCATCGCACAATCTGCAACTTCGACCTGATCCGGAAAATTTGATTCGTGGATCGAGCTTCGAGCGAAAATAGTTGGCATTGGGGGGAATCGGGGGGATTTCAGGCCAAATCGGGCGGGCGCGGGCAGTCGGTACCCGGACGTTTCATGACGTGAATGTAATTAAATGAGTGACTTCTGTGGATTTCAGTGGGTTCAGTGGTAATTTCAGACGGTCCAACCTTCTGTGGTCCATCCTGTCAGCCAATCAGTCTGTAAACGTCATGAAAACGATCAACACCCTGCTTCTTGCAGTATCCCTTGTCACCGGCACCCAGGCGGCGCTGGTGGAAAAAGCCGTCATCTACAAGCAAGGCGGCACAACCTTGGAAGGCTTCCATGTGTTTGATGACGCGGTGGTCGGCAAGCGCCCGGCGATCCTTGTCGTCCACCAATGGACCGGTCTATCGGATTACGAGAAGCGCCGCAGTCGTGCTCTCGCGGAACTCGGTTTCAATGTCTTTGCCGCTGATATTTACGGCCAGGGCATCCATCCGCAACCGCCGGACGCGGCGGGCAAAGAGGCGGGCAAATACAAGGGCGACCGCACGCTCTATCGGGCACGGCTGATGGCGGGGCTGGATTGGCTCAAGGCGGACGCGCGCACCGACGTGACGAAGGTGGCGGCAATCGGTTATTGCTTTGGCGGTACCGGCGTGCTGGAGCTGGCGCGGGCCGGGGCTGAAATCGCGGGCGTGGTTTCATTCCACGGCGGGCTGGACGCGGCACCCGGCTTGGCGGCGGAGGCGGGGAAGACCAGGGCGAAGGTGCTGGTACTCCATGGCGCGGACGATCCCTATGCGCCGGCGGCGCAAGTAGCCGAGTTTGAGAAGGAATTCAGCGCCGCCAAGGCCGATTGGCAGCTCGTCCTTTACAGTGGCGCCGTGCATTCTTTCACCCAGAAGGAAGCGGGTAACGACAACAGCAAGGGCGCGGCCTACAACGAGGCCGCCGATCGCAGATCGTGGGCGGCCGCGCGGGCGTTCTTCGCGGAGTTATTCAAGTGATTCGGCGGTTTCATCCGTCCCGTCTTCAGGATGATCTGGCGATGAATAGAGCCTCAGACATCCTGAACTCGCGGGAAAATGGATGAGACCTTGTGAAGAAGGGCGGCGGGCAGGATGCCCGCGCCACCGTGGTCCGGGCATCCTGCCCGGAGTCAAATGGTCTCACATGATTTCCCGGCTGAATGCCAATATCCGGCTGAGTTCAGGATGTCTGAGCCTGGCGGCGGGCAGAATGCCCGCTTTCTTGGATGTTCTTCAAATCCCCGCCAGCACCTCTTCGAACACGGTCAGTGTTTCATCCAGATCCGCCTCGCTGTGGGCGAGGGAGATGAAACCGGTTTCGTAGGGACTGGGGGCGATGTAAACGCCCTTGGCCAGGCAGCCCCAGAAGAATCTTTTGAACAGGGCGAGATCCTGTTGCATCACGTCGCTGACGTTGATGATGTCGCGATCCACAAAGAACAAACAGAACATCGAGCCAACGCGGTTGAGTCGATGCGGGATGCCCTTTTTTGTCAGCAAGGCGCGCAGACCGGTTTCAAAATAATGACCGAGTTGGTCGAGGCGGGTGAAGCCGTTGTGAGTCGACTCGCCGGCTGAAGCCAGCGCTCCGTGGCCGGCCAATTGACGGAGCTGGGCCAGCCCCGCAGCCATCGCCAGCGGGTTGCCGGAGAGCGTGCCCGCCTGATAGACCGGCCCGATCGGCGCCAGCCAGTCCATCACGTCGGCACGCCCGCCAAAGGCGCCGACCGGCAGCCCGCCGCCGATGACCTTGCCAAAGCAGGACAAGTCGGGTGTTAGATTCTCGAGACCCTGCACGCCGGCCTTGCCGAGGCGGAAGCCGGTCATCACCTCGTCGAAGATGAGCAAGGCACCGTGTTTCCTGGTGATCGAGGACAGCAGATCGAGGTAGCCGGGTTGCGGGAAAACCAGGCCGGCATTGGCGGGATAGGACTCGACGATGACGGCCGCAAGCTGTTCGCCACAGGCGGCGAAAACCGCTTCCAGGGCGGCGGGGTCGTTGTAGGGAAGCACGATGGTGAGCTTGGCGAAATCCTCGGGCACGCCGGCGGAATCCGGCTCGCCGTGAGTGAGCGCGCCGGACCCGGCCGCGACTAACAACGAATCACTGTGGCCGTGGTAGCAGCCGTCGAACTTGACGATCTTGTCGCGCTTGGTGAAGCCGCGGGCGAGACGGATCGCGGACATGGTGGCCTCGGTGCCGGAGTTGCACATGCGGACCTTTTGGACTGAGGGCACCCAATCGCAGATGGTGCGGGCCATTTCCACCTCGTAGGGATTCGGGATGCCGAAGGAAATCCCGTCCTTGGCGACCTCGTGGATCACGTTGGTGATCACGCTGGGCGCGTGGCCCAGAATGTTAGGCCCCCACGAGCCGATGTAGTCGATGTAGGTCTTGCCATCAATGTCCTCGATCCGGCTGCCCTTGGCGCGGCGGACGAAAAACGGCTCGCCGCCGACGTTGCGGAACGCGCGCACCGGCGAGTTCACGCCGCCGGGGATGAGTTCCTTGGCGACTGCGAAAAGTTTCGAGGAAAGCGTGGCTGGGGGATTCGGGGTCATGGCGGGATAGGCGCTTGCGGCGCGTGCCGCGAGTTTTGCCGGTTGCAGGTCGATCCGCAATCCGCAAAAACCAAGGATTTTGCCTGAATAGGATCCCTTGCCGGGCAGTCTCAAGTTCGACTCCCTTTTGTTTTTCCTCAAAAGGGTTATCTTGATGCCATGAAAGCCGCCCTGTTCGCAGTCTTCTCCCTGTGCCTCGTGATTCCCGCGGCAGCGGAACTCAAATTCGCCAAAGCCCGCAAGTCGCTGCTCGATAGCGATCCCGATGTGGTCTATCTGGCCCAAACGGTGGTAAGACCCATCGAACTGACGGTCATCAAGGAGGCCGCGGTTTTCTCGGGCAAAAACGGCTCGGGCCGCATCGGATTCCTCAAGGCGGGACAGATCGTGCCCCTGGATGCGATGACCGACAAAGCCTACAGGGTGCGCGGCAAGGGGACGCGGGATGACATCTCCGGTTGGGTTTCACCGTCGGCGTTCAGCTCAACTGACCCGGATTTCGTGGCAAACCTCAAGAAACTCTATGCCCGCCAGATCGAGGTGCAGGCCCTCATCGCCGCCAAAAAGCTGGCCATCGGCATGACCCTGGACGAGGTCAATCTGGCCAAGGGCAAGCCCACCAAAACCACCGTGCGCCGCACCGCCAAAGGGCAGAGCGGGACTTGGGAATACATCGATTACGAGACGGTGAACCACTACATCACCCGGCTCGATCCGCGCACCGGCCAACTCTATCGGCAGTTCTCATACGCCACCCAGGAGGAGAAGGGGAAAACCGTGATTGAATTCACCAACGATGTGGTCAGCGCCATCGAGGAAAGCGAAGACCGCAAGGGCGGCAATGTCCGCGTGATCGTGCCGCCGGTGATTTTCGGCTGGTAGAAAGTCCCGCCCGCTCCACGGCTGCACCCCCGGCGATATTTCCAAAAAAAACCCGGAAATATCCTTGACACCGTGGTGCCTCCAATTAGCCTCCGCGCCGGGAATGTCCATCCGAGTCCCGCTTCAAACGCAGTCCCCCCTTTGGAAGTCCACCACTGGTAACCCTGTTGTCGCGGGCGTACGTCGGATTTCCCGCGTTTCATCCATTCGTTCCTCACTTCGGTTTCCCCCGCGGAGAAGCCGGTGAGGAGATTCCCTAGCAACATATATCGAATCCCAACCACAACAAACAATGAAGGTTCCATTTTACGGTCACGAAAGACAATATCTCGGTCTCAAGAGTGAGATTGACGCCAACATCCAAAAGGTAATCATGAGCGGCAATTACGTTCTGGGACCGATGCTGGCGCAATTCGAGAAAGAACTTGCCGATTACGCGGGCAGCAAATACGCAATCGGCGTCGGCAACGGCACGGATGCCATTTGGCTGACCTTCATGGCGTTGGGCTTTGGCCCGGGCGATGAGATCATCACCAATGCCAATACCTTCTTCGCAACCGCGGAAGCAATCTGGATTGCCGGTTGCACCGCTGTCCTGGTCGATTGCGACCCTCTGACAAAATGCATTGATCCGGCAAAACTGGAGGCGGCGATAACCAGCAAGACAAAGGCCATTGTCCCGGTGCATCTCTATGGACAATGCGCGCCAATGGATAAGATCAAAGCCATTGCCGACAAACACAATCTGCTGCTGATTGAGGACAATGCCCAGGCCATTGACGCCCATGGCGACACCTTCAAGGTGGGCGAACTCTCGGAGGCGGTTTGCACGAGTTTCATCATTCAAAAGAATTTGGGCACGTTCGGTGACGCGGGCGCGATTTTCACCGACAACCCGAAGATCAACGAAACCGTGCGCAAACTCCGCAGCCACGGCTCGAACGCCCGTAATGTGCATAGCTACGGCTTCAATAGCCGCCTGGATGACATCCACGCGGGCGTCTTGAGTGCGAAACTCAAGATGATAACCAAATGGTCTGATATGCGCATCGCCATTGCCGGCAAGTACACCGCGGGCCTGCAGGGTTTGGATTTCATCACCCTGCCCACCGTGCTTCCCGGCTACCGTCACGTGTTCCACTTGTATGTGGTGGAAACCGCCGCGGGCGTGGATCGTGATGCCTTCGTCAAATACCTGGTTGATAACGGCGTTGACGCGAAGACCCACTATTCCATCGCGATTCATCAACAGGCCGGCTACCCATGGGGCAAGGATGCCCGCATCGTTGGTTCGCTGGAAAACGCCGAGCATAACGCGGCGACCTGCGTCTCATTGCCGATGTTCCCGGAATTGACCGACGAAGAGGTGGCGTATGTGATTGGGGTTGTGCGCAACTACAAGAAATAGGCGTAACGCCTCAAACGCATTTCAAATGTCTAAATACAAGGTAATGGTAGTAGGCATGGGAAAGCGTGGCAAGAGCCACGCTTTTCATTTCAATGCCAACGGGAATTTCGAGGTGGTCGGTATCTGTGATATCGACGAAAACAAGTGTGTCGAGATGGCTCCAGGTTTGGGAAATCCCAGATCCGGAACCGATGCCGCCCAAATGGCGAACGACCTCAAGCCCGATGTGTTCTGTTTTTGCACGCTCCCCCACATACGCGCCGAAATGATTCAAATCGGCGTGGATTGCGGCGCCAAATTGATCGCCTTTGAAAAGCCAGTCGCGCTGACCTCGGAAGAGGGCGTCAAAATCAGGGAGATCCTGTCGACGAGCGATGCCAAGGTGATTGTGAGTCATCAGCATCGTTACGGCAGGCATTACCAGGCCGTCAAGGATGTGATCGCCAGTGGGAAGATCGGCAAGGTTCATACGGTGTACGGCTATGCGCACGGGTGGGCCGCCCACATGCTTTCCCATCTCATTGACTACTCCATGTGGTTCAATGATTACGCCAAGCCCGAATGGGTGATGGCACAGGCGGCGGGAAAACACAAGCTTGCGGACATGCACGCCTCACCCGATTACATCGCCGGATTCGTCCAGTTTGAGAACGGGGTTCGAGGCGTCTATGAATGCGGTGGCGGCGCGCCGGATGTGCCGGAAGTCGAGCGGTGGTGGGGCAAGAACAAAATGGGTGCCATCGGCACCGAAGGATATGCCGAAGTCTACACCGGCAACGGCTGGAAGGCGGTCACCAAGGATGGCATTCTTGCGGGTGAGGGAACCATGAATTATGAGACCGACATGCCCGGCTACATCAATGACATGGTTGAGTGGTTGAATAACGGCAAAGCCAGTGATTGTTGCTTTGCCAATGCCTACGCCGGGTTCGAAGTGATGCTGGGAATGTTCCGAAGTGCGGCCCTCGGCGGACAGGTGGGAATGCCCCTGGCTCCTGGCGAAAACGAGCTCGAACTCCTGCAAAAAAACCTGTCTGACAACCGCTTGTTCGTTACCTTGGAAGAGAGCAAGAAGGAATACGGATGTTGATATGGAAGTAATCATCCAAGAGGACACTCGGGCCGCCGCACGGCTGGTCGCACTCATCATCGAAAGACAACTCAAACGCAATCCATACTCCATATTGGGGCTGGCCACCGGTCGGACCATGGAGATTGTGTATGAGATGCTGGTGGATGGCCACAAGACGAGGGGAACGGATTTCTCACTGGTTCGGACGTTCAACCTGGATGAGTATGTCGGACTGCCGACGGAGGACGAGAACAGTTATCGGTCATACATGAATCGCAGGCTGTTCAGCAAGATCAACATCGATATTCGCAACACCTTTATTCCGAATGGAATGGCGGTGGATTTGCAGGCGGAATGTTCACGCTATGAGCGCCAGATCAAGCATGTGGGTGGCATCGACATGCAATTGCTAGGCATTGGCCAGGACGGGCACATCGGCTTTAACGAGCCGCTCTCAGCGCTCAGGTCGACCACCAGGGTGAAAGCACTGACGCCGGACACCATGCGGCAGAACGCGCCCCTGTTCGGCGATCTTGCCAAGGTGCCCCACCGGGCGATCACCATGGGTGTTGGAACCATCCTTGAAACCACCCGGTGTTTGATGCTGGTTACCGGTGAGGGCAAGGCCGATATTCTTCAGAAGGCGATTGAAGGCCCCATTTCATCGATGGTTACGGCTTCCGCATTGCAGCTTCATCCTCATTGCACGGTCATCTGCGATGAGGCCTCCGCTGCCAATTTGGGAGGCAAGGACTACTATCGATGGATCTTCATGAACGAGCCCGAATGGGAGGAATATCATCATCTATAACAGCCCGGACGTTGCACCGGTTGTGTAGCCGGACCACCCTGCATCGGCTCATTTTGGCCTCAATGGCAGCCGCAACCGCCGCCACCATCGTGGCTGTGGCCGTGATCATCACCGTCAGCATCACCGCCGTGAGAACACCCGCAGCCACCACCGCCGCCGCAGCAACCGCCACCGGCTTCGGCAAGATCATCCGCGGTGGGCACCCTGCCGAGTTCGAGAGTCATGCCGACATACTTGGTGATCTCCTTGCGCAGCGTTTCCAATTCGCGCTGGGCGCTCATGAACTCGCAGGCCACCGGGTTTTCGAATAGCGCGTCGCGCGCCGCCTCGAAGGACTTGATCTCCGCAGCGCCAAGCTCAAGTCCGGCATGCTGCTTCTGATGGAGTTGTTCACCCATCTCATGCGTTCCCTTATACTGCATGCGGGCATCATCATCATCCAGGAAGGTTTCGATTTGCGCTTGATATTGGAGAAAAACCGGATCTCCGGCGATTTCGGCGCAGAGTTCCCGGGTCTTGGTCAGAATGGCGGAATTGTCGGCAAGCAATGTCATGCGCATTCCATAACCACGGAATATGCGACTGGCAACGGCCATTTGGAGGAAATTCGGCCAATTCGACCAATTTCGGCCAAAAAGATTGCGCATTTCCTGCGATATCGGACTGGGTTAGGCCCGGATTTCCTCCGGGGTGAGATAACATCCCGGGTCGGAGCCCCACAGGTCGCCGTAGTTGGCAAAGGCCGCGCGGGTTCTGAACCCGCCGCCACAGATCGCGAACCACTTGCACTCGGCACAGGGGCCGCTCATGCGGGCCTGGCGTTCTTCCAAGGAGAGCAGGCCGATGGAGCGAACGGTGGCCAGAATCTCCGCCGAGCCTGCGTTGCCGCCATCCCAAATCTGCGAAAACGCCATCTGCTTGACGTTGCCAAGCAGCATGTCTTGCCAGAACTGGTCAGGGTGGACGTCGCCTCGGGTGTCGATGTTGGCGATGCCGCGGCCTGAACTGTTAGCCCCGCCGCCGTTCCATGCCAGCAAGCGGCGCGCTTCCTCCAGATTCGGATGGCCTTCCCTCGCCATCCGAACCAACAGATAGGCCCCATCCGCCGGTTGGGTCACGGTGAGCAGCTCTCGCTCGATGCCTTGCTTGTGCCAGGCTTCGACGCGGGCGAGGAGGGTGTCGATGGCATGGCGGGCCTCATCCGGCTCGAGCACTTGCAGCTCGCTGCCGCGGCCGGCCGGCACGAGATGATAGAAACACACCCGCTGGATTTCCTGGTCCTCGATGAAATCCAAAATCTGCTCGATGTTTTCAACATTGTGGCGGGTGAGCGTGAGCCGCAAGCCCGTCTTCTGCTTCACCTCATGACAATTCTTGAAGCCGCGCACCGCCGCATCGAAGGCACCCTCCTTGCGGCGGAATTCATCATGCAC
>Ga0118677_10008146_pt1 | contig 16932 bp, 11 predicted proteins | sample AliMusrvi5mmetaG_FD_86154 | JGI IMG/M metagenome (GOLD analysis project Ga0118677, IMG submission 86154) | reverse complement strand
GACATCAGAACCTATGGTTTCAGAGAACTTTATTACAAAGAAGCCAGAGAAAAAGGAATTGTTTTTATCCGATATGAAAAAGATAAATTACCGACTGTTTCTGATATTAATTCAGCACTTAGCGCTGTAACTATTGACAGTCCTGATTTTCCAGAGCCAATCATCATTGAAACTGATCATTTAATTTTAAGTACCGGTATTGATGCAAATGAAGATAATGCAAAAATATCAAACATGCTGAAAGTACCTTTAAATGCAAATGGTTTCTATGTTGAAGCACACATGAAACTTCGTCCGGTTGATTTTGCAACAGAAGGTTTGTTCCTATGTGGTCTTGCTCATTCGCCTAAGATGATTGATGAAAATATTTCACAGGCAAGAGCAGCAGCAGCACGTGCCGCGACTATACTTTCAAAAACTCATCTGGAAGTTAATGCGCAAGTATCAACCGTAAATCAGGAAAAATGTATTTCGTGTATGACCTGCGTAAAAGCTTGTCCTTACGGCGCACCATTCTGTAATTATGATCACAAAGCAGAAGTAGCTAGCGCCAAATGTATGGGGTGCGGTATTTGTGCTTCTGAATGCCCTGCAAGAGCCATTCAATTGAGCCATTTCCGTTCCGAGCATTTCAAGATTATGATTGATAAATTATTCCCTATAGAAGAAACAGAATATCTAACTGTATAAATTATGAGTGATACTAATTTCGAACCTAAGATTGTTGCTTTCTGCTGTCATTACTGTGCTTACGCAGCAGCTGACCTGTCGGGTTCAATGCGTTTACAATATCCACCAAATGTTCGAATAATTCGTACACCTTGCACTGGCAGACTGGAAGTAGAATATTACATGCGTGCTTTTGAAAATGGCGCTGATGGAATCCTTGTTGCCGGCTGTCTTGAAGGTGGTTGCCATTTTATTGATGGAAATCTTTTTGCAAAAAAGAGAGTCAACTCCACACGCGATATGATTGAAGAATGTGGCATTGAAAAAGAACGTTTGCGAATGATAAATAATTCTGCAGCAATGGCGCAAAACTTAGTGAATGTAATTAATGAAATGGTTGTTACCATTAAAAAATTAGGACCAAATCCGATTAAAAAAAATAAATTAACAATTAAAGAGGAGACCACCAAATGATTGTAGCCGAAAGAAAAAAAATCCCTGAACTTTATGAGATTATAAAAGAACATAAACAAATTCTTGTTCTTGGTTGTGGAACCTGTGTCACTGTTTGTCTTGCAGGTGGTGAACGCGAAGTATCCATCATTGCATCTGCATTGCGAATTGCTTCAAGAACAGCAGGAAATCCGATACGTGTCAATGAATTCACGATTGAAAGACAATGCGATAATGTGTTTATTGAAGGTGCAGCAGAAGCCATAAAAAACAATGATGCTGTTTTATCTTTAGGTTGTGGCGCTGGTGTGCAAGCCATTGCTGAACGTTATCCTGACAAACCTGTTTATGCAGGACTGGACACTTCATTCCTCGGTATTCTTGAAGAACGCGGTGTGTGGACTGAAAAATGTGCTCAATGCGGCGCTTGTGTTCTTGCCGACTTTGGTGGCATCTGCCCTGTGACTCGTTGCGCAAAACACATGTTGAATGGTCCTTGCGGCGGTTCGCGTGAAGACCGTTGTGAGATAGATGCAAAACAACCATGTGCTTGGCAGCTAATTTACACCCGAATGAAAAATATCGGTCAACTTGATAAACTGAAAGAAATCCATTCTATTAAAAACTGGGGAACAAGCCTTGATGGCGGTTCACGGACAATTATCCGTGAAGATCATAGGATTTAATTTCTTATTGTTCATTTTTAACTACAACCCTTATTCCCCGATTCAGCTAAAGTATCGAAGAATAATGAGTTTTAGTTTATCCCATAAATTCATTTATAACAAAATAAATATATTTCAAATCATCATTGCTGATGCAGTATGGTGGAAGAATATAAATAACATTTCCTAGTGGACGAATTATGATTTTTTTAGATAGAAAAAATTTCCTAATTGTTTCTCCGATAGTATTCAGATAATTTGTATTTTCATTTGTTTTTAATTCAATAGCCAATATTGTTCCCTTTTGCCTGATGTCAGCAATTAAAGGATTTGAAGGTATTGTAGAAATAAAATCTTCATGCATTTGAACAATTCTTTGAATATCTTTCATTGTTTCTGATTGATCAAAAATATCAAGACTTGCGCACGCAGCAGCACAAGTAAGAGGATTTGCAGTAAAAGAATGTCCGTGATAAAAAGTTTTCGTTCTATCATCAGATAAGAAAGCATCATAAATCTTTTGCGAACAACTGGTAACTCCCAATGGCATCACGCCTCCGGTAAGTCCTTTGGAAAGACAGATTATGTCCGGTTTTGAATTTATAAAATCTGTTGCGAAAAATTTTCCTGTTCTGCCAAAGCCTGTCATCACTTCATCTGCAATGGTTATTACATTTCTTTCTTTGCAACGTTTTACTAATTTTTCTAATGATTCCGGTTCATACATAATCATTCCACCGGCGCCAAGAATCAATGGTTCAAAGATGAAAACTGCAACATCATTGGCTTGCAAAAGCTTTTCCAGTTGAGAAAAAGAAGCTTCTTCTTTCCCTTTTACTGGAACATCAATAAAATCAACATGAAAAAGAAAATCATTAAAAGGTTGTGTAAAAAGACTTCTTCCACTCACAGACATAGCGCCAAAAGTATCACCATGATATGCATCTTTGAAAGCGATGATTTTATTTTTTTTAATATTCTGATTTTGCCAAAACTGTAATGCCATCTTAACACCAACCTCCACAGCCGTTGAACCATTATCAGAATAAAATATTTTTGATTGATTAGCAGGTAATCTTTGCAACAATCGTTCAGCCAATTCAACTGCCTTCGGATGCGTGAAACCGGCAAATATCACATGTTCCAGTTGAAGAAACTGTTCATTGACTTTCTCAGCAATATAAGGATGTGCATGACCATGAATATTCACCCACCAAGAAGAAATTGCATCAATGTATTTATTTCCTGCATCATCAAACAAATACGCACCTTCTCCTTTCACAATGGAAATGGGAAGAACAGCATTTTTCATCTGCGTGTAAGGATGCCAGATAACCTGTTGATCGCGATTCGCTAAAGACTTTTCAGAAATTGTGTTTGATTGTTCGGGCATAATTAAATATTACTTCTTTTGAAAATGTTTTTATTTCTTCTACCCTACAGATACAAGGCAATCCGGTATAATTTAAAATATATTGTTCGGATGAAGGTTCAGGTCTTCCATTAAAAATAATTCCTTTGATCTTTATATTTTTATGTTTTAAAGCATCTACAGTAAGCAAGGTATGATTAATACTTCCAAGATAATTTTTAGAAACTATGATTGCTTCAACATCTAACTTATGAATCAAATCAATCATCAAATCTCCTTTTGCATTCAATGGAACCATCACGCCACCGGCGCCTTCAACAATCAATGAATTCTTTGTCTCCGGCAAATTTATTTTTTCTAGTTCAATATGAATATTATCAATCATGGCTGCAATATGCGGAGATGCTGCAGTATTCAGGCGATATGCTTCAGGGTGAAAAATTGATTTTGCATTAGAAATAAGTTGTTTTATTTTATCTGTATCAGTCAAATGCAAATCACCGGCTTGTATTGGTTTCCAATAATCAGCTTCCAATGCTTCAACAAGAATGGCTGAAATGGCTGTCTTTCCGACATCTGTACCAATTCCGGTTACAAAATATTTTTTCATTTATTACTGATTTTTAGCAATACCATTTTGTAATTCTTTAATCATTCCTATGATTTCCTGTTCAGTATTAAAAGCATGCAAACATATTCTCAATCGTTCTTTATCCTTTGGCACTGTAGGACTCATGATGGCTTTAATATCAAAACCATGATGCTGCATATGTTTAGCAACAGCGCTTACATTATTATTTCCATTAAAAATAATTCCCTGAATCTGGCTTGAACTTGGAAGTAGCTGTAATTCATCAATTGAAGAAATATGTTCTTTAAAAAATTGAATATTTTCATTCAGATTTTCGCGTAAAGACTGACTATCAGAAAGCATATCATATGCACATTTTACAGCAATAAAAATATGTGTAGAAAGAGCAGTTGTGTAAATAAATGAACGAGCAAAATTGATCAAATAATTTCGAAGAAGATTACTACCAAGTATAATCGCTCCATGGCATCCAAGCGATTTTCCAAATGTATGAATGCGTGCAAATACCTTATGTTGCAAATTCAAATGAGCAACGAAACCTTCTCCATTCTCACCAATAACGCCGGTTGCATGCGCTTCATCAACAATAAGCTGTGCGTTGCGCCTACTGCATAATTCAGCCAATTCTTTTAAAGGTGCAAAATCTCCATCCATTGAATAGATTGATTCTACTGCAACGAAGACATTCCCTTTCACTTTCGCCAATAAATTATTCAGGTCATTCAAATCATTATGACGAAAAGAAAAAGAATCAGCGAAACTTAATCGAATGCCATCGCGAATAGATGCATGAATCAATTCATCATAAAGTATTGTGTCGCCACGTTGAGGAACACTGGCAAATAAACCTATATTGGCATCGTATCCTGAATTGAAAATCAGTCCACTTTCTGCTCTATGAAAATTTGCAATAAATTCTTCCAACGATTCAAGAAATCTCGAATTCCCTGAAATCAAACGCGAACCGGTTGAACCAATACTGAAATGAGCTTCTTCAAATCGTTCAGAATTCTTTTTTATCCTTAATTTTAATTCATTTGAATTGGCAAATCCGAGATAATCATTTGAACAAAAATCAATACGATTACCTGAAAGAGAAAGTTTGCGCAAACATCCTTCTGCTTCTCTTTTGTCAAGCGCCTTCTGCATCTTATCGTTTGCCGGAAACATATTTGTTCATTTTAAGTATTTAATCCTAACAATTCCAATAATTTTTTATCTTTTTTCACTTCAGGATTGTCGGCTGTAAGTAATTTTGTTCCAATAAAAATTGAATTTGCACCTGCCATAAAACACAGTGCCTGCGCTTCATCTGTCATGTTGATTCGTCCGGCAGCCAAACAAATAATCGTTGCAGGCATTACTATTCGAGCGGTTGCAATCAATCGTACCATATCAAGTGATGGAATTTTTTCTGCATCTTCAAGCGGTGTTCCTTGTACAGGCATCAGCATATTCAAAGGAAACGTATATGGATGCGGATTACGAATGGCAAGTGTTTGAAGCATGGATATTCTATCCGCCACAGTTTCGCCAAGACCGATAATGCCACCGCAACAATAGTTCATTCCTGCATCCACAAGATTATCAAGCGTTGCAAGCCGATCGTCAAATGTTCTGGTGGTAATAATATTTGAATAATTTTCTCTTGATGTATCAATGTTGTGATTGTAAGCTGTGACGCCGGCTTCCTTCAGCTTCTTTGCTTGTTCTTTTGTTAACATGCCCATCGTGCAGCAGACTTCAAGTCCCATTTTTTTTAGTCTGTCAATCATGTGAAGGATATTATCAAAATGTTTGTTTTCAGGTATTCGGCTCCAAGCAGCGCTCAAACAAACTCTTTGAACACCATTATTTTTAATATCTTCAGCAATTCTTTCCACTTCTTCAACAGAATTGAAAAGTTCATGCGGTGTAACATTCGTTTGATAGCGGGAAGATTGGGCACAATATGAACAATCTTCAGCGCAAGCACCTGTTTTCAAAGAGATCAACGTATTCAATTTCATCTTCCCCGCATCATGATTTTCACGATGAACTGTTGCCGCAGCATAAACCAGTTCGAGCAGTGGGGTGTTGTATAATTTTTCTATCTCTTCCTTTGTCCAGTTATAGCGGATTTCAGTCATTGTTATGGGAGAATTAATTTGCAAATTTACATATTATCTTTTAAATAGCTGTTTCTGGTAATTATTTATCATCAGAAAAGTCATTAAATTTCAATTCATTTTCAATTATTATTTTTGTATTTTCGTTAAACCATATTGATTAACTAATTCTATCCTGCCATGAAAAAAGTCATAAAAATTTCAGCAATTGTTTTTGTAAGTTTATTTATTATTCTACTCATTCTTCCCTTCGCTTTCAAAGGGAAGATACAATCAAAAGTGATTGAAGAAGCCAACAAAAGTTTAAATGCCAAAGTGAATTTCAGTGATATTAGTTTATCGCTGATTAAGAATTTCCCCAATCTAAATCTTAGCATCAACAATTTCACCATTGTTGGTATTGACACGTTCAAACTGGATACATTGGCTAATATTCCTACAATCTCTGTTACGGTTGATTTGATGTCTGTCATTAAAGGAGATAATTATAAAATCAAAAAAATATATTTAGATAATCCTAAATTCCTTTTAAAAGCGCTTGCTGATACTGCGATTAAACCAAATTGGGATATTTTTAAACCAGACACAACAAAGTCAACAGACACATCAAAATCCAACTTTAAAATGACTCTTCAGAAGTTTGAAATTGATGGTGGAACATTTGTTTATGATGATGCTACGTTCCCTGTTTATACAAAACTTGAAAAAGTAAACTACCTGATGAAAGGCGATTTCACGGCTGATTTCACGTCACTCTCTATAAAAACATCCATTGAAAAAGTGAACCTGATTTATAATCATATTAAATATTTGAACAATGCCAATTCGGATTTAAATATTGTTGTTGATGCTGATTTGAAAAATTCAAAATACACGATCAAAGAAAGCGACATCAAACTAAATGAACTGAATCTTGGAGTAAGCGGCATCTTTACTATGCTTAAGGATGGCTATGGCATGGATTTGAAGATGTTTGCCAAAAAGAATGAATTTAAAAATTTCCTTTCGATGGTACCTTCGGTTTATTCCAATGATTTTGAAAAAGTTAAAACAACCGGAAATCTTGCTCTTGACGCTTATGTTAAAGGAATTTATAATGCAAAACAAATGCCCGGATTTGGTGTAAAACTCATCGTTGAAAATGCTATGTTTCAATATCCATCATTGCCAAAGGCGGTGAAAGATATTCAGCTAAATGTGCAAATAGATTGTCCTTCAGGGAATTTTGATGCAACAGAAATTAATGTAAATCGCTTTCATTGCGAAATGGCAGGAAATCCTGTTGACATGAAACTATCAGTAAAAACGCCTGTTTCAGATGCACAAATTAAAGGAAATATAAAAGGTAAAATTGATCTTACAACCGTAAAAGACTTTTATCCTTTGCAAAAAGATGTTCATCTGGAAGGAACTGTAGCTGCTGATATTTCGATGGATGGAAGAATGTCGTCTATTGAAAAAAAGAAATATGAAGAGTTTAAAGCGCTTGGCAAATTGGACATTGCAGGGATTAATTACAAAAGCAAAGATTATCCGCAGGGAATTTTTGTTAAAAATCTTGCGTTAGATTTCACGCCAAAGCAAGTGAATTTAACGGACATGAACATTCGTTTTGGAAAGAGCGATCTGTCTGCAAAAGGTCGAATTGATAATCTATTGGCTTATGTTTTTAAAAATGAAATGCTCACCGGAAATCTTGAAACTTCTTCTGCTTTGATTGACATGAATGAATGGATGACTCCATCAACACAAAACACAAAAGCTGACACCACAAAGCTTTCAGTGATTGATGTCCCAGATAAAATTGATTTTACTCTGCATTCAAAGATTAACAAATTATTATATGATAAAATGGATATGAGTCAGGTGGATGGAAAAATCACAGTAAGAAACAAAAGAATATCACTTGAAAATTTAAAAATGATGATGCTTAGCGGACAAATGATTTTGTCAGGATATTATGAAACTGTGATACCAAAACAACCGAAAGTTGCATTTGACATTAACATTGATCAGTTTGATATTCCTTCAGCTTACAACACATTTACAACCATTCAAAAGCTTGCTCCTATTGCTTCAAAGACGAAAGGAAAATTCTCCACAAAAATGAATTTCATTTCTACACTTGATGAACACATGATGCCTGTTTATAAAACAATGACGGGCAAAGGAACGCTGTCAACATCTAAGATTACTGTTGAAAATGTAACAGCGCAACAGAAAATAGCTGATGCATTGAAAATGGATAAATTAAGAAAAATGATGATTGATAATGTTAAACTTAATTTTACAATTAGTGAAGGAAAACTTTTTGTTGAACCTTTTGATTTTAATGTGGATAATATTAAAACGACTGTAACCGGCTCTACATCTATTGATCAGAAGATTGATTATGATATGAATTTCGCTATTCCTCGCAAAGATTTTGGCGGACAAGCAAATAATGTGCTGAACAACTTGGTAAGTCAGGCAAACAGCAAAGGAGCTAATTTCACTGCTGGAGATGTTGTCAATACTAAAGTTAAACTAACCGGAACTGTTACAAATCCTTTGGTGAAGCTTGATTTAGCTTCATCAACAAAAAATGTTAAAGAAGAAATGAAGCAGCAAGTTAAAAAAGAACTTGAAACAAAAGCTCAATCAGAAGCAGACCGATTGAAAAAAGAAGCAGAAGCCAAAGCCAAAGCGGAAGCTGACAAAGCTAAAAATGATGCCGGAAAAAAAATTCAGAATGAAATGAAGAATCAATTGAAAAAATTATTTTAATGATTAATTTTGCGGTTCAATTAATATAGAACCACTAAAGATTTTTTTGTGAAAAATAGTTTAATCCTTTGTTTAATTTTCTTATTTCTAAATACATTTTCTTATTCGCAAACTGGCGCCAACTGCGAAGAAATAACCAATAAAAAAGCCATAAGATGCTATCAGGAAGCTGAAGCATGCTTTAAGAAAAAGCAATATGATCTTGCCATCAAGAGCTGCAAACAAGCAATTGAGGCAGAACCGGAGTATGTTGATGCAAAATACATGATTGCAGAAATCAACATAAAAAGGGAAAATATAAATATTGCAAAAAAATACTTAAAAGAAGTTTTTGATCTTTGCCCAAAATATAATGTTTACGTATATTATTATCTGGGAGAAATTGCCGTTGGTGATGAAGATTGGAAGAAAGCGTATGAATACCTGAAAGAATTTTTGAAAGATGTGGACAAGATTAAATCAGATGATGATTATAAACGAGCATCTGAAGATTTCAATAAGATTAAATTTTATAATGATGGTCTTAATAATAAGGTTTCGTTTAATCCGCTTCCTGTGATGAACCTTAGCACAAAGGCAGATGAATACCTCGGTTCATTGACATTTGATAATGAAACTATGTATTTTACTCGGAAAGATATTGTTCCAAAAGCTAAAGGAGCATTAACAGAATCAGACGATAGAAAATACCAGGAAAAGTTCATGTTTGCCAAACACTTGCCTGACGGCACTTTCACTAAAGGAGAAGAAATGCCTGCGCCATTTAATCAATCAGAAAACACAGGTTCTCCTTCGCTAACCATTGATAACAAAGAACTTTTCTGTACTGTTTGTAAAAATAAATTTAATACACAGAAGAAAAAAAATTATTACAACTGCGATATTTACACCTCTCAATTCAAGGATGATTATTGGACAGACCTCACTCCTCTTCCTTCTAAAATAAATCTTCCGGACACATGGGAATCACAGCCTTGCATCACTTCGGATGGATTGACTTTATTTTTTGTAAGCGACAGACCCGGCGGCATTGGTGGAACAGATATTTATAAAGTAAACAGAAATGAAAAAGGTGTTTGGGATACGATTCCTGAAAATCTTGGCCCATTGATAAACACGTCCGGTCGAGAAATAACACCATTCATGCATACTGACCGACAAACATTGTATTTCAGTTCCGCTGATTGGACTGATAAAAGCACACAAACAACTTATCCCGGACACAAAGGCTATGGCGGTTATGATATTTTTTATTCTAAACTAAATGAAAATAATAAATGGTCACCACCAAGAAACATAGGATTTCCAATCAATTCAGAACAAAATGATCTTGGGTTCTTTGTTAGTACAGATGGCAAGACTGCTTTCTTTTCAGCAGATACTTCCCGCAGATTGAAAGGTGTTGGCGGAATAGATTTATTTTCTTTTGAACTATATAAAGAAGCTCGTCCTGAGAGAGTGACCCTTTTAAAAGGCAATATTAATGAAGAAGAGAACCAACAACCATCCGGTGTGAAGATTGAACTTCAAGATGTTAAAACAAAAAAAATCACTAAAATACCTGTGGATTCTACGACCGGTAAGTACATTGCCGCTGTTGTGATGAAAGATGATTATGTGATGACAGTAAAAAAACAGGATTATGCGTATAGTTATAAATACATCCATGCGCCCAAAGACTCTGATACAGTGAGCGTAGCGCATGTTGATTTTGAAATCAAAAAAATTGAAGTGGGAAAACCTTACAAAATCAATGATATTTATTTCGGACAAAATTCGTTTGAACTACAAGAAGAATCAAAATTTGTGCTCGACCAGTTTGTTGTTTTCTTAAATGAAAATCCTTCATATGCAGTCACTATCCAAGGACACACGGATAATCTCTGGAGCGATGAATACAACTTAAAACTTTCAATCACCAGAGCAAAAGCCGTTCAGGATTATTTAATCCAACAAGGTATAAACGCTTCAAGACTGAAATATGAAGGTTTTGGCAAATCACGCCCAGTTGCTACAAATGACACGCCTGAAGGCAGAGCCAAGAACCGCCGCACCGAGTTTGTTATTATCAGAAAATAAACTTCAATTTGCAATTAGTAAATGCTAACTATAAATTACTATTTTTGCAAACCATTATTAAAACAAAAAAATCATTAAAAAATGAACGGAGCAAAATTAGGAAACCCCGCAGTAGTAGGCTTATCAGGTTTTGGTTTAACAACTCTTTTATTACAATTTCATAATATTGGCATTTGCGGATTAGGTCCGGTTGTGGCAATGGCATTTATTTTTGGCGGTTTAGCTCAGTTAATCGCAGGATTTATGGAACAAAAAACCGGTAACAACTTTGGATTTGCTGCTTTTACTTGCTATGGCGCTTTTTGGATTGGATTAGGTATCATTTGGATTTTAAATCATTTTGAAATATACCAATCATCAACAACTGATGTTGGTTTGTATCTTGTTGGATTTACCTTATTAACTGCTATTTTCTGGATTGGTTCATTGTTTATTCACACCGCAATGGCAATCACTTTCACCACTTTACTTTTAGGATTTATTCTTTTAGATATTGGTCATTTTGGAAATCCTCAAATGAATGTTGTTGCAGGTTACGAATTGATTCTTTGTGCACTTTCCGCATGGTATATGATGGCAACCATTGTAATTAATGATGTTGCAGGCAAAGAATTATTGAAATCCGGCAACCCTTGGATAAAAACAAAATAATTTTTTCCTGAATCTCACTTTTATCGAGGCAACACGCTTGCCTTGCAAATACTGATTTTATTGGCATTTAAATATATTATTTTTTTAAAATATATTCTTATCCTTTACAACCCATCTCTTGAATATCTTCAAAAAGATAAAATAGAAACTATGGAAACTTTTTTTAGAAAAAATGTTTCCATTCAGCTAAATTTATTATTTTTGTAAACTTATTTTTTCTTAAAAACTCAAATTCTAAAACCATACAAAGTGAAAACAAAATATAAAGAATTTAAACCAAGCAGCTGGGCAATTAATAATAAAACCAGCATATTTGTTTTAACTATTATCATTTCAATATTTGGATTGATTAGTTACAATACAATCCCAAAAGAACAAATTCCTGATATTGTTTTTCCTAAAATATTGGTGAATACTATTTATCCCGGCACATCACCGACCGATATGGAAAACCTGATTACTCGTCTGTTGGAAAAAAACATGAAATCAATCAATGGTGTGAAAACCATTACCAGTAACTCGGTTCAGGATTTTTCTGTTATCATGATTGATTTTAATCCGAATATTGATGTTGCAATTGCTAAACAAAAAGTAAAAGATGCAGTTGATAAAACAAAAAAAGATTTACCAAATAATCTTTTGCAGGATCCACAGGTAACTGAAGTTGATCTTTCTGAAATACCTATCATGAACATCAATTTGTCGGGAAATATTGAATTAGCTAAAATTAAAAAATATGCTGAAACAGTTCAAGACAAAATAGAAGCGTTTAAAGAAATTACACGCGTAGATATTATCGGAGCGCTTGATCGTGAAATACAGATTGATGTTGACATGTATAAAATGCAGGCAGCCAGTGTTTCTTTTAGTGATATTGACCGTGCAGTTGCAGCAGAAAACATGACCATTGCCGGTGGAACCATTGATTTGAAAGGTATGCGCAGGTCTGTTCGTGTTGTTGGTGATTTTAAAAACATGGATGTAATCAGAAATATTTATATTCATTCATCCAGCGGAGCGCTTGTTGCTCTAAAAGATATTGCAGATGTAAATGATGGATTTAAAGAACAGGAAAGCTATGCTCATCTCAATGGTCAGAACGTTATCACATTAAATGTAATAAAAAAAAGCGGACAGAATCTGCTGGAAGCATCGGATAAGATTAAAGCAACATTGAAAAATTTGCAAAGCAATCAATTCCCTTCAAATCTAAAAATAAACCTAACTGGAGATCAATCAAAATTTACACGATCAACGCTTGATGACCTGAACAATACCATTATTATTGGGTTTATTTTGGTTACAGTTGTGCTGATGTTTTTTATGGGACTAACCAATGCCTTATTTGTCGCGCTATCCGTGCCACTATCAATGGCGCTTTGCTACATCGTGCTTCCCGCAATGCACTATACAATGAATATGCTGGTTATGTTCTCATTTATCTTTGCGCTCGGTATTGTTGTGGATGATGCGATTGTTGTGATTGAAAACACGCATCGTATTTTCAAACTAAACAAAGGGAAATTCAGCATTACACTTGCCGCTAAATATGCCACAGGCGAAGTATTTGTTCCTGTATTATCAGGCACATTGACAACACTTGCACCATTTTTCCCATTAATATTCTGGCCAGGAATAACAGGACTTTTTATGCATTTTATTCCTGTGGTAATTATCATGACTCTCTTTGCATCATTAATTGTCGCATATATTATCAATCCGGTATTTGCTGTGGCTTTTATGAAACATGACGATGAAAATGAAGTGTCAGGAAATAAAGCTAAAATATTTAAAAATGCAGGAATAATTGCAGCTTTTGGAGTATTGTTCCACTTAGTTAGCTATCATGGAGTTGGCAATTTCCTTTTTATGATTTCAGTGATATTCGTTCTACATAATTTTTACGGTTATAAAGTGTTACTTAAATTCCAACACCGATTTATTCCGGCTATGATGAACAGATACGAAACTCTTCTGCGTAAAATATTAGTTAGAAAAAGACCTTATATACTTTTAGGATTGACGATTGTTATTATGATTTTCACAATTATTTTAACAAATTATTTTAGTCCGAAAAAATTATTCTTCCCAGAAAATGACCCAATGTATATTTATACATATATCAAACTACCTGTCGGCACTGACGTTAAAGTTACTGATTCCATCACCGGCGTTGTTGAGCAACGAATAAATAATGTATTGGGCATTGATCATGCAAAAGGGAAAACAAATCCGATTGTTGAATCTGTCATTTCAAACATTGCTTTAGGTGCGTCAGACAATCGTTTTGATGTATCCACCACGTCAAACAAAGGTAGAGTGACGGTTGTTTTTTATGAATATTCTAAACGCAAGAATACATCTACAAAACCATATTTAAATAAAATTCGTGAAGCAGTAAAAAATATTCCCGGCGCTGTCATCTCTGTAGAAGCAAATCGTATGGGACCACCAGCTTCCGGAAAGCCTATCAACATTGAATTGAGCGGTGATAACATTGAAGATTTATTGGCTGAATCTAAAAATTTCAAAAAATATGTTGAAGATCAAAAAGTACTTGGCATCGAACAATTAAAATCAGATTTTGATGATACCAAACCTGAAATCATTATTGAGATTGATAGAGAACGCGCCAATCGTGAAGGAATTTCAACCGGACAAATTGGAATGGAATTAAGAACAGCAATCCTAGGAAAAGAAACATCAAAATTCCGTGAAGGCGAAGACCAATATCCAATTCAGTTGAGATACAATCAGGACATTCGCAAAAACATTGATAAACTGATGAATTTAAAAATTGTTTATCGTGATATGACATCTGGTATATTAAGACAAATTCCTTTGGCATCTGTTGCGAAAATAAATTATCAAAATGCGTATGGTGGAATTACACGTAAAAATGTAAAACGCGTAATCACTCTCGGCTCTAATGTTTTGACAGGTTACACATCAGATGAAATCAATAAAAATATTCAGAAGCTAATTAAAACATATCCTAAAAAAGAAGGTGTCGAAATAAGTATTACAGGAGAAAATGAGGATATGCTTGAAGTGATGCAATTCATGGGCAAAGCCATGTTATTAGCGCTTTGTGTAATTTTATTTATACTCATTACACAATTCAATTCATTCTCAAAAACATTGATTATCCTCAGCGAAGTTGTACTCAGCTTAATTGGTGTATTCCTTGGATTCATTATTTTCAGAATGGATATGTCTGTTGTTATGACCGGTATGGGCGTTGTAGCGCTTGCAGGAATTGTGGTCAGGAACGGAATTCTTTTGGTTGAATTTACTGATATTCTAAAAGAACGAGGATTGAAAACCCGCAATGCAATCATACAAGGTGGCAAAACCCGTATCACGCCTGTTGTTCTGACAGCAACCGCAACAATACTTGGATTAATACCTTTGGCAATTGGCTTCAACATTAACTTTGAAACATTATTTACTGAATTAAATCCGCATATTTATTTTGGTGGTGATAATGTTCAATTCTTTGGTGCAATGGCATGGACAATTATCTTCGGATTGAGCTTCGCCACAGTACTTACATTAATGCTCGTTCCAGCAATGTATTATATTGCCTATACGATGAAAGTAAATTCCAAACGAAAAAAATCCAACAGAATTTATAAAAGAAATGTTCGTTCTATTTAATTAGTTTTCTCTATGGTTTATAAACAAAATGGGATGTTTTCAAGCATCCCATTTTTGTTTATAAATAACATTGATTTCAAAAATTAGTCCAACTTATATTTATAAAAATGAATATTTCGTCCAGATTTATCCGAACCCAAAAACACAATGGAATGAATTTTTGAATTATATAAATATGGATAATATGGTTCAAGATAAAAATCATTTCTGCCAAGATCAAATGCAGTAGTGATAGAATTTTCAGCCATATCAATCCGATATAAAGAAGGAGAAAAAAGTTTTTGTTTATACCAACGTGTCATCTCCGGTGAAGAAAGCAAAAGCACATAAATGCAATTCTGTTGTGTATTTTCAAGAAAATTAATCTCTGATTTCATTTCTGTATCATTACTTCCGGTATTTAGGCAAAACTGATTTTTAAACTTTCCTGAATGATCAAATTTCAAAATGAAAACTTCCGAATATTTTTTTTGAATGACTTTCTTTTTCTGAATTATTTTAGTACTATTTTTTATGTTTTGTCCTGAAATAAAAACGTCATTCATACTGTCATTAAAGCATCCTGACAACTCATAATCTGTCAAACTAATGGAACAAGGTGATTCATCAGTAGGTGTTTTCGTTTTATTTTCAAGTGAATCTTCTAAAAAAGATTTTATATAATTTAAATATTCTGTATTGAAAACTGGCAACTGATTTATTTTGTTCTTTTTATTATTCAGAAAATCATCAAGCCAGTCATAGGTTCTCAAAGCTGCGTCCATATTGAGTTCTTCATCGCGCATATCATTAAAATTCAAATCCAGATCAAATGTATATTTTCTGATATGCACTTTTTGTGCGATTGTTTTTGAAGCATAAAACAATCTATAAAAACCATCAGTCGAATCAAAGGAAACATAAGCCAGAAGCTCTTTCTGAGCAGTTCCAGTAATCTCATATTTTCTTTCCGATTCCAATTTCTGCCCAATTGCAGAATAGAACAACAAAATAAAACAGATATTTAAAAAAACAATTTTCATTTAGGTCTATTTTTTTCCAAACGTTTCAAACCTTCTTCAACTTTTTTATAAATCTTTTTCAATGCAAGCGCTTTTTTATAATCCGATGTTGCTTCAGGAAAAAGATGCAGCAGTTCATTGCAATAACCTCTATTATAAAATGCTTCCGCATACAGCGAATCAGCTTGAATTGCATCTGTAAAATATTTTTTCGCCTCTTGGTAATTATTCTGATATACAAGATAAATGTAACCGATATTATATTTTGCAAACTTAAATTTAGGATTTATAGAAATAATCTTTTTATACGTTTCAATTGACTTATCAAAATCTTCATTTTCCTGATAATACATGCCAAGCGCATACAGCGCTTCAACACTGCCGGAATGCAGATTCAACGCATTTTTATAATAACTTTCAGCCAAAGTATTTTTTCGTGAAGCATAAATCAATCCGAGTTGAAGATTCGCTTCAAAATTATTATTGTCTGCCAACAGCGTATTCTGAAAATTCTTTATCGCTTTTTCCGTATCACCTGATTCTTTTTGAGCCATGCCCAGCAAGAGATACGCTGGTGAATTATTTTTGTCAATCTCAAGCAATCTGGAAATATATTCAGAAACATCATCATATTTTTTCAGATAAAAATAAAACTCTGCTGCCTTATAAAGTGCAGTTTTATTAGTATTATCAAGCGATAAAGCTTTATGGACAGCATATAAACTACTATCCATCTTGCCTAATGCAAAATATATTTCCGATTTAGAAACATAAAACATTGCTTTTGAAGAATCAATTGACAAAGCTTTTGAAATATCTTGCAAAGCATTTTCGGGCAACTGTTTTTTCAAAAATAAATTTGCACGAACATTATAAAGCTCAGCTTTTGCAGGATGTTCATCAATTAACTGAGAAA
>Ga0118677_10008145_pt1 | contig 16932 bp, 15 predicted proteins | sample AliMusrvi5mmetaG_FD_86154 | JGI IMG/M metagenome (GOLD analysis project Ga0118677, IMG submission 86154) | reverse complement strand
GGTTGAACGAGCACATCCGGATCGATTCCGTCTACAAGGGCCGCGATTTTCTGTATGACATTGTGAAGATTTACGCTAACCAGAAGTAACTGCAGAAGAAGTTCTGTCTGGGACAACAGGTCGAGATGCGATATTATCGGCCTGCTCAAGGTGACGCAGATGTCTAAAGACGAAAATCAAAACCAAACGCCGGCTCAACAACCGCCCCCGCCGCCCCCGCCGGATCGGGACAATGTTAGAGGCGACATGCCAAAGCGGCCACTTAGATAGCGGCAACCGCTCTGCATGCGGCAACTAAAAGCGCAATTATTGGTGCAGCCAAACCAAAGCGGCGCGCCAGCTTTATAGCGTTTGCCGTTCGCACGTTCAGTGCGTAATTCATGTCATCTTTCGCGTGAAGATTTTGCATGTACGCATCGAACGCGTTGTCGAAGGTAACGAGCGGCCCGTTCGCCCAAGTCCAAAAATCTGCTTCCCGTCCAGGGAGGTTGATGGATGCCATTTCCATCGTTCGTAGGCATGCATAGGCGCCCCCTAAAAATAGACAAGCCGCCGCAATAAGAGGCCATGTCAACGATTGCGGCGTGTGCGATCCGGGATGGAGACTGTCCACAAAACCTGAAGCAGTCGCCAAGCCCAAAGTCACGTACAATGCCAATAGAGCTCGCGCCTGTTGATCGGTTTGGAATATCAGTTGGACAACAGCCTCGTGACGCTTGCGCGCATCGTCCATGGCAAATCGCTTCTCTTCGCTACTGAGCATATTACCCTCAATGCAGCTTCAACCTTGGCCTGATGATATGATTCACATGGCCGACCGCGATCAGCGCGAGGCCCTTGAGCCAGCCGTGAATGGCAATGAGATGCATGCGGTAGAGCGAGACATAGACGAACCGCGCCAGCCGGCCCTCGATCGCCATGCGGCCGCCGATCAGGTTGCCCATCAGCGAACCGACCGTGCTGAAATGGCTCAGCGACACCAGCGAGCCGTGATCCTTGTAGATGAAGGGCGATAGCTTGCCTCCTTCGATCAGGGCGCGCAGGTTCCTGAAACAAATCGCCGCCATCTGGTGCGCCGCCTGGGCGCGCGGCGGCACAGGGCGCGTTTCTCCGTCCGGCACAAACCAGGCGCAGTCGCCGATGGCGAAGACGCGGTCGTCCTGGGTGGTCTGTAGCGTCGGCTTCACGACAAGCTGGTTGGAGCGGGTGGTCTCCAGCCCCATTTCTTTCAACAAGTCCGGGCCTTTCACGCCCGCCGCCCACACCCGCAGGTCGGCGGCGATGAACTCACCGTCCCTGGTAATCATGCCGTCCGGCGTGGCTTCCACCACCGCCGTGCCGGTCAGCACCCGTACGCCCAGCACTTCCAGTTCCTTGTGCGCCGCTTCGGCCAGCTTTTCCGGCAGCGCGGGCAGGATGCGCGGCCCCGCCTCGATCAGCGTCACCTGCAACCGGCTTTCGTCAAACACTTCCAAGCCGTAATGGCGCAGCTCGGACGCGGCATTGTACAGTTCCGCCGCCAGCTCGACGCCCGTGGCGCCGCCGCCCACGATATCCACTTTCACCCTGGCGTCGGCGTTCGGATCGGCCTGCAGGCTGCGCGACACCCGCAGGCAATGATTCAGCAGCTTGCTGCGGAAACGGTCGGCCTGCAGCCGGCTGTCCAGGAAAATGCAGTTATGCGCCACGCCCCTGGTGCCGAAGTCATTGCTCACCGAGCCCAGCGCCAGCACCAGGTAATCGTAGCGGATGCGGTGGCGCCCCATGATCTCGCGACCGTCCTCGTCCAGGATGGGCGCGATCAGCACATGGCGGCTGTCGCGGTCGACGCCTTCCAGCACGCCATAGAAGAAGCGATAGCCCCAGGCATGGCCGTGGCTGCGATAGCCCACCTCATCCAGATTGGCGTCCAGCGAGCCGGCCGCCACTTCGTGCAGCAGCGGCTTCCAGATGTGGGTGCGGTTCTTTTCCACCAGGATGATGTCGAATTTGTCGCGCCCGAAATGCGCGCCCAGCCGCGTCACCAGCTCCAGCCCGCCGGCGCCGCCGCCCACCACCACGATCTGGGTCTTCCGGGTCATGTGGTCACAGATAGCATGGGGCGCGCTTTTCAGCCCGGGCTTTTTGGGTCAGGGTGCCCGCATCAAGGGAGACATATATGAGCGACTATCGCATCAGCCTGGCCCAGGCCAACACCATCATCGAAGCCGCCTTCGCCAAGGGCCGGGAAGCCGGGATGAAGCCGCTCAACTGCGTCGTGGTGGATGCCGGCGGCCATGTCATCGCCTTCCAGCGCCAGGACGGCACCTCGTTCCTGCGGCTGGACATCGCGCGCGGCAAGGCGGCGGGCGCCCTCGCCCTGGGGGTCAATTCGCGCAAGATCGGCGAGATGGCGGCGGAACGGCCCAGCTTCATCGCCTCGCTGGGTCACCTGGCAGCCAACGGGCTGATCCCGGTGGCGGGCGGGGTCATCGTCAAGGGACCGGACGGGTTGCCCATCGGCGCGGTCGGCGTCACCGGCGACACCAGCGACAATGACGAAGTGGCGGCGATGGCCGGCATCGCGGCGGCCGGACTGAAGGCTTAAAGTCTCAAGGCTTAAGTCTGCTGGCGATACATCTGCCGCATGAAGCGGATTTCGTAGAAAGCCTTGGCCACCGAACCGTCGGCGCGCATCGCCGGCGGATGGCTGACCACGAAAAACATATAGGCCCGGGGCAAGGGCTGATCCTTTTCGTCCAGCTCCTGCAGGGTCAGGGAATTGCTCACCAAGCCGCCCGCCATGGGCCGGGCGAAGGCCGCGGGCGGCATCAGCTTGTGGCCGCTGGCTTCCACGAAGCTTTTCGCCGCCGCGATCAGCGGCGCACCATCCAGCACCGTGTCCGAGGTGCGGCGCAGGACGCAGGAATGCAGTGACGCCTGCTCGATGGTCAGCAAATAAGGAACACCGGTGCGGGTGACCATCCAGCCCATGCCGTCCGGCTTGCCTTCGATGGTCTTGACCTGGGCGGGGCTCAGCGGCTCGAGCTTGTCCGACGCCGCCTGCGCCGCCAGCGCACCGTCATCGGGAAATTTCTGCAGACAGTAAGACAAAAACAGCGAAACGAACTCCTCGCCCACTGGCGGGGGAGAATCCTGCGCCAACGCGGCGCCGGCCAGCAGCAGCAAGCTACCGGCCAGCGCCAATCTCATGCGGTGACTTCTTCGGGCACGTGCAGCCGGCGGTTCGGATTCACGAAGAACCAGGGAATGATGCAAACCAGGCAGACACCGGCCGCGATATAGAAAGCGTATTCCCATCCCCACATCTGCGCGAACAGCGGCGTCAGCGACGCGGTGGCCGCGCCGGCGATCTGGCCGCCCATGTTGACCAGGCCCGAGATCACGCCGGTGTAAGGTCCGCCGAAATCCGCCGCCACGGCCCAATAGGTCGCCTGGCCCAGGTACAGCGCGCCCGCGCCGCCCGCCAGCACCAGCACTGCCACGGTGGTGTCGGTGGCATGGCTGCCGATGATCAGGAAGATCGCGGACAGGAACAGGGTAAAGGCGCCGAACAGGCTGCGCCCGACATACTGGCCCCAGCGCTTGACGAGCCAGTCGCTGATCACCCCGCCCAAGAGGCAGCAGCTGGTCATGGCAATGAAGGGCAAGGTGCCCAGCAACGCACTGCTTTTCAGATCAAGCCCGCGCCCATCCTTCAGGTAGATGAAGAACCAGGTGTGGAAAATGAAGGCGACATAGCCGAAGGCGATATAAGCCAGGGTCGTGCCCCAGACATCGACGCTGGTGAAGATTTTCTTCCACGGCACCGGCGGCATCACGCCTTCCACCTTGACCGGCTGACCGGCCTTGATGTGCGCAATTTCCGCCGCCGTCACGCCGGGATGCTCGGCGGGCGTGTCGCGGGCGAAATAGTACCAGACGCCGGCGATCACCAGCCCGATGGCGGCGGAGATATAGAAGACTTCATGCCAGCCATAGAAAGCGATAATGGCGGCGACCAGCGGCGGCGCGGTGCCCGAACCCAAGCCGACACCACCGAACACCCAGCCATTGGCCTTGCCGCGTTCCTGGCTGGGAAACCAGGCGGCGATGAACTGATTGGACGACGGATAGGCGACCGATTCGCCCATGCCCAAAACAAAGCGCACCGCAATCAGCACCCACAGCGATCCGCCCATGCTGGGCGGCACCAGGGCGGTGACGACGGACAAAACGCTCCACCAGATCAGGCCCAGGGTCAGTGTCTTGCGCGGTCCCAGCTTGCCGACAATCCAGCCGGCGGGAATCTGGAATGCGGCATAGCCCAGCAGGAAGGCCGAGAACACCCAGCCCAACTGCACCTTGGAAATATTGTAATCGGCGGCCAGGTAAGTCCCGGCGATGGAGATGTTGCTGCGGTCGATATAGACCACGGCGCTGACCACGAAGATCAGCATGATCAGCAAATAGCGGACTCTGGATTTCATCATGACTTTTTCCTGGCCGCTTTTCGCGGTTGTTGTCCCCGGCCGCTCGCCCAAGCTCGCGGCGTTTTCCGCTTTCGCAGGTCCACTGGACCTGCTCACCGCTACGCGGACGCAGAAAACCCTAGTTCGCGCCATTCGTCAAAGTCGCTTATAGTGCGCCGCAAAAGACAATAATCGGCTAGGGGCTTTTTCATGAAGACGATTGCGCTGGCGCTGCTGGCTTGCCTGATCTGTGTGACGGCACAGGCCGCGCCGCCCGCCCATATGAATACGGTGAAAGCCGGGGAACTGGTGGTCGACCCGCCCACCCTGATCAATCTGGGCTTTGAATGGGTGATCCGGGGCGACGACAACCGCAACGCGCAGGTGGCGGTGTCGTATCGCAAGAAGGGCGACAGCGCCTGGCAGACGGCGATGCCGTTGCTGCGGCTTCAGCATGAACGCGTCTATCAGGGCGAAGGCGTCTTCAATGTCGAGATGCCCAACATGTTCGCTGGATCGATTCTCGATCTGCAGGAAAACACGACCTATGAAGTGAAGCTGGCGCTCAGCGATCCGGATGGCGGCAAGGCGGTCAGGACGGTGACGGTGAAGACCCGCGCCGAGCCCATGCCCGCATCCGGCGGCCATGTTTATCATGTCTATCCGCGCGACTGGAAAGGCGCGAAGGAACCGGGATCGTTCAACGACCTGATGTGTGCCTACAATACCTATTGCGGCGGCGGCGATACGGTGACCGCCTCGCGCCCCCGGGTAAAGGCCGGCGACATCATCCTGGTCCATGCCGGGACCTATCGCTATCACCCGGAATTCTACACCGGCGACCGCAGCATCAATTCCACCGAACCGGTGGAAGGCACCTATTACCTCACCGCCAACGGCACGCCGGACAAGCCCATCGTCATCAAGGCGGCGGGCGACGGGCCGGTGGTGTTCGACGGCGGCGGCAATTTCAACCTCTTCAATGTGAAGGCCGCCAACTACAATTATTTCGAAGGCCTGACATTCCAGAACACCCAGATCGCCATCTGGGCCGGCACCCAGTTCATCGCCGGCTCCAGCGGGCTGACGGTGAAGCATTGCCGCTTCGAGAACATCAATCTGGGCATCTTCACCAACTGGGCCGGATCATCCAACTTCACCATATTGGACAACACCTTTATCGGCCGTGACGATCCGCGCTTCCTGCAGGGCTGGTCGGGCGATTTCTGGAAACAGTTTGCCGGCGTGATGGGCCAGAAATTCCCGCCCACCCTGGATTCCTATACCGCGGTGCGCGTTTATGGCGGCGGCCACGTCATGGCCTACAACTATGTCGCCAACTTCCATGACGGCATCGATGTGGAGACCTATGGCAATCCGGACGGCTCGGATGCGCTGCACGGCCCGCTCTATCCGCCGCGCAAGTTCTGGAAGCGGCGTCCCGTCGCCATCGACTACTACAACAACTACATGACCAACTTCCACGACAATGCCGTGGAGATCGACGGTTCGATGCACAATATCCGCGTCATGCGCAACATGATGCTGAACTCGGCCTCGCACCCTTTCTGCAACCAGCCGGCGATCGGCGGGCCGATCTATTGGATCAGGAACATCGTCTACAACGCGCCGTTCGGATCGACCCGCACCAGCAACGGCGCGCCGGGCATGATCTATCTCAACAACACCATCCTGACGGAAACCAATATCCGCACCACCTCCAACAGCCACTGGATGAACAATCTGATGCTGGGCCAGAACAGTGCGCCCGCCATCTTCGCGGTCAACACCTACACCAACTACACCTCGTCGGATTACAACGGCTTTCGCGTCAATCCCGGCGCCGCGGTGAGCTTTGAATGGAGCTCGCCGCCCTTTGGCGTGGCGCAGGATTTCCGCGACCTGCTGGCGGCGGCCGACAATGTGCAGACCCCGCCCGACAAATATCTGGTGACCCGCCGCTATCCGACATTGGCTGCATACAGTTCGCAGACCCATCAGGACACGCACTCGGTGCTGCTGGACTATGACGTGTTCCAGCACGTGCCCATGCTGGATGCCAGGGACATCAAGACGGTGCAGAACCTCTACGACGCCAAGGATCTCGACTTCCGGTTGAAGCCGGGTTCGGCAGCTGTAGACAGGGGCGCACCCATTCCCAATGTCACCGACGGTTACAGCGGCAATGCGCCCGACCTGGGCGCACTGGAATTGGGCCAGCCGATGCCCCATTATGGCCCCCGCTCCTGACAAGAGCGCATCCACAACACCGGCACATACGGGAACAACATGTCCAGGAAGCTTGACGGAAAGACCGCGCTGATCACCGGCGCTGCGGCCGGTATCGGCCTTGCCACCACCAAACTGTTCCTGGCCGAAGGCGCGCATGTCATCGCCACCGACCGCGACCTGAAGGGCCTGGACGGCGTGGATTGCGAGAAAGTGCAGCTGGACGTCACCGACAGCGCCGCCATCGCCGCGCTGGCCAAGAAGACCGGCAAGGTCGATGTGCTGTTCAACTGCGCCGGCTTTGTGGAGAACGGCACCATCCTGGACAATGACGATTCCCATTGGGAGAAGTCGTTCCAGATCAACGTCTATGCCATGGCCCGCATGATCAAGGCATTCCTGCCCGCCATGCTGGAAGGCGGCGGCGGTTCGATCATCAACGTCGCCTCGGTGGCCGGCTCCATCAAGGGCATCCCCAACCGCTGCGTCTATGGCGCCAGCAAGGCCGCCGTGATCGGCCTGACCAAGTCGGTGGCCGCCGACTTTGTTTCCAGGGGCATCCGCTGCAACACGGTGTGCCCCGGCACGGTGGATTCGCCTTCGCTGCAGCAGCGGCTGAAGGACACCGGCGACTATGACGCCGCGCGCAAGGCCTTCACCGCCCGCCAGCCGCTGGGCCGCATCGGCACCGCCGAGGAAATCGCCACCGTCGTGCTGTGGCTGGCCAGCGACGATTCCCAGTACGCCACGGGCCAGAACTTCATCGTGGACGGCGGAATTACCATCTAGCCGCATTGACGGACGGGCCGGACGGCGCGAAAACCCTGCCATGCAGGAATTGTCCCGCGCCCTTCGCCATCTGGCCATCATCGCGCTTCTGGTGCGTGCGATGGTTCCGGCCGGCTGGATGCCCGAAGCCAATGGCGGGTTGGTGATCTGTTCCACCGGCACCCTGGGCACCATCCATCACGACGGCGACGCCCCGCGCGAAGCGGCCCATCATGACTGCGCCTTCGCCGCCGCGCCGCAAATGGCTGCCGCTCCGGATGCCGTGCAACTTGTCCTGCCCGCCTTCCATGCCTTTGCCGCCCTGACCGATGCCGGCCGTGCGGCGACCATCGGCGCACGCTTTTCGTCCGCATCGCCGCGCGCCCCACCCCTGACCGTCTGAGCCTTTAACCGCGCGTCACCGCGCTGCTCTCACGTCAGGAAACCCCCATGTCGCGTTCGTTGCGCCTGTCGGCGCTGTTCTTTGCATTCCCTTCGTTCGCTTTCGCCCAGACGATCGGCGCCGGGCTTCAGCCCGAATATGTCATCGTCACCGCCGACCGGGCGCGCACTGCCGACACGGCCGCCGCCGATGTCCAGATCAGCGCGGCCAAGGCCTATGAGCAGATCAACACCGTCAACACCGAGGACATGCTGAAAGATGCACCGTCCCTGATCGTGCGAAAGCGCCATTACGGCGACACCCAGGACCCCGTCGCCACCCGCACCTCCGGCCTGGGCGCATCCGCCCGCAGCCTGATCTTCGTGGACGGAATTCTTGTCTCCTCGCCCATCGGCAACAACAACAGCGCCGCCAGCCCGCATTTCGGCGTCGCCGCGCCCCAGGATGTCAGCCGCATCGATATTTTGTATGGCCCTTTCTCGGCGCGCTATGCCGGCAATTCCATCGGCGCCACCATCGCCATCACCACCCGCATGCCCGATCATTTCGAGCTGTATGGCGATGCCACCGGCGCGGTGGAGACGTTCAGCCAATATTCCACCAACGAGACGGTCGGCACCTGGCAGCTTTCGGGCGGCGTGGGCGACCGGTACGGCGCCTTCAGCTGGCGGCTGTCGGCCAATCATCTGGACAGCAGCGCCCAGCCGTTGGGCTATGCCACCCTGACGCGCCCGGCCGCCACCAGCACGTCCGGCATAGTCTTGAGCGGCGCGTTCAACGATTTGAACCGCACTGCCGCGCCGATCGCGGTGATCGGCGATACCGGCATCGAGCATCAGGTGCAGGACACCGACACACTCAAGCTGGCGTATGATTTCGACAATCACTGGCGGCTGGCCTACACCGCCAGCCTGTTCCACCAGGATGATGATGCCGGCGTCCGCAGCTATCTGCGCGATCCGGCGGGCAACACGGTCTTTACCGGCAACAGCAATATCAACGGCTATAACTACAATATCGCCGCCGCCACTTTCTCCAACCAGATCTACAACTATCAGCAGACCCAGCTCGCCCAAGGCCTGTCGCTGAAATCGGACATGGACGGAGATTTTGCCTGGGAGTTGGTGGCCAGCGACTACGCCTATCTGAACGACAAGCAGCGCACGCCGATAGCCGCCCTGCCCGGCGCTTTCAGCGGCGGAGTGGGCAGCATCAACCGCATGAACGGCACCGGCTGGTACACCCTGGATGCCGATGGCGTATGGAAAGTGCGGACGGATCACGAATTGTCTTTCGGCCTGCACCGCGATGCCGAGACCTTCGCGCAAACCCGCAACAATCTGGCCAACTGGATCGCCGGCAGCACCGGCACAGTGGCGAATGCCGCCAAGGGCCGTACCGCCACCAATGCTTTCTGGGCGCAGGACATCTGGTCCTTTGCGCCCGATGTGAAAGCGGCGATTGGCGTGCGCTATGAAGACTGGCGCGCTTATGCGGGTTCGAACTTTTCGTCCTCGCCCACCTTGAACGTCACCCAACCGCGCATTTCCGCCAGCACCCTATCGCCCAAGGCGTCGCTGGCCTGGACCATGTCCGATGCCTGGACCTTGACCGGCTCCTGGGGTGTCGCCTATCGCATGCCGACGGTGACCGAGCTGTACCAGGCGATCACCACCGGCACGACATTGACGGTGCCCAATCCCAATTTGCGGCCCGAACGCGCCAGCTCCTATGAACTGGCGGCGGAACGGCGCAGCGGCAACAGCCGCTTCCGCCTGTCCTTCTTCGAGGAAGACATTACCAGCGCCCTGTTGTCCCAGACCGCGCCGCTGGTGGCAGGCTCACCCACCCTGTTCAGCTTTGTGCAGAATGTGGACCGCACCCAAGTGCGCGGCATCGAGTTGGTCGCCGACCAGTATGACGCCTTCATCCCCGGACTGGAGCTGATGGGCAGCCTGACCGCCGCCGATGGCCGCATCCGCCAGGACAATGCTTTCGCCGCGGCGGTGGGGAAATTCATTCCGGGCGTGCCCAAGCTGAAAGCCAATGCCGTGGCGACCTATCGCCTGGAGGATTGGGCGTTCACCTTGGGGGCGCGCTATTCCGACCGCAGCTTCGGCACCATCGACAATAGTGATGTTGTTTCGCAGACCTATCAGGGTTTCGCCGGCTATTTCGTGGCAGATGCGCGGGTGCGTTACAATTTGGGCGAGAACTGGAACATTTCGCTGGGCGTGGACAATCTGAACAACGACAAGTATTTCCTGTTCCATCCCTTCCCGCAGCGCACCTTCGTCATGGAAATCCATTTTGCCCAATAACCGCCGATGAGTTTTCTTGCGGTTCTTCTGTTGGCCCTCAGCATGTCGGCCGATGCCTTTGCCGCGGCGCTGGGCAAGGGCGCGCGGCTGGACAGACCGGGCTGGGGCGAGGCGCTGCGCACCGGTGCGATCTTCGGCGGAATCGAAGCGATCACGCCCTTGATCGGCTGGGCGATGGGCATGGCGGCCAGCCGCTACATCGCTGCTTTTGATCACTGGATCGCCTTCGGTCTTCTCACGGTCATCGGCGGCAAGATGCTCTGGGATGCATTGCGCCGCGCGGAAGAAGAGGAAAAGCCCAAAAGCCACGGCCTGATGGTCCTGGTGCTAACCGCCATCGGCACCAGCATCGATGCGCTGGCAGTGGGCGTGACCCTGGCCATCGTCGGCGCCAACATCATCGTCAATGCGCTGGCGATCGGGGCAGCGACTTTCACCATGGTCACGATCGGGGTGATGACAGGGCGGGTGCTGGGGGAGAAATTCGGCCGTTACGCCGAAGCGGGCGGCGGTGTGATCCTGATCGCCATCGGCATCAAGATCCTGATGGACCACATCGGCTGATCTTGGGGCTAATCAGCTGCCGAAGCGCGCGTCCAGCCTTGCGATCATCTCGTCCGGCGTAAAGCCCAGCGCTTCCAGCCGGCCCGAGCGCGCCAACAGCGCAAGGCCGGCGAGTGACGCCGCCACCAGCACCACATCGCATTGGCTTTCGCGGCTGTCGGACGGCATGCCGCTGGCATCGGACAAGGCTTTCAGCGCCGCAATCAGCCGGCCATTGAACAACCGCTCGGCATCGCCGCCGCCGGCGCCGGGCAATGCGGCAGACGCCGCCGCCATGGTTTCGGCCCCGCTCAACAAGCCCAGCGCCGCCGCGCCCGCGCCGGCCAGGCCGCCAGTGCCGCGCATGGCGCGCGCCAGGCTGGTGAGATCGTCGGCGGCAAGCGCCAGGAGCAGGTCGTCCTTGCTGCTGAAATATCCGTAGAGGGCGGCCGGTGCGAAGCCGGCTTCGGCGGCCACGCCGCGCAGGGACATGTCGCGCGCCCCGTCGCGTGTCGCCACACGGCGCGCCGCATCCAGGATGGCCACCCGCGAGGCGGCCTTGCTGACATCGCGTTGCCGGCGTTCCTTTGGAATGCGACCCACCTGTCCCATGTCCGGGATGTTATGTGATTCTGCGCCACGCGCGGGGCGCGGCAAAAGGAATCAGGGGGGACCGTTCTTGTAGGCGCTGAGCGCCCGGTTGGCGGTGGCGCCGACCTGTTCTTGCGCCTTCTTGCTGGCTTCGATCTTGTAGCGGGCGCTGGTCTCGACCATGGGCTCGAAAGGCTGGCCGGATGCGGTGGCCTGGGTCTTGGCGGCCTCGACCTCCTTGGCCAGGCAGTCCTGATAGACGCCGGACTGGGCAATGAAGGCATGGGCATCGGCCATGGCGGCGCGCATCTGGTCGGCGGTGGCACCGCTTTTCACCGGCGCCGGCATGACCGGTTCCACACAGGCGCTCTGCGCCAGCGCAGTCCCTGTTGGCAAACAGGTTGCGGTGAACAGCAGGAGCGGAAGGAGGAACTTTAGACGCACGCACGATTCCTTGTGGGATCGCGCGAGTGTCGCACGTTGGAGCAAAGCTGCGCCAGCCGGGAACACGGCCTAGTTTGGTACAAAAACGCGCCGCAAAATTGTCAAAAAGCTGAAATTTTCAGACGGATGCGGCGTTGACGGCGGGCGCCTGCTGGGCGTCGTGATGCGTGAACCAGCGGTCGGCATACCGAACCAGCAGGCCCATCACCATCAGACAAAGGCTAATGCCGTAGAAAGCATCCGGGCGATGCGGTCCGGAAATCCGCGCCAGGGCCATCAGGCAATAGGAGAGCCAGAAATAGATCGCTGCACCGCCCAGCAGCACCCGGCGCACCTTATCGGACACGATGGGCTTGCCGCCCAGGCGCTTCAGGGGCGCAACCGCCGCCGCCATGATCAGCGCCAGGCCCGCGCCGAACAGCACCATCATGGTGGCGCCGGCCGAAGGCTGGACCACATTGGGCAGGAACACAGACAGCAGATAGACGCCATAGCTGGCGCAAAAGCCCCAGACCAGCTTGCGGCTCAGGGCCTCGGAGGTGGGAGCATGGGTGAAGCGGGCGGCAATGCGCAGGGCCGGTCCCGCCACCAGGGCGGCAAAGAACACGAAAGAGGCATAGCGCCAGGCCAACTGGCTGCCGAGGCGGAAGCCGTTCTCGGAAAAACCGCGCGCCAGGATGGCGCCAATGACCAGCATCGCCGCCACCAGCGCGATGGCGCCCACCAGCGGCGCCAGGGTGACGCGAAAACGGGCATGCCCTTCGCCGAACAATGCCGAGTTATCGAGCGCAACCATGTCAGTGGAACCCCGGTGGGATGTCTTGGGGATGCAACGCACATAGGGGGCGAAAAGATGCGCTTTATGGCCGTGCAAGGGCGACGGCGAAGCCATCGACGGGCTGGTTTGCCTCACTGCGTGGCGCGGCGGCCACAAGCCCAGCCACCTCGAGACCAGAACTTTCGGCAAGTCGCCGCAGATAGGCTTCGCTGTGCCGCCAGCGGCGCTTGGGTCCAAGTTCGAATCCGTCGCCGTCCGCCTTCTCCACGGTGAAGAGGACGTAACCATCGGCGGCAAGGCGGGCGGGGACGGCATCGAAAACCGGTTTCAGGTCGCCCAGATATACGAGCGTGTCGGCCGCCAGGATCAGGTCATATTGGGGTACGGGCGTACCAAGCGCACTTTCCAGGTCGGCCACGGTCAGGGAATCGTAGATCTGCCGGGCGCGGGCCTTTTCGATCATGGCGGGCGACAGGTCGATGCCGTCCAGCCGCGCCGCCAGCGGCTTGAACACGGCGCCCGCCAGGCCGGTGCCGCAGCCCAGATCGAGGATGGACATGTTTTCGCGTCCCGGCATCACCATCCCGGCCAGATCCAGCAGGATCTGGGGCGCGGCATAGGACAGCTGGCCGATCATGCGGCTGTCGTAATCGGCGCTGAACTGGTCGAACAGGTGGCGCACATAGCCGGGGTCGGAGCGCGGCGCGGACTTGATGGCCTGCGCCGCCGCGATCATGGCGGCGGGCGGATCGTCCAGGACGGAAAGATTTTCCAGCGCCTTGTCCGCCTCCCCCGCTGAAAGCCAGGCTTGCGCGATCAGCAGCCGCGCACGGTCCAGTGCGGGATCCAGCCGCAGCGCCCGCTGCAATTCGGCAATAGCGGTGGGCAGCGCCTCCACCGCCAGCAACGTCTCGCCCAGCGTCATGATGGCGACAGCGATATTGGGATTGAGCGACACCGCCTCGCGCGCCTGCGCCAGCGCGTCCTGTTTGGCGCCCGATGCCAGCAGCGCCTTGATCAGGGTCAGCCGCGCCAGCAAGCCGCCGCGTCCCGCAGCCAGCCGCGCCAGCAGATCGCGCGCGGCCTCGTACGCCCTGCCCGACGCGATCAGCGTCTCGGCGGCTTCTATCGGATCGCCCCCATCTTCCATTTCAAGAAGCTGCAAGCAGGCACAGACCATTGTTGAGCACCACCGTGCCGGGACGCTCCTTCACCGAAGCGCGATAGGAAATCGTGCCGCCGTCCTGCCACAGCTCCACCACCAATGTCTCGCCGGGAAACACCGGCTTGGAGAAGCGCACATCGAACTGCTTGATGCGTTCGGGCTGGTACTGCGCCAGGGTGGACAGCACGGCGCGGCAGGCAGTGCCGTAAGAACACAGCCCGTGCAGGATGGGACGGGGAAAGCCGACCATTTTCGCAAAAGCCGGATCGCGGTGCAGCGGATTGCGGTCGCCCGACAGCGCATACAGGAACGCCTGGTCCGGGCGGGTGTCGCATTCCGTCACCAGGTCTGGGGCGCGCTCGGGAATTTCATGCAGCGCCGGGCCACCCTGCGGCTTGCCGCCAAAACCGCCATCGCCGCGCGCAAAAATCGAAGAGACAATGGTGAACAGCTTGTCGCCGCTGGCGGCTTCGCGGACGGTGCGTTCCTGGATCAGGACCGCGCCCTTGCCTTCGCCCTTGTCCAGGATATCGAGATAACGTTCGTCCGCCAGCACCGCGCAAGCGGGCGGCAGCGGCTTGTGGACGGTGATGCGGCGCTCGCCATCCACCACCATCATGAAATTGATGTTCGACTTTTGCGGCATGCGCTGGCGCTCGGGCGGCGCCTCACCGCGATTGATGACGCTGGCGAAGGTCGGCACCACCTTCAGTCCGTTATTCTCATAGACGAAGGGCAGTTCCTGTTCGTCCAGCGGATCGCGGCCCATGCCCACGCCCAGGGCATAGAGCATCACGTCTTTTTCATCGTAGCGCGCGGCAAGCCCCGTCGCGCCCGACTGCATCATGTCGTCATAGTCGATGGGCATATGATCCAACTTCCGTCACAGAGATGTTGCGCATGATCGAGATGCTTCAACCCAGATAAACCACTCTACGGCCACTCCCAAAAGCACATACATGACAATCGTGGACCAAAACCCTGCCGGATTTTCGGTCCTGACGAAAAAACCAATATTATCACCCCACGCTTTACCGGCGCGAAAGCTACCCCTGACCAACGCAATCAAGCCGATCAAGACAAGAAGCCCAACCAGTATTCGCTGGAAATAGCACATGGTCGCATGTTGCATCTCGCTTTGCGCCAAGCCAAGGCCTGTGGTTCAGTAGCATTATGTCCATGCCCGCCCCCTCTTCCGGCCAGCCCTATTATCCGCCGCGCCGTTCCAATGGCTGCCTGTGGGGTTGCCTGATCGTATTGTTGATCATCGTCCTGCCGCCGGCCTTGCTGGGCGGCTATGGCGCCTGGTTCCTCTATGACGGTTTTCGCAGCAGCCCGGTGCTGAAGGTGGTCAACGAGCTGGTGCGCGAGGACGGCATGGCGCGGCAGGTGCTGGGCGAGGATGCGGTGGTCACCGGCGTGGATGGCAATGTCTTTTCCTGGATGCCGGGCAAGACCAGCCACGCCTACGAAGTAACCCTGGAAGGCCCCAAGGGCGAAGGCCATCTGGCGGTGACATCGCACACCGGCCTGTCGGGCATGAAGCTGGACAGCGCCATCCTTACCGGCCCGGACGGTCATCGCTACGACCTGATCAAGCACCAGCAATTGCCGGACGATGGTATCACCAGGCCGGATACGTCGATTTAAGTTGCGACAATCACGTGCGGCAGCGGCATGCCCGGCCCGTCGCCCATGACATTCGTCAAGGGAATGCCGTTCTTGTCGATGCAAGCCCGGGCGGTGTCATAGCCTTCCTGGATCGCCTGGTCGAACTTCTTCCAGTCATGCAGCTGTATATCGGGCATGGGCGGTTCGATCAGGAAATCGCATTGCTCGCGCACCACGCGGCGCTGAGCTTCCGAGCCCACCGTGCCCGACCGCATCAGAATGGACAGGATGGACGGGTTGCCGCGCATCCGCTGGCCCAGCAGCCACCACCAGGAGCGCTCGCCATAGCGTTCGTCCTCCGCCCGCAAGTTGAATTCGCCGGTGATGTCGCAGGCGATGATCGGCCCCTCGCCGCCCGCCTGTTCGCGCATCACATCCACCGGCAAATTGTTCATCACCCCGCCATCCACCAGCAGATGGCCGTGATGGGTGACCGGCGGCAGGATGCCCGGCAGCGCCACCGACGCCCGCAGCGCCCGCCACAGCTTGCCGTCGCGGTGGACATGGATGCGACCCGTGGTCAGGTCGGAAGAGACGCAGAAGAAGGGCAACGGCAATTCCTCGATGCAGACCTCGTCGAAATGCTCCTGCAGCCGCGCGGTGACTTTCTTGCCGTTGAACAGCGCGATCAGCGGCAGGGTGAAGCCCGACAGCGGATTGGTGGTGACGAACACCTCGCGCATCCGGTCGCGCATTTCCTCCAGGCCCCATTCGCGGGCCAGACCTGCGGCGATGATGGCGCCCATCGACGTGCCGCCCAATTGATCGAACGGAACGCCCGCTTCCTTCAGCGCCTTGATGATGCCGATATGGGCAAAACCGCGCGCCCCGCCGCCCGCCAGCACCAGGCCCACGGCACGGCCGGCAATGAAGCGCGCCACCCGCGCCACGTCGCCCTGGTGGCCGGCACGCAGGTGATGATGGCTGGAGAACAGCCCGCTATGGATGGAGAAATGCTCGGGCAGTACCGCACTGGCGCCGTCGGGATGCAGCAGCAGAAGCTGCGGCAAGCCGCTGGCGCGCGCCTTGAAGGCCGGCATGTCCAGCGGCGCCAATGGCAAGGGCTGGTTGGCGCGCGCCAGCAGGAAGATGCGGTCGGCCTGGCGCAGGCACAGATGCGTCCAGGGGCTGTCGGGCGCATCGCCGCGATAAAAGACGATGTCGTGCGCCGCTTCGAAGGTGTTGAACCATTCCGCCGTCTGTTCGGACGCCTGCGCATCCAATACGGCCGCGCGTATGCCGATATCGGCCAAGGCGCGCGCCAGCCGGTGCGCGATGGGCACTTCGCCAAGACCGTCTTGCAGCGGCACAATGGCGAAGGTGCGGGGCCGCGCCTTGTCCGTGCCGCGTGTCGCATCTTTCAGGCGCCGCACCAGCATCTGCATCAGGTTCATCATGACGCGCGGGTGGCGGGCGATCAGCGCCTCGAAACCGTCGGGCGAGATGCGCAGCAGTTCGGTGTCGCGCAGCGCCACCAGCTGGGCCGAGTGATGGTTGGACGGTGCGATCAGGCTCATTTCGCCCACCGTCTCGCCCGCCGGCACATGGGCGATCAGCTGGCGCTGGCC
>Ga0118677_10008144_pt1 | contig 16932 bp, 14 predicted proteins | sample AliMusrvi5mmetaG_FD_86154 | JGI IMG/M metagenome (GOLD analysis project Ga0118677, IMG submission 86154) | reverse complement strand
GTTTATCCTCATGTCGGGCTTCAGCGTTACTGCCGTATCGCTGGCGCTTGCCTGGGGCTGCAAGGAGTTTTTATCCAAACCAGTTGGCATGGATGAGCTGCTGGCCGTGGTGAAAAAATGGAGCAATCCGAGGATGCAGAATCTGTCTGAAACATAAAGAACAACTAATTCCATTCTTATACTGTCATTAATACTTAGACCAGGAACCAATCATTCAAAAAATATAAAAAAAGCAAAATGAACCCGAAAAAGAGATTTACCGGCATCTTATCGCTGATTCTTATAGCGATAGTAGTAATCCCTCTCGTCTTCTCCTGTAAAAAGAAAGACGACACCCCTGTTCCTGCACCCACTCCTATCCCGGAACCCACACAGAAGGATGTTTTTCTTAATCTTCCGTTGAATATTCCGACCGATTATGAATTGTCGACCAACACCACTTATTCTGCCGCTCTTTTTCACAAACACATGTCGAAGATGAAAGGAACAAGTCTTAAAGGAGGTATATTATCGGGAATTTTCAGCGCCATAAGCTCAGTCAATAAATACTATGAGCATAAAAAGGAAGTGGCATTCTTTCGTAACATGAATAATGAGTTGATAGGAATTAACAGCCAATTGCAGGTTATACAGAGTGAACTTAATTCTTTAGCCCAGGAAATTCACATGTCTACTAATTTGATCATAAATCAAATGCAAAATATTGATCAAAATCAATGGGCGGGTTATATGCAAACAGCTTTTGGCGACACTTGCTCCGTCAGCACATCTCCTAACTACTGGGCCCCTGGCAAATCCCTCCGTTGGTATACTTTCCTTGCTTCACAATATCAGGCGGGTTTAATTGATTCCATCCATCTGCACATTGACCTTAAAGCAGATTCGGTAATGTATACGACTCAGTTTACAAGCACACCCGGGATCTCAGATTATATTAACAACCTGGTAAGTACAATGGAAGGATCTGGTACTGCAGGGACAACAGGTTCATTGAGAACCACAGCTAAAGCCCTTATTGGTTTTTGCAGTTCGGGGCAACAGGATTCTGCAAGCATAAAAAAAGTTTATGAGATGTTTGAAAATTATTTTGAGTACTATATGACATGCCTTCTTCAGGGTACTACTGCAGAGATAAATTATTATAATTACATTGATACTACCGGGGCGCAGGCAAGAGATTATTTCAACCATAATATTCCACATGATGTTAACATGCTGGTAACGACATGGCTTGCCTGTGTCGATTACCTTCTTACCAATATTACCGATTACCGTACAGCAAACCAGTGGAGTTACGATTCACCCTATTTCCGTACTGCAATGTCCTATGATAATCTGACAATCAGAGCTATGGCAAGGGCCCGTTTCATTGCAAATGTATACCTGGATGCTGTAGGACTTCCTTATCCTTCTTTTTGCGGATCAATCTTGATCCCAAGCCATTTCTCAACTGCAGGATTAAAAACGATGCAGGTAACAATGAACACAACCGGCATGCTACCAGTTACCGATTCTCTTGTAACATCACAAGTCCCCTACACCTACTGGATCAGCCCGGCGACCGTTGATTGGGACAATACCTGGAGAATAATCAAATATGGAAAGACGAACAGCATCCCTCACCTTTTCAGCGGGGGTACATCTCAACCCCTTTCCTTAAGCGCTTCCTGGCCAAACAATGGAGGCGTCATCAGGGGAAATGTCACTCCTGTTTGGTACAATCCCGAGGATCCATCACAGAAATCCGATGATTCAACAGCCTTATGTTCTATGGAATTTTCATACTTCGGAGCGGCATGGCGCTGGGGAGTTTGTGAACTTTACTGGACTGCCAGGAGTAGCGCTACAAGCATGCCCCCCGAGATAGGTAACGTTTTGCATATTGGAGGAGGAGGAGCAAGACAGATTATTCCTGGAAAGAGCGTTTCGCAGTATCATTCAAAAGAGGTTGAAACATTTGATTTCACAAATAGTTACATCTCTTCTTTCAATGAATCTCTGGGTGCTATGACAGGTGGTTTTTCAAATTACATGGTTGCTCAGAACAACACCTGGATTATTGCGGATTATTTTGAATTCCCCGTTACAGCACAGCCTGCTCCAACATTCGGGGGATCTTTGAGTGGATTCTGCAGCGGAGGTTTAAACTGGAGCGGGACAGGGGATGGCAACGGTCCTTGGAATATTGGCCTTGTTGCCGGATACCAGTCAAAGCTGACAAACCCAAGTATTATTCCTTCAGGCTCTGCTTATTGGCCTGAAAATCCGGCAATTAACGTTACACAGGCAATATGGACCAATAATGTAATCACACCGAATCTGCCATCTTCCAGCAATCCATGCGTAGTTTGGTACGCTACATACCATCAGAATACATCAACCATCAACTGCAATATTAGTGCGGACGTTCACATGCAATATGTTTACCAGGGATTTACGGCTATTCCTCAATAAGTCCTTAAAATGACCAATCATTACTTCTTTGCGCCCATATACAGTATGGAAAGATTGACAATCATTACCCGGCGCATGGATAGGACTGATGCTGAATTATTGATATCTGCAAAAAAAGAAAAAAAATATGAAATATCTGGTTTTATTTACTTTAACAATCGCATTGGCATTTGTGGGCTGCAAAAAGAAAACATCTGATACTTTGCCCGAGGCCGATATTTCGGGCAACTGGGAACTTGTCTCACAGAACAGCCTTTATCAGGGTCACTACTACCAGATCACGATTGCCGGGAACTCTGCTGCACTTTCAGGGGATGCGGTAGTGCGTTTCGACTCGGTCGGGCATTACGGCCTGATGTCAGGCAGCCTTACGGAAGGCAGTCTGAACCTGATCGGGACATTTTCTTCAGGATCACTTTCATTCAGGTTTTCAGCTTCCGTTACTCCCGGCTCAGTTCCTAATTCCATTCCAGGGAAATTCTACACTCCCTCGCTTGTAAAAAACGGTAAAGAGATTGGAACAGACGTCTACCTTAGGAGGACATTATCCAGGTTCAATTGCGACAGCACCCTGCCATATAATGCGTACAAATTCATTAAGGTACTTTCTGCTAACAATCCAACCGGCCCTCCCGTGATCTTTGTGCACGGGATGGATGCCACCCTGAAATGCTGGGACACCCTCATCATGAACCTGTCGGCCGATTTCAAACTGAGGCATGACGTTTACGTGTTTCAGTACAACTGGAAAGATTCTATCACGGTTAACGGCAGGGCATTGCGCGATTCTGTGGCCGCTGCAGGGCTGGTCAGCCCCATCCTTATAGGTCATTCTATGGGAGGACTTGTCTCGCGGGCCTATATCGCGAGTGGCGGAATAATTACCAAACTGGTCACCCTTGGGACTCCTCACCTGGGAACTCCGCTGGTAAGCTTGATCAACCTGGTTTGCTTTGCCAATTTTCCCGGACCACGGCAAATGTACCCCTACACCGGATTCATACCCGAAATGCTGCACAACCCTCTCGACATAGCGAACCGTTCAAAATACTGGGTGATCGCAGGTCAGATGACCGATCAGCTTGACAACACAGGTCATTATCAGTGGCTGCCAGCCTGGGCAGCCTCTATCGACAGAGTCGGGTATGATGCCTTCCTTCTGTTCGGCCCACCGCCCAACGACGGCCTGGTGCCTGTATATTCAGCCAACTTCGACACCCTGAACGTACCCGTCAACCGTCCCCTTCCTTTGCAGCAATGGGTCGATCATTTTAACCTCATCCAGCCGGGCAGGGCACCCCAGGTATTGCAGTTTATTAATTCCCTGTAAGTAAAAGATCAGATGGCCTGCCCCCGGGGGGCAGGTCCAGATGGCGGACAACCCGCCGGCAAAAGCAATCCCGGCAGGAATAAACCATAACCTCATCTCAGAATATTCCGGTTCGATGATAAAATTGATATCTTTGAAGCCAGATGATTTGAGATATAAGATGACTCACTTTATTACAACATAAAATCGCTTTCAAATGACAATTCCTGATTTCACCGGTTTTACTATACTTATTGCAGAAGATAACTTATCAAATGCCGAATATGTAGAGCAAACTCTCCATAAAACCGGGGCTGCTATTCTTAATGCAATCAATGGAGAGGAAGCAGTAGAACTATGCAGTGCACATCCCGAAATCAACTTGGTGATTATGGATGCCATGATGCCAAAAATGAACGGTTTTGATTCCGCGCGGCATATCAGGCAATTCAACACTTCTGTTCCTATTATTGTTTTGACTGCTTACGTCAACACGGATGCAATCCGTGAGACGGTTGATGCAAAATGCAATGATTTTCTTGCCAAACCCATCGGTCCTGAAGAGTTGTTTGCTGTAATAAAAAAATAGCTCGGCAAAGAATAATACCCTGGTGGGTATCTTTTTTCATCAATGAGTACATTATCCATCCGTAACTGATTGCAAAATCCTTATGATTCCCATACATTTCTTACCTTAGCAGGTCTAAAAAATCTATTCATGACGGTCAGATTTATGACAGTCCTGCTGTTATCATTACTACCTGCAATCCTAATACAGGCTGCAACTACAACCACTTCCGACACCACCCGTATTCAAAAACAGTCAGCTTCAGCAGCCGCAGGGGATACCGCATCCATAGCCCCTAAAAAGACCTTCAAACCTCTGATTCGCAGGGATTCAACTGTTGTGTTCTTCTTTTATAACGACTTCGAAAAGTTCGGCCATCTCAACACCCATTCATTCGATACCACGCTCGCCGGGTTCCAGAATTATGATGCCCTGGCAAAACAAGGCGGTTTCTTCGAAAACCTCGGGAATATCGGATCAAATTACAATTCACTCATCCCCTACCCTTTCATGAGACCCAGTGGTTGGGATTTTGGCATCCATACCTTCGACCAGTTTCTTTATCTTAACGACAGCGTGAAATATTACAAAGTCTTTAAAACCTTTACCGAAGTATCATATTTCCAGGGGCCAAAGAAAGAAAATACGTTTCATGCCATTTTCAGCCGGAACCTTTATAAAAGCCTGAACCTGGGCTTCGATTTCCGTGTAAACAACGCCCCTGGCGCCTACGTCAGGCAAAGAACCAATGATATCAACTTTGCCCTTACCCTGCAGTATTTCACAAAAGACAAACGCTACGGGTTTATCGCCAATTTCATTTTTAACAGGTTGCGGAACTATGAAAACGGAGGGATCACTACCGACAGCGTGTTTGAAAAAAACACTGAAAAAAACCGACAGCTTATTGGGGTTAACCTGCAGGCTGCCCAGAACCGAATGAAAGAATCAGGCTTTTACACCAAACATTATTTCAACCTTTCGAGGCATGCAAAAAATGAAAAAGACACCGCTTTCCTGAACAGCAGCCATTTTGACCTCGGCCGCCTCACCTACTCGTTCGGTTTCAACCGCCAGGTTCAAAATTACATGGATACACGCCCACCCGATAGCGGCTTTTACCAAAACATTTACCATGACTCAATAAACACCAGGGATTCAATCACTATCGACAGGATAGTGAATGAACTTACCTGGTCGAATCCCACATTCAATAAAGACAGGAAACTACGGTTGCTTCAGATCGAGGCAGGTATCAAACAACAGTACATCCATCTATCATACAGGGACAGCGTTATCTTTATACACCGGTATTTCATACAATACATCCCCAAAGTGGCATTGTATTTCCACCCTTTTTCAAGCCTTCTTATTGAAGCACACGGGGATTATGTTCTGGGCGACAATAACCAGGGGGACTTCAGCCTGAGGGTAAACCTGAGTACTATCCTGGGCAGGCAGGATAAGAACGCGGGAACCGTCACGCTCAGCGGAATTTATTCATACCAGCAGCCGGGCTGGTATTTCGGCCATTATACAAGCAACAATTTCAAATGGGATACAACTTTTAATAAACAGGGTCTGATCTCAGGAGGCTTCGATTACAGGTTCAAATTCCTTAATGCAGGTTTTAACTTCAACCGCATTACAAATTATGTTTACCTAGACAGCAATGCCCATCCACAGCAATTCAAAAATGAATTCGGATATATTTATATCTATTTCAATACCGATGTCAGTTTAGGGAGGTTCAGGATAAAGACCAAACTGGTTTACCAGACCATACAGGGAACTAACGTGCTGAGGCTGCCGGCATTCATGGGGAACCTGTCTGTTTACTATTCCCAGCCCCTTTTCAACGGCGCCGCAGTGCTTCAGCCAGGCCTGAGCTTTAACTATAACACCTCGTATTATGCCGATGGGTACATGCCTGCACTCAGATCGTATTACCTTCAGAATCAGAAGGAAATCGGGAATTACCTGTATATGGACGTTTTCATCAATCTTAAGATACAGAGGGCAAGGTTTTTTGTTTCCTATACTAACTGGGGATCTTTCTTTGAAGGTAGAACATACTGGGCTGCACCACATTACCCGAACCAGGATGCATCATTCAGATTCGGGGTAAGCTGGAGGTTCCACGACTGATAGCAGGCTGAAGGGGGGGGTGGAGAAGAATGTACGATGTACGATGGGCGATGGGCGATGTACGATGGAGGAAGTAAATATTAAATTAGCAAGATGATATACAGGGACTTCGGGAATACAGGCATAAAAGTTTCGGCTCTTGGTTTCGGAGCCGGCCATATAGGAGATGTAAATCAAGACGGGCAGGCCGTTGAGACCCTTCTCAATACCGTACTGGACCTTGGCATTACCTTAATTGATACAGCCCGTGCTTACGGAGCCTCGGAGAAAAACATTGGGCTATACATTTCCCGCCGGAGGAGTGAGTTTATTCTTTCGACAAAGGTCGGGTACAACGACCCTAATCATCCCGACTGGTCTTATGAAACTGTCATAGCCAATATTGAGGAGGCACTTAAACTCATGCACACCGATTACCTCGATATTGTTCATCTGCATTCCTGCGGCCGGGATGTGCTTGAACGGGGAGATGTCACTGCCGCCCTTGAGAAAGCCAGGGAACAGGGCAAAGTGAGGGTTGTAGCGTATTCGGGCGAAAACGAAGCCCTTGAATATGCCATAAACAGCAAACGATTTGCAAGCCTTCAGACCTCAGTGAATTTTTGCGACCAGAGAGGGATATCTGATTACCTGCCCATAGCCAGTGCGGCGGGAATGGGAGTGATTGCCAAACGCCCCATAGCCAATGCACCCTGGAGGCACGACAGCCCGCCGGTGGGACATAACAGCGAAGAATACTGGCACCGGTGGAAAAAGATGAACCCTGATCCGCACGGCCTTCCATGGGACGAACTGGCAATGCGTTTTACTGTATTTTCGGAGGGTGTAAGTACGGCAATACTCGGCACCTCATCCGCAGTCAATTTAAAAAAAGGGATTGAAGCAGTTGAAAAAGGCCAGCTCCCATCGGAACTTTACACTTATCTTACCGGGGAGTTCAAAAAAAATGACAACGGCTGGGCAGGGCTGATCTGAAACGATTTAATACGAAAAGTACCGGCAGGCGGTATCATTCTTCCTTTTCAAGTATGCGTTCAATGCGCATGTCGGGGATCAGCCACATTATCGCCACCAGTGCATAAATAATCCCTGACAGCACGGGACTGTAAAATGCACAAAAAATTGCGATAAGGTACAGTACAACCGAGATCTTTCCTTTAAAGTCGTTACCTATAGCTTTGGCGAGCAGGGAATCCCGTCCGTGCTTATACAGTATGAAAGCAGTAAGGATGGTATAGGCGACACCAGACATAAAAAGCACAATCCCGTACAGCGCGACAGGCTGGCTTGCGAAGCCGTGTTCTCCCATCCAGGCTGTGGTGAAAGGAATCAGCGAGAGCCAGAAAAGCAGGTGAAGGTTGGCCCATAAGATGCCCCCGCTTACACGTTTCACAGTATGCAAAAGGTGATGGTGGTTGTTCCAGTATATTCCGATGAATGCAAAACTCATAACATAGCTGAGGATCTTGGGGATCAGAGGAATAAGCGAACTGAAATCTGTTTTTAAAGGTGGCCTCAGTTCAAGTACCATGATGGTTATTATGATGGCGAGGACACCATCGCTGAATGCTTCCATGCGGTTCTTTGTCATATTGCTTCTTGTTTAACGGCAGATGATTACCCTTCAAAAATAACCAATATAGTGCCGGGGGGAATAATTCCTTATAACTTATTTATAAAGATTCTTAACAAGTTTAAATTTTTGTTATTATATTTGCATTTATTTAGTCTAAATAACACTTAAAAACATTATATGAAAACCAGGATATACTTTCTCTTCGCCATGATATTTCTGACGGGAACATTTTTTACCAATCCAACGCATGCCACCACGCATACGGTCCTTGTCGGGAATTATTATTTTAACCCTGCAAACCTGAACGTTAATGTAGGTGATACCGTGAAATGGGTGTGGGTTAACGGATCACATACTACAACATCAGGTACTATTCCTGCTGGCGCTGCCAGCTGGGATCACCTCATCAATTCATCGAACCAGACGTATTCATATGCAGTCACGGTTGCCGGTGTATTTAATTATGTTTGCACGCCGCATGCTTCAATGGGCATGGTTGGTTCATTCACTGCTGCGAATCCGAACACCCTGGCTGTGGCCCCTGCAGACCAGAACGTATCGTCGGCTGCAGGAAATACCAGTTTCACTGTTACATCAAACACCAGTTGGAACGCCGGCTGCAATATGTCATGGTGCAGCTGCACACCTTCGGGGACAGGGAATGGTACCATCACTGCAACATACACTGAGAACACTACGCATGCCATACGAACTGCAATGATAACCGTCACTGCTTCAGGAGTGGCTGACCAGACTGTTATGGTCACCCAGGCCGCTTCCACTACCGGGATCAGCGACCAGGCCGCCCCGACCTTCCTCATCTATCCGAACCCGGTAATCTCGAAATTTTCTGTAGCATCGGAGTCGTTAAAGACATCCGAAACTGAAGTCAGCATTTATAACATCAGCGGCATGAAGGTCTTCGGGCCTGTAACAATTTCGGGGAGTCCTGCTACGGTTGATGTAAGCAAACTGCCTGATGGAGTTTATATTGTGAAGACAGGAAAAGGCAATTCAGGAGAAGTCAGCAGGATTGTCAAGACACAATAAGTGCACTCAGCCTTCCAGGTATTTGATCCATTGAGCTGAGTATTCTTTATCGGCCTGGTAACAGGCCATTTTTCCCGAGTACATCACAGCGATGCAGTAATTCGAGTGTTTACAGCCGGAGACCGTAAGTTCTCCGGTTTTTAATTTATTGATAAACGCCGGGTCGTGGATCAGAGCACGGGCGATCTGAACAAATTCAAATCCCTCGCCCAGCACCTTTTCGATGCCTGCCTTCGAGACCATGCCTCCCACATAAACCAGGGGCAGCTTGACGTTTTGCCTTATTTTACGGGCATCACCAAGGAAATAGGCTTCACTGAAAGGCTCAGGTTTCATCAGCAGGTCGCCGAACCAGCTTACAAAGGGCCTCATCCATTTCTCATGCATGTAATGGGCCATGACCTTCACCGGCATTCTTCCCCTCATGACATACATTGGCGCCCTGCTCACGAATCCACCGCTAAGCACCAGTGCATGTACCCCAGCCGTTTCCAGCGTTTTTGCTACTTCAAGGGCTTCTTCAGCTTCCATCCCGCCTTTAAATCCATCGCGGAGATTCATTTTTACAAGTACTGCCATGTCGGAGCCGGCAGCTTTCATCACTTCATCAATGACTTCTTTCATGAAGCGGCTGCGGTTAGTGAAATTTCCCCCGTACTCATCTTTTCGGCTGTTGGTATGTTGTGAAAGGAACTGGCTGATGAGGTAACCATGGCCTGCATGCACTTCCACCGCGTCGAAACCGCTTTCCCTGGCCAGGTTGACCGCCCTGCCGAAATCACCGACCACTTCTCGGATTTCCGAAATTTTCATCTTTACGGGCCAGGTGGGGCCGTACAGGTTAAAACCTCCCGAAGGGGAAAAACATTTCCCGCTCAACGAAGTTTTAGCCATCTGCCCGCAGTGGCCTATCTGTATCCCTGCAGCAGCGCCGGTATGGTGAACTGCAGAAGTAAGATTTTTCAAGCCGGGGATTGCCTCTTTTCTCAGCCATAGCTGGTGTGGAAAAGAGAGGCCGCTTTGTGATACGGCAGCATAAGCCACAGTGGTCATCCCAATTCCTCCTTCGGCCACGGAACGGTGGTAATCAATGAGGTCTTCCGAAACCAGGTGGCCTGGGCTCATTCCTTCAAATGCAGCTGACCGTATCGAGCGGTTCCTGAGTTCCAGGGGACCAATATGGCAGGGTGTAAACAAAAGTCCGTTCATAGTCTTGCTTTAATAAAAATTTCAGAACTTTGGGAAGAAGAAATCCGCAGTCCACCAAGAAATACAAAAGAAAGATTATTTCATGAAACGAACAAGACTTGCTTCAGTCTTTATTTTTCTCCTGCTCATTACAGGATTAAGCGCCCAGGTAAGCAGGAAAAACCCATATAAGCTGAATATTATTGCGGATCCGGTGATTTATTCACAGATGATCAAATCGGACAGCCTGAAAAAACTGGTGGATGTTAGCAAACTTGTCCCTGGAATAGCACTGGATATCAGATATGCAACGAGTAATAATTTTACTCATAAAAAAGTCTACACTTCGGCCAGGGCCTTTGCCAGGCTTAAAGTAGCTTTGGCTCTTGCCTCTGTCGATGCGGAGTTATCAAAGCAGGGCCTCGGGCTTAAGGTTTTCGATGCCTACAGGCCTTATGCGGCGACGCTGCTGTTCTGGGATCTCATTCACGACACGGCCTATGTGGCCTCGCCTGTAAGCGGTTCACGGCATAACAGGGGGTGTGCGATTGACCTCACCCTGATCGATCTGAAAACCGGCAGGGAGCTTGAGATGCCTACTCCTTTTGATGATTTTACAGTGAAAGCAGGGGCATCATACGAGGAAATAACGCTTAAGGCAAAGCAGAACAGGCAGATGCTGATCGACATTATGCTGAAACACGGGTTTACCGTATACCCCAGCGAATGGTGGCATTACGATTATACAGGTTGGAAGGATTACGAGTTAATGGATATTTCTTTTGAGGATCTTGACAGGATAAACGATGTTCATTGAATTGAACATTTTCAGTTCATCAGCCTTTGTTTTTTTATCTCCTCGTAGGCAGCATTGATCTTCTGAAATTTCTCTGTTGCATCCCGTTTTATATCATCACCCAGTTGGGCGACCATATCGGGATGGTGTTTTTTAGCCATTTCCCGGTAAGCTTTTTTGACCTCATCATCACTGGCATCCCTTGAAATCTCCAGCACTGTGTATGCCCAGTTGGTATCCTTGACAAACATGGCTTTTACTGATGAAAAGTCCTGGTTGCTGATACCCATGTAACCTGCTATCGTGCCTATCATCGAAACCTCATCGGGGTGGAATTCACCGTCGGCCGCAGCAATTCCAAAGAGGAAATGAAGCAGGGTAAGCTTTGAGGAATAATCCATATACTGGCCAACCTGTGAGCTGACTTCCTGAACCTTTATCTCCTGTTTCAGGATCTCCCTCAGCATCAGGATCAGGCGTGAGCCTTCTTCTTCTCCAAACTGGCGGATGAAAAATCCCCGCACATAATCCAGCTCCGATTTTACGATCTTATCATCGGCTTTCATAACAGCGGCTGATAACACCAGAAGGCTCATTGAAAAATCTCCCCTCGGTGTTCCCCGGTATGAATAAGTACCCGCGTTCATACCTTCGAACATGGAGCCCAGCGCAAAACCGAGTATCCCTCCCATCGGGCCTCCGAACACCCAGCCAAGTCCACCCCCTACCCATTTGCCGTAACCTCCTGTTGAAGCCGACCTGAAAGTTCTCTTTTTGGAAGGAGGAACATCCTCATCAGGGCTTTTTCCTGTATTACCATTCCCTGCAGCAGTGCTTCCCGATTTTTTGCGCATGCTGATCACAGCATAAACAACTATGATAAGGATGAATATGGCGATGAATTTGGACATGTTTTAAAATTTTGATGCAGGATTCAGGATGCGGGATGTTGGATATCATAGATCCTGCATCCCGCATCCTCTTTTTCATGTTTGGATCATTTGATATTTTCGGAAACCGGAAGACCGAATTCCTCGTTCATTTTGATGCCCAGGGTTTCAAGTGCATTCAGCACGGGATTATAAATTGCCGGGATGACCGGAATGTGTACGCCGGTCTCACGTATCTCACCCTTGAGGATCATCTCGACTGCGATAGCGGCAGGCAGGGCGACTGTGCGGGCGATGGAAGTATCGGTTGAAGGTGAACCAAAGTCAAGCATGCGGGACCGTATAACTTCCTTGCGGCCATCGGAATATGCTGCAAGAAAAGTATGCTGCATGACCACCATATCCCTTTCATGATCACCCAGACCCATTTTTGATATCATCAGGTCTGAAACAACTTCAAAGGTGCTGTCTGTTTTGCGGTTCATCGATACCTCATCAAAAAGCCCGAGCCATTCTAATGCATCCAGGGCATGGGAATCGCCTGAAATTCCGAGAGCATCTGCAATTTCACTTCTTAAATTCGCTTTTTGATAATTCACGAAATTGCTTATTTCGTTTAAGTTCATTACGGCTTCGCCGGATGTAATCCGTAATTCATTGTTCGTTGTTCGATTATTCAATTCATTGATTTGCCGACGCATCATCCCGGCGTAAGTCATGCCGCTCATATCCAATTTATCATAGGAGATGAGGCCTATGCGTTTTATGACATTAAGAATTTCGCACCATCCCTTAAAGCGGAAGGTCCCCCTGAAAACTGTCAGGGCTTCAGGTATGCCATAAATCTCCTGATAGGCAAGGGAGTCACGGTTTGGATAGACTTCAAGATGGCCGACTTCAGGAAAATCCACTAAAAAAGGATCTTTAAAAAGATCTTTTGTAGGTATGCTCAAGGTTTTGCCATGCCTGAGGAACAATGCATCATTATTCCCGGCCATGACAACGCCTTTGGGGCTCCACGAAAATTTGTATTTAAAGGGATTATCTGCAGCTTCGGGTGCGGGCAAGGCTCCGCAGATGCTGTGAAACTCAAGGACCGCTCCCCCTTTTTCATGAATATGATCAATGATCCTCATGGCCGACATATGGTCAACACCGGGGTCGAGACCGATCTCATTCAGGATAATGACACCGGCTTCCCTGGCTTTGGCATCCAGTTCATGCATTTCGGGCTTCACATAAGATGTTGTCACCATATTTTTCTTATGGGAGATGCAATGGCGGGCCACCATTACGTGAAAAGCATACGGCAAAAGGCTCACCGTAATATCATGTTCTTTAATAAGATTATCCAGGGAGGTTTCATCTGAAGCATCCCACAAAACAGCATTCCCCGCGGGATGGCCACCGACCAACAGTAAAGCGCGGTCGGGTGTGTTGGAGGCAACAGTCACTGAATACCCTTTTGACAGGAGGTGTTTTATGATTGGCCGTGCTACCAGCCCGGCACCGAGGATGAGGACTTTTTGAGACATTTTAGTTTATATTAGAGTGGAACGTTTAAATGTACAATGTACGATGTACGATGTACGAATTAGGGGGTACTTAAGTATTCTTCCAGGTACTTATATTCAGGGGTGAGTTCACCTTTATGAAGTATAAGCGCTTTTTTGATGGCACGCGGGAGATCAAGGTCTTCGAATGGTTCATCAAAATCGGCATCGGCAATAGGTTTCACGAAATTCACCAGGGCATCGGCAAAACCGTCGGAGGAATCCGCGGGTAATTCGGCCGGGAGAATATCCACCGCCATTACCAGCATTCCATTTCCCTCAAAGCCCATGCTTGCGCTTCGTTTCAAAGGATCATAAACGAAGACAGGATCGGAGATCACCGTGGGATGCAATGTACATTCCACAGATCCTTCCACATCGCAACTTATATCACCTATCACTGTGAGTTTTGGCTTGCCTTTCTGAAACTGCTTTTCAAGGTAATCTTTCGTGATCAGCCTGGGGTACTTTTTATCCCAGTAAATGCAGTTGATGAGCATGGACAGGTGAGGGATGTATTGTTCAAATTTGCTCCTGAAATCCTGGGGATTATGCATATATTCATACAGGTCGAAGGGATGGCCATGAATATTTTCATAAAGATCTTCTTCCTTGAACACCACCTTATATACCACATTATTCGGGACCTGTTTACGTTTATGAAGTCCCAGCAGCTTTTCCGCTGAAATCTCCTTCACCGGGAGAAGTCCGCAAACCTCCTGGGCGCCCTGTGAAACGTTGCCGTAGCCTGTAAATCCAATCACGAATGGACGGAACACAGGATTGATCCCGATCTCGGCTATGAGTTCTCCTACATATGAAACTGCATCCTTGGCTTCTTTAAGCGAGGCATACTGATGGGCCTGTTTTATTTTCTCAAGCTCGGTCTGGTAACCAAACTGTTTAAGCCTCTGCCCCAACGACCAGAACGAATTGATCATCCCGGCCATACCCGCATACCGTCCGAAGAAAATAAGGCGTTTCCCCTGTTCATCCACAACTTTCTCATACTCGATGAGGTTGCATTTAAGCTCCATCATGCGTTTCAGCATGGGCATATTATGACTCTGCCCCTTGATAACATGAGCGAAAAAGACATAGGTTTTTTCGGGTTCAAAGTAATGTTCGGGAATCTCTTTCACCCCGAAGATCACTGAACAATCGTTCAGATTATCACAAATTGTTGCTCCGGCATCGACATATTCCTCATCGGTGAATATTCGTTTTGATGAGGTCTCGACGACAAAATCAAGTTTTTTCTGCTTTACAAGCCTTGCAACATGTTTTGGAGTTAGCGGGGCGCGACGTTCATGTTCGTATTTATCCTCGTGCCTGATGCCGATGTAGTTGCTCATAGTTTATTTTGTTAGGGAATTCACAGCAAAATTACGAAAACCGGCCGGAATAGCAAGACAGTCTGCAGTCGGCTGTCAGCATCAGGCTTGCAGATGCCTGTTAATAAAATTTATTTGGGGATAGGCTGTTAATCTGTACTTTTAGAACAAAAACAAGAAATGAAACCATTGATAGTATTCTGCATTGTTTTTGCAGCCATCACATGCCAGGCACAGTCCATCCAGGATTTCTTCAATGATAAGGCAGGCCAGGTAAGCTGGCTGGGGATAGATTATTCTAATGTAAAACTCATTGGAGAATTCACCCAGTTCAAGGATGCCGGTGCATACAACCCGGCAGAGATCAGGGATAAATATTTCCCGGCCTGGAATGCTCTCGTTCTGAATGAGCCGTCAAAATTTGATTTCAAAGGGATGTTCATGCTTTCAGGCCTGGTCCCGGATATTAGCATGATAACCGCCCTGAATGCCGCTACGGACCCTGAGAAGATGAAAGGGACCACCGAAAGCAAATTCAGCCCCGAAGATATCAGTAAAATTATAGGGAAGTATGAGATTTCCGGTAAAGAAGGTCTTGCGATTGTGATCATTGCGAATGCCTTAAATAAAACAACCGAACTGGCATCTTATGTTGTAGTGGTTTTTAAGCTGAAAGACAAGGATGTGCTGCTTTGCGAACCGGTGGTGGAGAAAGCCGGAGGCATTGGAATAAGAAATTACTGGGGAGGGTCATTATACAATCTGGTGAAAGACGGGAAAAAGAACCTGTACTGGGTATGGAAGGGGAAGTATGATAAATAGCGTTGGGCGAAGCCCAAATGAGCACGCAAATGAAGTAGCGAAGTAGCGAAATAGCGAAGTAGCGAAAATTAGATTATGTGGCAAACTCTTAAAAAGGTCCTTAAAGTTATTTTATATATTTTCCTGGCATTTATCGCCACATCGACTTTCTGTGCATTGCTGTATAAATTCGTGAATCCTCCTGTCACTCCGCTGATGGTGATCAGGCTTGCCGAGCAGAATTTTTCGGGACAGGCGCTGAAGATAAAGAAGGACTGGGTTGGGCTCGACAGCATCTCTCCTTCGCTTCAGCTTGCCGTGGTGGCTTCCGAGGACAACCGTTTTTTGGAGCATCATGGGTTTGACCTCGAAGCTATCGACAAGGCCAAGGAATATAATAAAGCGCATAAGGGAATGAAGATCAGGGGTGCAAGCACCATTTCCCAGCAAACTGCGAAAAATGTGTTCCTCTGGCCCCAACGTTCCTGGGTCAGGAAGGGGCTGGAGGTATATTTCACTTTCCTGATCGAAGTGATATGGGGCAAGAAACGCATTATGGAAGTTTACCTGAATGTGATTGAGACAGGGAAAGGGATTTACGGGGCTGAAGAAACTTCGCTTACTTACTTCAGCAAGCATGCTATTTCACTATCCCGCTCTGAATCTGCAATGATCGCAGCTCTGCTGCCTAATCCCCAGAAATGGGATCCAAGGTTTCCCACTCCTTATCTGCGGTCGAGACAGGATTGGATTTTATGGAATATGGACAACATGGGGAAGCTCGAATATTAGGAACCTGCAGGGAACAAACCGCAATCTCATCCGTATTCAATAAATCCGATATTAATTCCGGGGCAAAGCCCTGGACCGGAGTTTCGCGACATGTGGGGGGTTTCACCGGGAGAGATTAAAATACCTTGAATTTTCCCTGAGGATTAATTCTTTAAGTCGAATTTTCTTGTAATTTTGCAGGTTCAGTTTTTGAGTAAAAAATCCTATTAAAAAACTATAAACTATGGCTAAATCAGTGAAAGAAAAGAATTACGTGTATTACTTTGGCGGTAAGAATGCCGAAGGCGATTCCAACATGAAGAATCTGCTCGGTGGCAAGGGTGCAAACCTTGCCGAGATGGTGAACATCGGACTGCCGGTTCCGGCAGGGTTCACACTCTCGACCGAGGTATGCACTGCTTACTACGACAACAACAGGAATTACCCTAAGGAATTGAAGAAACAGGTACTTGACTCATTAAAAAGGACCGAGA
>Ga0118677_10007482_pt1 | contig 16933 bp, 10 predicted proteins | sample AliMusrvi5mmetaG_FD_86154 | JGI IMG/M metagenome (GOLD analysis project Ga0118677, IMG submission 86154) | reverse complement strand
AGAGACAGCGTTTCACGTTTCACTTCGAGTGGGTTGAGTCCGCTAAGTGCCCCTGGCAGCAACTGCTGTGACGTAACGCAGGCTTGTAGTCCAATGCCACCAGGATTTGAGCCCCTGCCTTTCGGAAATTCCAGCGCTGAATCCCAAAGGGATTCCGGCTCAAAGGGTTGCGAGCCGCGAGCTACCCTGGGAAAAGCGGGTGGTGTCGGCCAACGGGGTTGTGGCCCGATGGCGCGGATGGGACACAATCCCTTTGGGATTGCAGAACCATCGGTCGCTCCGTCGTTCCGCACGACTGATAGGAATTGGGCTTTTTGCGCGCCTGCTTGCACTTGACGCTGCGCGGGTGAACGGCTTGGCCTGGCTCTGCGGGTCTGCCCCGGAAGCAACTCCTGGCGGCATTGGACGGCAAGTCTGCGTTACGACGCGGCGGCTCCGAATACGCCACTGGATTTATGTCCCGATGTACCTAGTGTAGTGTCTCGCAAATGGCTATACATTCAAAACCTCTGGTTTGCAGGCATTTGTGCGTCAATTGGCGTCAGCATATGTCTAGTTATTTCTGGCCCACTACACTAGCGAAACTCGATGCGGAATGCGACCTGCTTGCCTTGAAGCTCCGGTGGCAGTGCGAATGTGAGACGGATGACCTCGCCTTGCTGGGAGGTTGCCGCCGCAGGCACGCCGTCCACGCTGGCACTGCGCAGCGTAAAGCCCGCTGGCGCACAGAAGGCGAGGTGGTACTGCCACGGCGCGGTCTGTGATCCTACCGCCCCCAACAGGGTTCCGGATAGCCGCTTCTGCCCGCTGTCCCAGGTCACGGGACCCAAGTCGTTGGCTCCTTGTGTGAGGTGCCGGTTCGTGCCGAGCAGTTGCGGCACGCCTGTGGGCTTGCGCAGGGCGATGACCTTGGCGCAGTGCGGCTCAACCGTAACACGGAAGGAACCTTTTTGGCGTCCAAGGAACGCCTCGGACCAAAACTCGTAGGCCAGGCAATCGTCGGCGCACGGGACCTGGTAGGTGCGCGCGGCGTCGGGCATGGCGGCGGGCGGATTGGCCGTCAGGTCGCGGTTCGTGCCCCAGTTGAACAGCCCTACGACATCCCACTCGCCGGCCGGCGCTTTTACGTGGAGCCGGTATGTCTCAGGGAAATCGCGGGTGAGAACATCGGTTGGTCTCGCGCCTTCCGGCCATGCGGGCAGGAGCCGGCGCACGACATCAATCCACTCCGGGTGCGCCGCCAGGTCCAAGAGCTTGTCACCCAGTTTGACGATGCCGCCCCCCAGCCCAATCCAGGTGGCGAAAGTGCGCGCCTCCTCGAATGACAACGGCGGATGCTTCTTGTCGGGGTACGAGCGGAACAAGATCAGGTCGTCGTGGTTCACCCAAAGCCGATTCTGATAGTACCAGCGCCGCGCACCCGTGCGCACGGTGGATTTGAATCCGCGGGACGAACCGAGAAGGTCATTGGGCTTTTCCTCCTCCCAACAGGGGGAGTTGTCCAGCGTCAGGCGCATCCCGTCCACGAACCCGGCCAGGGTGCCCATCGTGCCCACCCCGAGCAGAAAGATGTCGGGCCCCAGCGCCTCGCGGATGGCCCGCCACGCCTGGCGATATGCCTCCACATTGGTGAGCGTGGGGTCGAACTGCGGCTTGCCGAGCAAGTCCAGGTAGGCGAAATCCACCTTGACCCAGCGCCAGCCCTCCCGGCGCAGGCCGCCAAACGTGTCGCGTAAAAACGTGAGCACCTCAGGGTTGGACCCGTCCAGGGCCTCGCGGTCCTTGGCGAAACTGCGCACCGCGCCGTCCTCTGCCGGCATAAGCCAATTCGAATGGGCGGTTGCTACCGGGGAGTGGGGTGAGGCCTGCAGCGGGGCTATCCACAATCCGGGCCGCAAGCCGGTATCGGCAATCTCCCTGGCCATCCTGGCGCCGCCATCAGGAAACGTCTTCGCCTTCCACCGCCAATCTCCGCGCGGCGCCGCTTGCCAGCCCTCGTCCACCTGAAACCAGCTCCCGCCGAACGGCTGGAACTCGCGGACAAACACTGCCAGGTTGCTGCGGATCAAGCCTGCGTCAATCGACTGGCCGTAGCCGCCCGTGCCCGAGCCGCCGCTCCAGGAGTTCCAGCCATTGGGCACGTCATAGCCCGGGCCGCGCTTCGGCCAGGGCGTTACGCCCAGATTGGCCGCGACCGCTGTGGCGTAATCCTCCAGCGCGCCCAGCGGATCGGGCGGCAGCGGATCCACATAGAGCAGCTCGGAGTCGAAGCTTTGGCCGGGCTTAAGCTGCTTGCCGTGAAAGACCGCCACGCACTCGGCGGCGTAGGTCGTAAAGGCCCCATCCTTCGAGAGGGTGGGATCGTATCCGATGCCGAGCGTCGGCACAGTGCGCTCGAAGGTCAGGAAGCCCGCCACCAGGGAGCGGCGAGGATTGTCCAGGTCGGAGACCAGATGGTTCCAGTTGGCGACAGAGTTGCCGCGCAGCGGAATGGGGAACAGACCGCCAAGCGCGAAACGCGGCGCGTCGCCAGCCTCCACCTGGACCGCGGTGTCAAACATCGCGAAGCGGCCGTTCTCGAGGATGCGATGGGTTCTCGGCTGCGCGCCTAGCCGCAACGCGCCACCGTTTGTGGCCGCCACGACCAGAGGCGCCGCCTTGAGGACTACGATCGGGGCATCCCCGCGGTTTAGAACCGAAAGGCGCACCGTGAAACGACGCTGGTCTTCGCCGAACCACCCGAACCTGAGCCGCAGCTCGGCGTCGCCGGTCCGGCACACGAACGCTCCCGTGTCGTCCTGCGAGCGTTGGCCGGCGTCCGCGAAGGAGACCGTGCGGCGCGGTTTGTCGCCGGGGCCGACTATCAGTGCGTCCGCCGTCGCTCGGGAGAACACCGTCACGCCGTCGCGCACCACATCGAACGTGCCGTCCTCCAGCCGGAAAAGCACCGGCAGTGACGATGTGCCGCGGGCCGAGACAGAGGTGGGGGATCTATCCGCCGCACCCTTTGCTGCGCCCGTGGTAACCAGCCACCCGAGCGAGAGTGTGACCAGTGGCAGCTTCCACAGATTGCCAAGAGAGCTTGCCTTCACAGCCGCTCGCGCCAATAACCGGGACGTCGCTTCATGTGCATCACGGCTACCATCCAGATGGAATCGAACTTGGGGCTTCGGGGTGAAGCAAATGATTCACAGGCCCGCGATCTTGCGCGCTCGGGCCAGCGATTCCTCCAGCGGAACGCCTTTGACTTTCCCGGATTCGATTTCCGCGATGCGCCGGTCCGTTTCAGCCTTCCATGATGCCGCCACGGACGGTTCAATGCCGCCGTGCCGAGCGGCCAGGATGCGGTCGATCAATTCGGCCACAACTTCGCCCGGCATCTCACGGGTCTCCGCAACGATTTGCTCAATTGAAACCGGCATATCTCAACCTTGGCTCTCGGCAGGAGCCTTGGCAAGCCGAAAGCCAAGGATCGGTTACGCACATGGTTGGCGCAGTGTCGTTTGGCGACGCCAACTGAACCGAATTGCCGCTTCGCCTGCCCGGTAAAGCCAAGAGTGGCCATTGAAGACAAAAGCGGAAATTGCGAAAGTAGAAAGCAGAAATCCAAAGGCCCGCGCTTACCATTCCGCCGTTTCCTATTTCTGCTTTCTGCTTTCCCAATTTCTGCTTTTGTCTTCAATGGCCGATCATTGCCAGCCATGCATGGAATCGTAGCGGAACGTCATGTCGTCCGGCCTGTATCCCTTGAACCACTTAACGTGGGAGTCGCCGAAGAGGATGTTCTGCCCGTTATTGTGCGCCTTCCACTCTACCGCCGGCGTCCCGTTGGTCTCGCCCCCAACGCAATTCTGCGAGTAGTCATCCTTGTCATCGTCGTTGGCCAGGAAATACTGCGCGCTATCAATGGTGTCGCCGCACAGGACATACGCCGCCGGGAAGTGGATCCGGCTGCTGCTGACCGCTGCGCGCTGAAAGTTCGCGGCCACATAGGCAGCCCGCACGCCATTGAAGTAGTTGAAAGGGGACCGGTTTCGGGCGGGCAATTGGGCATTGCCGGGACAATGGAAAACGTTCGTGTTCTGCACGTAGGAATAGATCTGCTGCATCCAACCGTTGGTCGTCGCACTGGGGTCGCTGTAATTCCAGGTGATGGACTCGCCGCACAGCGGATAACGCTCCTCGTTGTCATCCGCAAACATCCTCATGCCGATGCCGATCTGCTTCGAATTGGAAGTGCAACTGATCGTCCAGGCCTTCTGTTTGGCGGAGGACAAGGCGGGCAAGAGCAGCGCAGCCAGGATGCCAATGATGGCAATGACCACCAACAACTCGATCAGTGTGAAAGCGCGCTTTGTGTCCATGCCCCTGCTTCGACGCAACAGAGAAACATCCCATTCAACCTGAAAACCTGTAGGCCGCGTGCCCCCACGCGGCGTTCAAAGGTGGACGCAACAGAGAAACGTCCCATTCAATCTGAAAACCTGTAGGCCGCGTGCCCCCACGCGGCGTTCAAGGGTGGACTGAAAACACCAGTTGAACCCACGAAATACACGAAATACGTGACGTGGCGTCTCCCTCTCCCCGTCCGACGGGGAGACTGGAGTTTGGACGTATTCTCCTGGACTCGCGGCCCCGGATGGCGTAGAACCTGGGGTCAGTGGAACCGATCTGCCTCCAGGGCCGCACGCTCTCGGGCGATGATCTGACGGAGTTGCGCGCGTTAATCGCGCAGCATCCCGACTGGCATCGCACGGCGCTTTCGCGTCATCTCTGCGAACTTTGGAACTGGCGCAACGGTGCGGGCCGACTCAAAGACATGGCGGCGCGCACCTTGCTTTTGAAGCTCCAGGCCCGGGGGATGATTAAGTTGCCACCGCCCCAGACCCGCACGAGTCGGCCGTGCGCGCAAGCGCCACCGGTCTTTGAGCCGGAGTGGCTGCCCGCCCTTAGAACAGCCCTGGTCCCCGCCCCTTTCATGAATTGGCCCTGCGTGTGGGCTCCATGCTGACTTTGGCCTGTCACGTTCTTCGACAACCCGGTTAATGCTTTTACATCCTGCCCCAAGCCTGCCAACATCGCAGCATGCTTGGTGAGCCCGACCAGGAATTTCGCTGCCCGGAATACCGAGAGCATTTGGTCGTGCCTGGATCAAAAGCCGATAGCCAATAGACCTGTGATTCCTTCATCCCCCACTTGCCTGCAACGCGCCGCAACGAGCATTGTCTGTCTGCTCTTTCCGTTGTTCTGCGTGGGGCAGTCCGCCCCAACACTTCCTGACCCTCGTGCGGCCAATTCCGCCGCAATCGAAACGGTCCGCGCCGGATCGAGGAACGAGACAAGTGCCCCATGGCGGGGATTCAACGCCGAAGATGCCACCGAATGCCTGCAATCCGCCATAGATTCGGGGGCGAAGAAAGTTGTCGTGCCCTTCATGGGAACCGAATGGATCGTCCGCCCCATCAGGCTCCGCAGCAATCTTGAACTCGTCTTCGAGCCGGGCGTCGTCGTGCTGGCGAAGAAAGGCGAGTTCCGCGGCAAGGGAGACTCGCTGTTCGCAGCCGCTGACGCAGAAAACATCACCTTGCGCGGTTACGGCGCCACGCTGCGCATGCGCAAGAAAGACTATCAGCACAGCCCCTACGCGCGAGCCGAATGGCGGATGACGCTTGATTTCACAGGATGCCGGAATATCGCCGTCGAGGGGCTGAGGATCGAGAGCAGCGGCGGAGACGGTATCTACATCGGCGCAACCCGGAAACAACCGTTCTGCGAAAACGTCGTGATCCGCGATGTGACCTGCCACGACCACCACCGCCAGGGCATAAGCATTATCAGCGCCGTCAACCTTCTGATCGAGAACTGCATCCTGTCCGGCACCGGCGGCACCGCCCCAGAGGCCGGTATTGACTTCGAACCCAACAGCCCGGACGAGCGCCTCAAGAACTGCGTCGTCCGTAACTGCACAATGGCCAACAACACTGGCGCAGGCATCCTCGTCTATCTCAATCCCATGAGCCGCGCGACCGAACCCGTCTCCCTCCTTTTCGAGAACTGCCTCGTCCAGGGCGGAAAAGACACCGCCATCGGCGTCGGCGCGATTAAGGATGACGGACCGCAGGGCTGTATCGAGTTCCGCAACTGCACCGTCATCGGCGCGGCGGGAGGCGGTGTTTACCTCTACGACAAATCCCCCGACAGCGCGCGCGTGCGGTTCGTCAACTGCTCATGGAAGGATGTAGGAATGACATCAGCCGCCAAGAAGGATCGCCACCCCCCTCTCTTGTTCGACATTCGCCGACCCGAGAAGGCCTCAAGCCTCGGAGGCGTGGATTTCCAGGACTGCCATATCTACGACTCGATGGACCGCCCGGTCCTCGTGATCGAAGGGAAGAAAAGGCAAAGCGCCCGCGACATTCAGGGAAACATCGCCGTGCATAGCCCCTTCGCCGCACGCACCAGGTTCGAGCCTTCAGTCGAGAACGTCAATCTGAAGCTACTGAACATCCCTCTATCGCAAGCGAGGGAGTGAGTTCACAGCCTGCCGTGCTCCGAAGGACGCCACGGGTGAACGTGTCGCCCCTCTGCAATCCTCTGCGTGGGCAAGCCTCACCGCCCGGTCCAGGCGAGCGAGAAGCAACCGTCGGTGTTTGTCGACCACTGCTTGGTCCAGGGCGAGAATGTCTTCACGCAAATGGTCTGATTGCGGGGCGAAAACTCCATCAGCCGCATGAACCCGTTGCCGCCGTTCGTATAGTTCTGATAGTCCGAGAGCACGATATCCACAGCTTGCCCGTTGCCAAGGACTTCATGGCGACGACCTTCGCCGTGGCGGTGGCCGCACAACATCAGGAACAGGTTGGGGTTGTTGGTCAGAGCGGGGAAGATCTGTAGCCCTTCCCCGGTCCACGGAGCGGGATGCGGCCAGGCGGCGGGAGCGAGCAGCGAGTGGGTCACCACGATGGCGCGCCGGTTGGTATTTGCGTGCAATACCTCGTTGGCCCAGCGCATCAGGTTGGTGTTGCTTCCCGCCCCCATGGTGAGGGCCAGCACAATGAAATCCTGGTCGCCGGCGCTGAAGAGATCGTAATGGCTGTCGTTGTTGGTGCCGTAATTGCCGCCGTAATAGCTGCGTCCCGCAAAGTGGTTGGTGCCCAGGAACGTGTTGAACAGGATCGTGCCCCCGGCACGGGTGTCGTGATTGCCCACCACGGCGCTCCAGGGCAGCCCGTCGGGCAGGCCCGTTCGACTCGGGTCCTCCAGTCGGTAGAGGGCGTTTGTCGCACGCAGCCATTCCGCTGGGATTTGATTGCCATCGTTGCTGATGTCTCCTTCCGTGGTCACATAGACAATATTACGACTGGTACGGTTGGAGAGGATCCATTCTGCCTGTGCCACGAGCATCTCGGGTTTGCCACCCTTGAGTGCCGCCGTGTACTCTTGTGTGTCCGGCAGCACGGCAATGGCAAAATCGCCGGGAGCCCGCTTGCTGAGCGGTTCCTGCAGGGTCAAAGCAAACGGCGTTGATTGTTCGGTCGCCTGCGCCTTTCCCTTCTTCCGTGCCGCCGCACTATTGGTTCCCGCCGACGCGGCTGTCGGCTTGTCCGCCTCCTGCCCCATCAGGGTACCACCAACCATTATTGCCGCAACCAACCAACTTATGCGTCGTATCATCGTCATATTTCAACAAGGAGCACTTTGACTTTTGCGCACGCGCGTGTATTCAACGCTGTGCGGGTGAACGAGCATTGCTCTTCAAGCTCACCAGGCAAGCCGCGATTCTTTAATCGCGCTGGCTCCATGTCAACGAACTTTAGGCTTCCGATAACGATTCACCCACACAGCGCTCACTGCGGGCGAGCGCGCAAAAGGAAATGCCCTCCTATCAGTAACAGCCGCCTCACGCCCTGTGACGGCGTCCGTGCCGGTGCGAATCCGGTTGGCCACCCCAACCCTCAGCGGCGCCTCGGCTGGAGAATTGTCGAGAGTGCTCCTTGCGCGACGGAGGGATTGGAGGTTTGATATAGGGCAGAGTTGCCGGGGCGGTTGGGAATCGCCCGTCTATACTGGTCGGGCAGCCGGCGACCCGAGAAGTAACTATGAAAGTACGCAGAGGCAAGTTCTCCGGTGCCATCGGCAACGAGGTGTATGTCAACGCCAAGCATGGTCAGGTCGTCCGGAGCCGGCCCCGCCGGACGCCGCGCGCCACCCCAGACCGGCTGCGCGCCCGGGCAAATCTCGCCGGTGTCGCGAGCGTGTGGCGCACCCTCTCAGACCAGCGATTTGCCGCCTGGGCGGCGGCGGCCAGGAAGGAGGGGATGATCCCCTACCGGTTCTTCTGCCAAATCAACGGCACCCTCGCCGCCTACGGACAACCGCGGCTGCTGGACCCGCCCAAGCGGGAGAGACTTCGCCCGAATCCGGTCGAGGCGCTGGAAGTCCGGAACCAGCGCGGGGTGACTACGCTGAGACTGAGGGTGCCCGAGCCGCCCGCCCAGTTCACCTTTGTATTCGGGGTGTGCTGGTGCAGCCGGGGCATCTCGGTACCCCGGAGCAACGGCGTCCTCCTGGGCCGGCTGCCCCAGGCGGTGCAGGGCTGGAGCGAGATCACGGACCTTTACGTCAACAAGTTCGGCCAGCCCCCGCCCGGTTACCGGGTCTTTATCTACACGCGGCAGGTCCTCAACGGCCGCAAAGACGCCCCCAAATGGACTCATGCCGATGTGCCCCCGCCGGAGAAGTAGCCGCAAGACCGTAGCAACACGCTAGCACCACGCTAGCACCACCATAGTAGCAAGCATGTTGCAAGCATGTTCCTAGGATGTTCCTTGCTTGTTCCTAGCTTTCCGTTCCCCCCATTTCCGTCCCACTCCTGGCGCCCGTGCCTCCTCTGCCGGACTATAGTTTAAGACGCCAGAAGAGTTCTCAAGGTTACAGCCGGCTTTCGAATATCCATCACCAAAATGTGGCTTCAGGCTTGGTTCGGATCAAAGGGTTAGGTTGAATTGTAACTCCGCCAGGCGGCGGTAGAGGCCGTTCTCCTGTTGGTTCAATTCGGAGTGGGTGCCGGATTCCACCAGCATTCCGTTCTGGATGACCAGGATGCGATCGGCACGCCGCACGGTGGCCAGGCGATGGGCGATCATGAAGGTGCTGCGATTCTCCATCAGGCGGTCGAGGGCGAGTTGCACCAGTCCCTCGCTCTCCGAATCGAGCGAGCTGGTGGCCTCGTCCAGAATGAGAATGGCCGGATCCTTCAGGATGGCGCGCGCGATTGCCACCCGCTGGCGCTGGCCGCCGGAGAGTTTCACTCCGCGCTCCCCTACAAGAGTCTGGTATCCATCCGGGAACGCCGAGACGAACTCGTGCGCGTGGGCCTGGCGCGCGGCCTCGATGATTTCGGCCTCGCCGGCTCCGGGGCGGCCGTAAGCGATATTCTCGAAGATAGTGCCGCCGAAGAGCAGGGCCTCCTGCGGCACGATGGACATCTGGTTGCGCAACCAGTCGAGCGGATAGCTGGGTGCGGGGCGGCCATCCACCAGAAGCTCGCCCTGCTGCGGATCATAAAAGCGCAGCAACAACGAGATGATGGTGGACTTCCCGGCCCCGCTGGGCCCGACCAGCGCAATCTTCTCGCCGGACCGGACGGCAAACGAGATACCCTTGAGCACTTCGGCCTCCGGTCGCGAGGGATACCGGAAATGAACGTCGCGGAATTCCACCTCGCCGCGCAGCGCGTGGCGGGGAACGGTTGCTGCCGGTGTCGTGCCCGGCATCTTCACGGCAAACTCTGGCTGCTCCCGCAACAATTCCCGGACGCGATGTGTAGCGCCCACGGCCTTCTGAAGCTGGCTGTAAAGATCGGCGAACTGGCCCATCGCCCCCGCGACGAAGGCAGTGTAGAGGACGAAGCGGGTCATTTCGCCAATGGTGATGCGTCCGTTTTGCAGCAGCGTGGCCCCGGACCACAGCACCACCACGATGGACCCAAACAACGCCAGGACGATGAACGCAATAAACCCGCCCCGCAACCTGGCCCCGTGCAACGCCACCCGCAGGTAAGCGTCCATGCTCCGGCCATAACGCCCGATCTCGAATGCCTCGTTCACGAAGGCCTTCACATTGAAGATGCCCTGCAGCGTTTCCTCAACAATGATGCCGGTCTCAGCGAGCTTGTCCTGGGCCTGACGCGAGTTCCGGCGCATCTTCCGTCCGAACACGACGGCCAGGACGATCACCGGCGGGATAGCGCCCAGCATGATGAGCGTCAGCCGGGCCGAGGTCATGGCAATCAGGGCGATTCCGCCCAGGAGTAACAGGGTTTGCCGGAACATCTGAGGGATCGCCATGATCAGGGTCTGCTCGATCTGTGTTAAGTCGGCAGAAAGGCGGCTGTTCAACTCCCCCACGCGGCTCTGGCTGAAGAAAGTCATCGGCAGGCAGATGAGGCGCGCGTAAGTGTCGCGGCGCAAATCGGCCAGGGCGCTTTGGCCGATGCTGGTCATTGACGTCGAGTGAAAGTAGGAGCTGGCGGCCTGGACCACGAGCACGCCCAACATGAGCAGAGCGACTGTATTAACATGGTGCGGCAGCCACCCAGGCCCGCGCGTGGGCACCCCCGGTGTGGCCGCATCCATCAGGCTGCCGGCCAGGAAGGGGAAGCAAAGGCTCAAGAGGCTGGACAGCGCCAGGGCGGCGGTCGCAGCGACAAGGATGCCTCGATAAGGGCGGAGGTAGGAGATGAGCGTGGCAGCCTCACGCAGGTTCTCCCGGGTGAGTTTGGGTTTAGGCAAGTCTGCGGCCACGTTTTCCTCAGTCGCCGTCCACGCCGGCGGCGCCGAGGCCGAGAAGGCGGAACTCGTGGCCGTCGCTGCCGGGGTTCTTCTCTTCGAGCAGTTCGATGCGCACGCGGTGCGGACCGGGCTTAAGATCTCGGGCCAGCACCTGCGTGGACCGGTAGCCGCCCCAAGTTTGGTCGAACCACGCGTCGCGTATGACGGGCGGAGCATCGTCCACCTGCATCTTTGCCTTGCCCATAGGCCCCTTGACGATGAAATGCATCGAATGGATCGCACGGCCTTTGATCTCAAATTCGAGCACGCTGCCGGGTTTGTCACTGCGCCAGCTCTGGGTACCCTTATCAAATGCCCACCCTTCGTTCTTGAGCGGCTTCAGGTCGGCGGCCTCCAGCAGCGTCACATGCTCGTACACGTCCGTGAATAAGGGGGCCGGCAGCGGCTTGACAGCTCCGGGTTTCCGAAAGCCTAATCCAGGAATCGTATCAGCCGAGGTAACGAGGCTCTGATCTTTGGGAGATCTTACGGTCGGCGGGGATATTCGAGGCTCGTTACCTCGGCTGCTACCGTGCTTCAGCAGGTTCGTGATAAAGCCCGCGGCGCATTCATGTCCGAGGTCGTTGGGATGCACTACATCAGCCATGACCGCGTCCCATTTCAGCCGCTGGGCTTTGATCTCCGGCCAGAGCGCATCGCGGAAGCTGACCATCGGCAGGCCGTAGTGTGCGCCTGCCTGGCTGTGCCACTCCTGCGCGTTGTTGCCGCCCTGGGACATCATGAACAACAATACCGCAGCCGGCTGATTCGGCTGCTTCAAAATCTGCCGCAGGAGCCCTTCGAGCGTCTCGGCGGACTGCTTCGTGTTAGGGTCGTTGACGGCATACTCGACGACTACGAAGTCCGGCCGATGAATCAGCAGGTCGCGCTTGGCCCGGAAGGCGCCGTAGTCAGACCCGGTCGCGCCGATGCCAGCATTGACGAACTTGATTTCCGCCTTCGGGAATGCCTGCTGCCACCAGGCAGCCACCCGGCTGCCGTAGCTATTGGTCGGCGCGCTGGCCACCGCCCCGCCTGTGATGGAACCGCCGATGACGGCGACGGTCAGCGGTTCGCCGCGGCGCGCCCTGGCGAACACCTGTTGAAGCCGTGCTGTGTCACCGGTGGCGAGCAAGGCGGGGCGGCTCAGCGCCGCAATATCCACCGTCTCGGCAGGGCCGCTGCAAATGCCTATCAGCAGCAATGCGAGCGCAGGAGCCTGTTTGAAAAATGTAGCAGCCGACGTAAGGAGGCTCTGATTCATGGCAGAATGGCCGATGCCCGCAGCAGTTTGAGCCTCCTTACGTCGGCTGCTACCATGCCCAGCATCCCCCAAACCCGCTCTAAGATCAGCGCAAAAGATTCTGTTATTCATGCTCTAGCGAACAATTCTTTCCTCCCGTACCCGGAAGTCCGGCGTGAGGATCTGGCATTGGGCCACCTGACCGACGAGCTTCCCGCACGTCTGCCACACCACGCGCTTGTCCGGCGTGACCTCGAAGATGTGTGCGCCGGCGCGGTCATCGGTATCATGCGTATTCCAGTTGCAGACGATGGTGTTGCCGTTCGGCAGGCGCTGGAGGCCGGCCAGGATGCCGAACTGGATATTGGGCAGCCAGGTATCATCCACGCGCCAGACGACGTTGTTGGCGCGGTCATATTCCGTGACCGCGCCACCTGCCGAGATAAGCGTGTTGCCATTCGGCAAGCGCAAGGCCGCCACCGGGCTGGGCGCGCGCGGGAATTCGCGAAGGACGCGGCCCTGCGCGTCATACTCGCGCACGGCGCCTTCGGCAGTGAACGGCACCAGGTAGGTGCCCTCGGGCGTCTTGCGGCACATCCGGAACTGCGCGTGCGGCGTCTTCTCCGTCGTCGAGAGCTTCACCTCGCGCACGATCTTGCCCTGCCGGTTCACTTCGATCAGCCGGCATTCGCCGACGATGCCGATGAGCACGTTGCCGTCAGGCAGCGGTTGGCAATTGGGAATCTCATTCGGCGCCTCCGTCTTGAACTCCCACACCACCTGTTTGTCGCGGGTGACCTCGCGCACGCCCTGGTAGTAAGTCGTGAGGATGTTGCCGTTGGGCAGCATCCAAACATCCTGCGGGTGGGGAAGCGCGTATTCCCAGGCGACCTCACCCCGCTCGTTGAGCAAGGCGACCCGGTCATGTTCGTGCTCGGAAATCAAGCAGGCGTAGGGCCCGCGCAGGTTCTCGTGCCAGAAATTGTGTGCCAGCCGCGGTCCGGTGTCCGGCAGGCCCACGGGGTTGCGCGGGTCCACATCGAGCACGGGCCAGACGAGCTCGCCGCGAAGCTGCGCCGCTTCGTCCTCGTAAGCGCCCAGGCGGAGCGAGTTCGAATCGAGCCACAGGATGACAGCGTGGCGTTCCTCCGGGGAAACGGCCTTACGGTGGGCTTCGTTCATGAGGGCGTTGCCCAGTCGGCAGTAGCGCGCCCCGAAGCGCCCGGGGATAGTGCGCGAGCCGCCGTGGATGCCGCTGTAGTCGCTGATCATCTGTTGATACATCGCTCCCGCAAACCAGAAGGTATCGTTGCGCAGCGCGTCGTAGCCCATGTCTTGCGGGCCCTTCTTCGCCTTGGTGTGGCACGGGACGCAGGTCTTCTCGAAGATGGGTTTGATCTGGCGGTGGTAGCTGATGGGCTCGATGCGGGCGAGCTCGGGCTGCAGTTTCGAGGGCGCGCGCCGCAACGCCAGTGGAGCACTGTTCGGGCGTGGAGCCTGGCGCGGGGATTCGTGGCACCCCTGACAAGTCAGTCGCTCGCCGGGATGGGCGAAGGCCGTCGAGCGCATGGATTGCACCGCGCGGAAGTCCTCGTCCAACACCTGCAGGATGAGTTCCTTCGCCGGCGGCACCTCGAAATACGCGCTGCCATCCGCCTCGACGGGCACGATGCCCAGCGGAATGCGCGGTGTATTCTCGCGCTCGTAGCCGATCATCGGTTCGCCCATGAGATGGTTCTCCTTGAGGATGTTCTGGGTCACGCGCAGCCATTTGATCTTCGCATCCGGCGGGAAGGGCAGGTCGGAATCATAGACATTCATCACGGCGATGGTGGCCGCCTGACCCCGGTTCGCGGGCGGCACGCGCGGCGGAATCACCGGCGGCGTGGGGCGCGCGCGCAGCGGGATCGGATCAATGATGCGCAACCGCTCGTCGGTAGGGCAGGGCAGGAGGGCGTGCTCGGCGAGCAGTTCCTTGTTGCCGAAGCGGTCGAGCAGCACGAGGTTCTCCCATGCGTTGCAGAGGAAGAAGTCTTCGCTCAGCGGCCAGGGCGTGCCGTATTTGTAATGCTTGCGGTTATCCATCTCCGTTTCGGGGAACGGCTCGTCCGGCGTCACCCGGCGCACCTGCGACATGTGATTGTCATCCGGGATGCTCAAGTCGAGCAGGCAGATCGAGCCATAGACCTCGCCGTGATGCGGCGCGGCGGTGAAGACGTAGCGCGGCGAGTTCGGAATGGCGCGGATGCCCATTTCCACCAGCGGTGCCCCCATGCGGCTGTCGGTCTCCGCGCCGTTGGTGACCTTCCAGCGCTCGCGATCGGGGAAGGTGTGATACGGAAGCGGGTAATTGCCGTGCGGCGCGCGCGGATCGGTGCCGTCTGGCCCGGACACCCAGAACCGCGAGCCCAGGCAGTTCTCCCGGTCGGTGTAATCCCAGCGCGTGTAAACCAATTGGCCTTCGTTGTTCACGCTCGGCCCCCACTCGGACGTTTCGTAGTAGCTCACCGGCGTGATGTCCGAGCCGTCGCCCTGCATGGAGAACAGCGTGTAGGTGCGCACCTGCAAATCGCCGAAGCAGCGAATGTGGCCGCCCCGCCGCTCCGAGACGAAGGCGATGCGCCCGTTCGGCAGCCAACACGGGTCGAAGTCGTTCACGTCGCCGTCGGTCAACTGCGTCAACTGCGTGCCGTCCGCGTTGATCTTGAACAGGTGGAAGACGGTCCCGGGCGAGAAGACCCACTTGTGCTCACGGTTGGCGGTCCAGGCGAAGACGATCTGCCGCCCGTCGAACGACAGCTCCGGCGTGGCGAACGCGCCGTGGTCGAGCTTGCGGCCCTGGAGCCGGCCATTGGCCACGACTGCATTCTCGAGCACGCTGACCAGGCGCGGCGCGGTCTTGAAGTCCTTGAGCACATAGAGCCCGCCGCCGGGCAGCGCGTTGAAGCCGAAGTATTGGGTGACAAAATGCCCGCCCTGAATGTCCGTGGTGCTGGGATTCGAGCGCGCGGAGCCTTCAAATGACCCGCGCGCCACGCATAGGAGGTCGTCGAAGTTGAGCAGGGGGTTCTGGAGTGCGATCTGGCGGCGCAGGGCGCAGGTGCCCAGGTAGAGCGCGATCTCCATCGCGCTGCCGCGTGCCGGGGCGGCGATGGCGGCTTGTGACTTCACGCGGGCGAAGTCTTGGCTTAGCGCTGCCAGATCGAGATCGGGGTGGGACTTGGACAGCCAGCCGAGCAGTGCTTCGGTGCGGCGCAGCGCCGTCCCCAGCGGGCCGCCGTCCGTGTCCCAGACCAGCGCCTGTTTGTCATAGGTTTGCGCGATGACGTTCGTTACGTTCACCCAGCAGCGCGGGCGCGATTGGGGATATTCGAGCTGGCCGGGAGCGTAGATGTTGCTGCGCCAGTTCTCGTAGTCCGTCAGCCAGTAGCGCAAGACGCCATCGCGGAACTGCGCCGTGGGGATGGACTTCAGGCCGAGGTCGAGGACGGTCTGGGCAAGCAAATGGCGCTGGGTGCTGACATCCTTTACCGGGGGCATGGGCTGAAGCGCGGCGGACATGCCGCCGTGTTTGGTGCGCGGCCAGATGCCGGTCTCATGATACTCGTTGAGCGTTCGCACCAGCACAGCATCGGCGCGGCGGGCGGACAAGTCGGGCACGCGCTCGCCATTGCAGTCGTCAAACCGCCACAAGCCAATGGTCGCGCCATCCGCTTGGGGCGCGGTGGCCGGCTTTGGGCCGATTTCCCGCGCCACGTTGGAAAGCCGCACCCACTGGATGTTGCCGTCGCAGCCCAGGTCGCCGCTTTCCAGCGCGCCGATGACGAGGGGGCCCGCCTCCGGTTGGTCGCCCTGCCGTGTGAGTGCGTGTTCGACTGCCAGCGCTCCATCCACGAACACGCGGCCGCGTTGCTCTTCCAGCACCAGTGCGATCTCATGCCACTGGCCGTCCGCCACGTTGGTGGTCGTCCACAGGTGGTTCGGCTCACAGCCGGGCAGGTAAGCGGCCAGGCAACCGCTGCCCGGTGCGGTGAATAACTCCCAATGTGTGCTGGATCGCTTCGACTCCTGCGCGATGAGGATGTTGTAGCCCTGACGGGTGTTCAGCCGGGCGCGGCATTCAACGGTCAGAGGGCGCCCCCGGTAATCGGGGTTCGGCGCAACCTTGGCGACCTGGCGAACCGTTGTCAGCGCCTGTGCCGAGCCTGCTGTCGGGGTCTGAGCGGGAAGTGCGGCTTGGCTTGCCAGCAGAACTGCCAGAGCCATAGCTCCTGCCCGGATTCCTGCGTTAGATATCATTTGGCGCAGCATGGTTTACTTTGGCCTGTTCTGCAGTGTATTCGCCCTGAGAATAGCCTGCTGCTGACACCTGCCGGAAGCAGAATCGGCATTCGACATTCCGGCCTTGGGCGTCGAAGCCAATTTTATTGAGCGGGAAGTCCGTGAGGGACGGGCGGGTGTGCGGCAAAATAGGCTTCGACGGTCGGCTCGCCTTTCAGCCAGCTAAGCGAAGCGAGGAATTCGTCGGCGGCTGTGAGTGTTTCAAAGGCATGCCGGTTGTTGTTCTGGCGAAAGTTGAAATAGCCGTGTTTCTGGCCTTCGGCGCCGATGAGTTCGCAGCGGTTGCCTGCGGCCTTCATGCGCGCAGCGAAAAGCTCGGCGCTGGAATACGGCACGGTCGTGTCGGCTTTGCCGTGGAAGATGATGGTTGGCGGCAGGCCGGCTTTCACATGATGCAAGGGCGAGATCTCCGCGGGCTCGCAGCCGAATCGTTCGGCGGTGGCCGTGCTGAGAAAGCCGCTGAGGTCGGCGCCCTTGGCGGGCGCGAGGACGAGCGCGGGATTGAACAGCACGAGCG
>Ga0118677_10008142_pt1 | contig 16934 bp, 13 predicted proteins | sample AliMusrvi5mmetaG_FD_86154 | JGI IMG/M metagenome (GOLD analysis project Ga0118677, IMG submission 86154) | reverse complement strand
TTATTGAGATAAACCGGTTATGAATTTGAAATGGCACTTTAAAATCATAATTTGCTTCAGTTTTCAAAAACCTGCAAAATATCTACCTTAAGCACTATTTTAAATGGCAATTCCGTCGCGATCAAAAAGCAAAGTAACTTTCACCGAAGAAATAAGGCAGCTTAAAAATTATATCTTCAGCGAGAGTAATGAAGATGCTAAACGGCCTATGCTATATCCATTATTCAAGAAACTTTACAAAGAAAAGTTTAAAATTGAATCGGATGCTTGTGGCGCTGATGTCTATATTGAAGGCCAGATTATTGTAGAAGCAAAAACACACTATTCTGATTGGCTTGATGGTTTTTACCAGGCTTTGCATTATCATAAAAAACATGGCCTGGTCTATTCTGTTATTGTAGTGATCGCTCATAAATTTGTTGGCATTTGGAGATTGAATGAATTACCCGAGTTTGCTGTAATTCTTGCACATACCGCAGATGCACAAATTGCGCCAAATGTAACAGGCAGGGAAAATGCCCGAAAAACTGCACAGCTCAATAAGAAATTAATAAAAGAGGCTGCCATTTACTGGCTCGAACCCAAAGATCTGGAGGGGAGTTATTTTGCCGGAGAAGCTAAAAGCATCGTATTCGAATTACATGAAATTTTAAGCATTCTTAAGCATCCGGGTGTCGAGCGACTGCAAATGAATACCCGCAATTTTATTGAGCACATCGAATTACTCAAAAAATATTTTGATCATCCGATCGATGCAGTTCATGCATTCTATTCGATGGTAGCATACTGGGATATCACCTCTACCGTTTCGTACAACGAAAATTCTAATAAAATTTGTCTGGTCGGTTTCAAAGGGCAGAAAAACAGTGATCAAATACCCATTAACCCGATCTTATTCAAAGAGTTTAAAAAATTCGTTGAAAGCCGGTTTATTTTCACCAATGAAGGTTCGGGGTTAACAGCAGACTATTATTTCAGCCGCTTCGACGAGGTGATTTCGCGGATCGATCCTGAATATGTGAAACAACATGGTATATTCTTTACCGATATTAACCTGAGCAAATTTGCGCTTTGGTATGCCAAAAGAGTGATCGATGCAAAATTAGACGACCAATATATTTTCTTTGATCCTGCCGGTGGTTCGGGCAATTTAATTTCGAGCTGGCGGGGTAAGTTGAAACACAAAATTATCTCGGAATTACAGCCCGACCTGTTACGGATTATTGAACGGCGCATGAAAATTGATCCGTGGCATATCGAATCTGGCTTTACAATTATCCCGAAAACAAGCGACAACGAGGGTTTGAATTTTCTCGATTGTGATGCAGGCGATTATCTGTCTAAATTGGAGAAAGAGTTAAAATTGAAGAACCTTGCCATTGATAAGCCGCTCGCATTCCTGCTTAATCCACCTTACAAAAATACCGACGAACACGAATCAGCCCGCGATAATACAAATGCCAATTATGCGATTCATCCCTCCATACTTGAATTAACGGGCGAAGATGCCGGAAAAGAACGGTACCTCGCTTTCCTGGGACAAATACTCAATATTTCGAAATTAAAGGCACAGGGGATCGAACATTCCGAATCATTGGTATTGATATTTACCCCCACATCGTGGCTCATACCCCGTCCAACTTATGCTGCTTTCCGCAAAGAGTGGGACAAACATTTCTCCTATCTCGATGGATTTATTATTACGAGCAACGAGTTTTTTAAATTACAGGGGAAATGGCCGTTGGCTTTTACCATCTGGAAATACAATTATGACGATAACCGGACAAATAAAGTTGAAGTGGCCGATTATTCGCATTTCAAACATGATGATCTCAATATTAACTGGAATTTGGGCGATGATGAATTGAATTTTATGTTTGGGGAAGAAAAGCTTATTACTAATAAGGTAATATTTGATAATAGCCGAATCGACATCCGAGAAAGTATTCCAATTATAGATTCTAAAGGAAAGACAAGAAAACAAACACGTTACGATTTTAGTAGAGCAAAGAAAAAGGAGGAATTTGATAAAATTGTAAGTGGATTTCCATTTAAAAATAGTGATCGACATTATAAATTAAGTAGAACTTGTGGCGTACCCGATGGTTTGTTCATTGGTTTTATGGACGATAATACGCCTGTTCGTTTGAGGCAAGAAGCCTTAGATCGTTTGTCAAATAAACCTGATCGGGTTTGGCTTCAACTCCGACCAACTTTTATTGATGTTAATCTTACAAAAGTTCAAACTGGAACTCCTGATAAATATGGGTATTGCGTTTATGATATCCAATCAGCTAAAGCCCTGTTTACCTGGTTTTGTATTACCAAAGCTATCTTCCAAAGATATCCATTATGGGCTAATCAGTCGGATATCTGGAAACCTGCTATCACTAATGATTTGGCTTCATATTGGTACTCCTTATGTTTTGCCTTTGTGCTGGCCGAGAACCGTTGTGTAGTAACAACCTTCGAAAAAGATAATCCGGTTGCGGGAGCTCCTGAGATATTTATTGATAATCCACTTTGTCCGGCAAACCAGGAGTCATTCTGGGCAACAACGCTCGATCAGGAAATAACGGTTGATCATGGAATAGCTTATGAACTGGTTCAAAAAATAAAACTACTTTATAAAACCTGGAACCTGAATTACTGTAAAGGGCAATACCTTCGAAATGTCGGGTTAAAAGATGAACCCTATTTTAAATATTTCGATTATGAAGATTACCTGACCCCCTATTCCGGATTAATACAGCTGAAGAAATATGCCCTAAATGAAGGGTTAAAAGATATACATGATCTGTTTACCGAAATTCAGGAATTAACCAAAAAGGTTAAGGAGGAGATCTACAGGTTGTTGGTTGATGAATTCAAATATTTTGAATAAATTTGACAAAATAAACCTGACAGGTTTCGGAAACCTGTCAGGTTTTAGGTGGTTTTAGGTTTTAAACTACAACACCATGCAACAACTGGAAGAGTTGACTTTTCAGAAATTCTACCACATCTACAACCGGGGAATAAATGGGTGTGATCTTTTTAAGGTGAAAGAAAACTATGAATATTTTCTCAATCTGTACGATAAACATATCTCACCAATAGCCGATACATTTACCTGGGTATTGATGAGGAATCATTTCCATCTGTTGGTACGAATAAAGGAAGAAGGGGAGATAAAAAAACCCGAAGGTTTACTTCCTCCAAACCTGACAGGTTTCGAAAACCTGTCAGGTTTAAGGTCACCGTCAGGTTTTAAATCACCGAAACCCCATCAATATTTTTCGAACCTGTTTAACGCCTATGCAAAAGGTTTCAATAAAACTTACGGACGTCATGGCGCTCTTTTTGAACGTCCTTTCAAACGTAAGGAGATAACTGATATCGACTATTTTAAAACTGTAGTCGTTTACATTCACAACAACCCAGTTCATCATGGATTTACAGAATATGCAATGGATTATCCATGGTCGTCATATCTGACTTGCATTTCGATTAAACCGACCCATTTGGAACGCGAGGAAGTTATCGGATGGTTTGATAATGAGGCAAACTTTAAAAACGCTCATGACAATCGTAAAGATGTGACAGATTTAGAAAAATGGTTGGGTTTGTAAAGACTACAAACCTGACAGGTTTTTAAATATTAAACGCCAGTTTAATCCCCCCGATCAACATATTCGCACCAAGGACTCCAATGACAATCCCCATAATTTTACCGATGATCAGTAGATTATTTTCGCCTAATAACCTTACTATATAGTTGCTGTAAATAAAGGCGAGGTAAGTGAAAAATATAATCAGGGCAAAGATTAAGATCGTGATAAATACCTGAAGCAGGTCAGCATTCACTACAAAATTCATTCCGGTAACAATGGTTCCGGGACCCGCCATGATGGGGATGGCCAATGGAGAGATCGCCATACTCTCATCAAATGCAGGTTTATCTTTCAGATGAGTAGCTGTTTTTTTCGTTTGGAGCATATCAAATCCAATATAAAAGATCAGAACTCCTCCAAAGACTTTAAATGAAGGGATAGTTAATCCGAATATTTCGAAAATATACTTTCCTGCCACGATGAAAGCAAATACGATAAGGAAGGCAACGATATTGGCAGTTTTTGCAATTCCCCTTTTTTTCTTCTCATTTATACCTTCGGTAAGTTTAACGAAAATAGGGATATTCACCAGCGGATTCATAATAGCAAAAAAGGCCATAAAGACAGTTAGTGCAAAACTCCAGTAATGTTCCATAGTATGCAAATATTTTTCTTAGTTTCCCGGATAAATCCGGATATCGCAAATGGGTGCAGAAACTCCCGCTTCACGACTACATTGCAAAGTTAATCTGATTTAAATACCTTTTTAATTGAAGGATATCCAAATTTTGAGATTTCAAAGCAATATGCGCATCGGGACGGATCAGGTAATAGCCCGCTTTTTTTATTCCTAATTGCTTATAAACGGACCTGGTTTCCGGAGTATTTGGTATCAACAGAATACCCAGTTTAAATTGTTCTGAGATTTGCTTCAACTCACCCGGCAAAGAATCCGCCAGAACAATCAGGTTAAGGGATGTCGGATCCAGTTTTTCAAAAATCGGGGCCCTATTCTCACCATCAGGCTGAATCAGAAAAGGCAGGCGGTCACCAGGCTTTGGAGAAGCATGAAAAAGCTTAAACCGTGATTCAGGATAAGATAATATACTCGACCTATAATTAATTGCGATCTGAGATATTGATCTGAAGAAGCTGTACCGAAAGATTTTACATCCTGAAATTAATGGGAAGATGATTGTGAAAAAAAATCTTAAAACATACGATCGGAAAAGCTTTACCCCAATATTCCCGCTTGTGAGTACCCTGAAAATAACATCGGCATAACGGGCAAAGCCTTTTGAAATACCAAGCCGTTCAGATGAGTAGGATTCCAGAAGTGAAGGTTCAGCCTTCTGTTTGATCACAAAAGCAATTTTCCACGCCAGATTACAGGCGTCCTGTAAACCCGTATTCATCCCCTGCGCTCCCACCGGTGTATGCACATGTGCGGCATCTCCAATTAAAAAGCAGTTATCAACACGAACCGATGCAGCATATTTTTGATGCGAACGGGTCACTGAAAACCATTCCTGACTTTGAATATGAATATTCATTTTTGTCCATTCCTGAAAATTATTCTCGACAACATCAAAGGTTAATTTTTTCAGGTTTTCATATTCCGATGGAAGGTTACTGTCTATTCTCCAACGGGAACCTTTAATCGGAAAGAAACCTGCAACTGAAGAATTTGAAAAAGCAAAAGATATTTCGTCGGGGCTTAATTCAGAATCGGCTTTACAATCCACAATAAATATGGAATTGGGGTAAGTTTTCCCTTCAAACGGAATATTCAGGATTTTGCGAACCGAACTATTTGCTCCATCAGCTGCAATAATATATTTTGAAAGGATAATCTGTTCAGCGCTATCCGGAAGGGTGACCATGGATGTAACCTGCCCATCTTCCTGGTTAAAACTCCGAAGTTGCACCTCTCTTTCGACCGAATATCCCCGATCCCTGATAAAGTTAAGTAACAGTTGTTCCGTTTTGGATTGTTCAAGCATCAGTAAAAAAGGGAACCGGGAAAGTGTTCCACCCAAATTTTTTATATTGGTAGCTGTAATTTTTTTACCGTTATAAAGGATGTTAATCTTGCTGGCAACAACCCCTTCCGAAAGGGCTTCACGGGCGATCCCCATCTGTTCAAAAATTTCAAGAGTTCGGGCCTGCACAATCAGGGCACCCGAATTTTGAGACGAAGAGCTGTTTTTATCAATGATTCGAAAAGGTATTTGGTGAATAGCCAACTGGCAGGCCATCATCAGACCAGCCGGACCGGCGCCCACAATCAGCACATCGGTTGAATTATCAGGGATATCGTTCATGGTTCTCTGTTTTTCCAACAATTAAAAATCGGAATATCCATTGCTCCTTAAGCGAATAATTTGAAATGGAGGATTTGATTAATAATTGATCCATTTCCCTAAATTTAAAACCCCGAAGTACCGAAATTGGTCCATCATTTCGGGCAAGTTTGGTACCGTTAAACAACCGGGTAAAAATCCACGCAGAATAGTAGGCTAGCCGGTTTCTTTTTAAGTCGTTAATCACAAAACCTACACCGGCCTCAACCCGGAACCAGTTGAATAAACTCAGCAGTTCATTATCGCTAAGATGGTGACAAAACAATGAACAAAGCACAATATCAACTGTTTTGTTATTTTGCAGATAATCGTGGTAATCACCTGTAAAACCAGATATTTCAGGATAATTAACACAATGAATTTTCAAATATTCAATTGCATCGCCATTCATATCGACTCCGGTAAGGCGCACATTAAATTTATGAATCCGTGCCCAATCGGCTATGACCTTTAGTGAATCACCACTACCACATCCAAGATCAACAATATGATAGCTTTTCTGCCGATCGGTAATCAGTTGCTTTATCCCCTTTAACGATATGGAATGGCCACCAGTAAAGCGATTGAGAATATCGAGTTCCCTGAGATTTTTATATAATAACCGTTTCGGAATATTAAGCTCATCGAGCAACTCCTTCTGGTCTGACCGATGGGTAAATCTATTCGTCATAGGTAAAAAGGGCAGATTCAATACTTAAACCCGGACCGAAACCAATTGAAAAAATCGTTTCTCCGGACCGTAGTTCTCCATTCATGATCTCATTCAATACAAACAATATTGTCGGTGACGACATATTTCCATAGTCAGCAAGTACGTTGTACGAATACTTCATCTCCTCGTCACTGAGCTGTAACTTCTTCTTTACAGTGTCAAGAATTTTTTTCCCTCCCGGATGAATCGCCCATTTGCCAATTGCAGAGGTGGAAATATTTAACTTTTTTCCTGCATTTAAAAGAATCGCATTCACTTCAGCACCAATCAGATCAGGAACTCCTGCGTCGAGGACCATTTCGAAATTAACAGGTGTTATATCCCAGCATATCAGTCCCTTCCCTTTATTTAAAAGAAGTGAATAAAACCCATTGATAGTCATCCCCTTCTGATGGCTGAGTCTTGCGGCTGAATCAGATACAATTACAACTGCGGCCGACCCATCCCCAAAAATTGTATTCGATAACAGATTGTCGTGATTATTTTTAGGCTGAAAATGGAGGGTACATAATTCGACACAAACGATCATTACCTTTGCATTCTCCTCCGTTTTGGCAATCATATCGCCAATTTTTAATGCATGAAATGCCGCATTGCACCCCATAAAATTAACAGAGGTATGAAAGATATCTGCCTGCAATTCAAACTTTTCAATGATTTGGCAATCGATGCCCGGCGCATAGATTCCAGTGCATGAAACTGTAATTAAGTGTGTAATTCCGAACTCTTTTACGGTTGTATTCAGTTTCTCCAGAGCATTCTCAATTGCAGAGGCAGCAAGCGAAATTGCATTCTCCTTAAATACATCCAGCCTCTTTTCGATTCCCGGCTTAGCTTGATCGTGAAACAGATTATTACCGGCAGATTCATTTTTCCCAAAATCAGGAAGCACAGAAAAGCGGGTATTTATCCCACTGTGATGGAACAATACATTCAACTTTCTTGATGCATTATCATCTCCGTAGGCCTCCTGCATGAAACCCAAAATATTATCCTGGCTTGTATTGTATTGCGGAACAGCCGTTCCAATGGAGATAATTTTGCTCATTTTTAAAACCAGGTGAAATGATTGTTTAAGATCAACACTACAAAATAGAGATTCATACAAGTAGATGTCAATAGGTTCATTGTCATCGTATTCTCAAAATTCGCGTGAGAGGTATCCCTTCGAACCTTGTTAAACCAAAGTGATAATTTAGCTATAACAGGCAACATTATAATTAAAAACAGCCACAAGGCAATTTGCTGATGCTTTAAATTAAAGTAATAAAATAAGAAAAGGGATGCCAAAGAAAATAACAAGGCGGAGAATATAAAGGTACCGACATACCCAAGTTTATAGCTGATACTGATTACGCCATCATTTTTATCGGCCTCGTGCTGATAAATTTGAGTGAGCGGATAAATACTCCCAATAAAAAAGCTTGCCACACTCATACAAATGAGATTATTGATCGTAAAATACGAAGTAACCGAAAAGGTTGTAATCGCGGATGATGCCATTAAATAGACAAATGCCCCCTGGAAAATGAAGACGGTTAAAAAACCGATTACAGGATATTTTTTCAATCTCACATTTCGGTAACTATAGGCCCTTGACATCAGGATAAATATTAAAACGAAAAGAGAAAAACTGGCAGAGATTAAAAATCCGGTCAGGACTCCTATCCCATCCAGAAAAAGTGTTGCATAAAAAAGGTTTTCTGAAACTTTAGGTGGATTTTTTAAACCTCCGATGCTGGTCTCATCCCGGTCCTGATAGCTGTTATATCCATTGCTTGAGGGAAATATAAAGAGGTGCAAAATAACAAATGCAATAACGGTAGTTTGCCAGTTAATAGAAAATGACTGACTTAATGCAAATAGAAAAACAGGCATCAGGAAAAACGAGAATGGCAAGCGCAGGTGTCTTACTGTATTTTTATCAAACCAGGATAGAATGAATATTTTGTCCATTAGTTTTTATTCATTAAACAAAATATATTCAAAATGGTTTTAATGAAAAGTGATCACTTTTCAGATCGCACTAATCCACGCAGCAATCTTCCGGAACAGGAGTATTCGGATTTATCCAAATATAAAATACATCTACTCCTCCTGAAAAAAAACCATCTGATTTACAGTATTTTCGAATTTAACAAGTTTCAGCATTACCGAGCCAACAACGCTAATATCCATTTTCACCAAAACCGGCAGGTGGTTCTCATCATCGGTTAACCAAAAAGTAAGATCATCCTGCGTCTTAAACATACGTCCAACCTCCACCACCGGGCAAATTTTTATGCAACTGATTTTCCCGAATTTAGTCCTGATCGTCTCCTTTCCTTTAAACCGGAGCCGGAAAGGAAATATTTCATCGGCAAAATACATATTCACAAAAATCACCTCTCCCTCTTTCATTTTTGAAAAATCGATGCGTCTCAGATAGTAAAAAGTGGAGGTGAGATCCAGAATCTTTTCAGGAACAGTGTGAACACCAGATAATTTTGAAGAAACGGTATTGTTTAACCGGTCGTACGTCACCTCATTGTATTTTGTGTAATGCCCCTCTTTGATATCCCGGGTCTGCTTAAAAGGAAGATTTGTCTCCTTGTCGAACCAGCTTTCATAGACATCCCTCACATTATAAAGGGTGTTGGCCATTCCTGTGGTCTCCCCGATAACCCGGGCATGATAAACTATCTTTTCATTGTATAACTCCTCTGAAAGGGTGAACGTTGTAAGGCCTCCAACTATAAAGCCATAGCGTATCTGATAAGTGAGGTTTTCACCGGCATTAAATGCAGAACTTGATTTCAAGGCGGGTGTAAATATCTCCTGAGCCCGGGTACAAAAAACACTTAATAATAGAATTATAATCAGACTTATATGGACTTTCATTTGAGGGATATTTTATCTAAACTACTGTATTACAATTTACATTTTATAATAAAACAACAAATCTAGTTAAATAAATGTTTGAACACAATCAAAGGATTAATGTAACGAACCATCTAAGGCAGTCTGAAATTTGATACAACAAAGATTCCCCGCAGTTTTTTAAACAACGGGGAACCAGCAAAAAAAATTATATCATTGCTCACATCAAATAAGGTGATCTCATATCCCTGATATATAATTTATTAGCCTCAATATCACCAACTACTTCGCCGGCTTTCGGATCCCATGTAACCTTTCGTCCGGTTCGAATGGCAATATCTCCCATATGACTGATTGTATCGGAGATCATTGCCTCATCGAGTGGACAAAGCTCTGCCTCTTTACCCCGGGCTACAGCCAGAAACCGTCTTCCCATGGTGTTATTTTCCCCCTCTATTCCACCATTTTGATGTTTTGGAAAATTATTTAGTTTTTGATCGATTTCGGGAATATCCGATTGTGCTGAGGAACGACTCAGTGAAATCCAACCCTTTGTACCGTAGAATGTTGTCCCATCTCCCTCTTTCCGGATCCGGTGATCAAGCATTCCTTTTAATGCAACATCGGTGCTTACAAAATGAAGCTCAAGACCATTCTGATAGTTGCAGTTCACATCCCATGAGAGGATGTTATTATACAATCCCCCGGCAGGCCAATACGCTCCACTCCCCTGGCAACTGTACTTTGTATTTACCTTATCCTTTAATATCCAGACCAATATATCCAGAGGGTGGGCCCCCCAACCTGCCAAAAAACCAATGCTGTAATCGTTGTTAAACCATGAGCTGTTATTTGTAACCCTCTCCGGACAATAGGGTCTTAAAGGGGCTGGCCCACTCCATCGTTCAAAATCAAAATCCGGTGGAATCGGAACCTCATTACAAACCGGAACCGGGACCTCATTTTTCCCGGGAGCCCAAACATCGACCCTTCCAATTTCACCGATAGCTCCGTTACGAATCAGATCATATCCGAGTTTCATGTGCGCTACAGTGCGTTGTTGAGTCCCGTAATGAAACTTTACATTATTCGCTTTGAGTTCCTTTGCAAGCATTAGGCTTTGCGGATAACTCAGTCCAAGTGGTTTTGCAAGCATAATATGTTTACCGGCCCGCGCAGCTTTTATCGCGGCAAGCAAATGCCAATGATCTGGTGTCGTAATATGAACTGCATCAATATCCTTACGTTGAAGCATTTCATCCATATCGAGGTAGGTTGAACATTGCTTTGTCATAAAGTTATTCTGTTTATAGAATTGGTTGATTTTACTCGCGACAGAATCACGACGACCTTTAAATGTATCACATACTGCAATATTCATCGCTTCCCTTAACGGCAGGAAATAGGACATTAGTTCATCAGTTCCCCGTGACCCAACTCCAATATGCCCTACGACCAGACGGTCGTTGGCGCCTCTCCAGTTTGAACATGAACCAAGAATTGTTGGTAATACTGCGGCTCCAATTGCCCCCTTAACAGTACGCTGTACAAAATTCCTTCGCGAAATCTGACTACTAATTTTTTCACCAATTTTCATATCACATTGTTATTAAGTTATTTAATAAATAGCTTTAGATAATATCAGGATTTGTAAAATTACTTTGTAGATACATATTGGTCAAACTTCTGCTGCAAACGCTCTTTTGAAATCTCACCGGGTAACATCCAGATCCTGTAATTCAGGCGCAGTGTCTCCCCCCTTTTAAGGAGAATGCTCCGGTTAAACAATACTGCCGGACTAAAATAATAAAACGGCACATTCTGATCGCTGATTACATACCATCTTGTTGGGCCGGGAGTGAACTCCGAATGTTGAAGGATTGAGATCCCAGCTTTCTCATTTATTATGGAATTAAAACCCATATAGAGCCAGTTTCCTTTGCGGAGGTTTGCGCTGTCAAGCGGAGAGACTATTTTGGGCAACGTATAATCCTGATTAAACCGAACTGATAATCCCGAATAGCCTCCCCATGATTGGCCTCCCGGTTCTCCACTTATCGGCGTTCTATCGAGCAATACGCTATCTGCTAATGGTTTGAACAGGTGTTCTTCATCAATAAAATAGCTTTCATCCGGTAAAGGAGCTGAAACATGCAAGGTACGTTCCTCTTCCAGAACCGGAATCCCCTGAATAGGATGATAATTAAATTTCATGGCTATTTCAGCTGAAAAATCGGCATTGGTAACTACCTTCTTTTCTGTAATTTGGGTTACTCCTTCTGATTTATAACCGGTTTCCGGCGAATTATAACCGTTCATATATTCCCAATAGTTAATCCCATTGATAAACTTCCACGAAAACCAAAGTCCAAGATGCCACGGATGATCAGGAGGAGAAACACACGACAGATCCGAGTTTTTTACAATAAGCGGATGAAAATAGGGTTTTCCGAACCGGTTATTATAGTTATACTGCCAGATAATCCCGGAATTATTTTTTAAGGTGACAGTTGTATCAGTTCTTATCCAGTTGAAATGGGCTTTTGAATTTAGTTTGTTATCCGATACTTCTAGGCATGCCGGAACCGGGATTGTGACCTCACTCCCTGCACACCACTGGGCTGCACGCAACAGAAGTGTTTGAAATCCTGAATTAAGAAGCGCTCTTTCATCGTGCCCCAGCGTAGTGAAGAATGTTCTGCCCCTTCCGGTCTGATTGACAAAAACAGCAGAAACGTCAATCGGATGACCATCCTTTGCTTCTGTTGCTGATAATTTACCAATCGCTTTTGCCTCCGGGTAGATCTCACTATTCTCCCAAATTTCGTCCATAATATAAAAATCACCCATTCCCTTGGTTATCGGGTGGTTTTGATCAAATCCATAAACATGTCCCTTTGCACGGGGGCCGTGACGGGTATCCGTTCCCCATCGGCCAATTCCGATCTGGTGATAAGGCTCCCAATCATAAAAAGAGGAGGCTCCGGCATGAAATGAGAGTACTCCGCCACCTTCAATCACATATTTCATAAAATCACGCTCCCATTGAGCGCTCAATCTCAATTTATTATCGGGCCAGGTATTCCAATTACTGATGACTATCCTGAATTTCTTCAGTAAAGGATATGAAAATGTATCAGGCCTTTCTGTTATTGAAACATTAAATAGCTTTGAATCTTTAAATATTCGCCCTAGCAAAGGAGTTGTCTTTTGCCATTCATGATTATTCCTCCCGCTAAATATCAGAATTCTGATCATTTCATCCCTGGGTACAACAGAAGTCTGCCCCTTAACTATATACCATTGAAGCGAGGTGGAGAGGATCACAAGCAGAAAAAAAAGACTTTTCATGACGAAATTCCAATTTTAATTATGCAGCGAGAAGTCAGATCAGGTAAAGATAGGTTAGTTTATCCAAAGAGTAGTTGAAATTTATTTAATTTTTTTATTTCTATCATCCACCGCGTTCTAAAAATCTAACTTTCACGTTAGTTTGATTCTTGTTCAGGTTAGTATTATCTTTGCACCTCTATTTCGGAACCATATTTTAAAGAAATTTCCTTTCAATGAAGAATTTTAAACGAACGCTGATCACCTCTGCATTGCCCTACGCTAATGGCCCGGTTCATATTGGCCATCTGGCCGGTGTGTATGTTCCTGCAGATATTTATGCCCGTTATCTGCGACTCAGAGGCGAAGAGGTTGCCTTTATCGGTGGTTCCGATGAACATGGCGTTCCGATCACCCTTAAAGCTAAGAAAGAGGGGATTAAACCTCAGGATGTGGTTGATAAATACCATGGCATGATCAAAGATTCGTTTGAAAAATTCGGCATTTCATTTGACGTATACTCCCGCACAAGCGCTAAGATTCACCACGAAACAGCTTCTGAAATCTTCAAAACACTTTACGATAAAGGGGCATTTATTGAACAAACATCAGAACAATTTTACGACGAGGAGGCTAACCAATTTTTAGCTGACCGCTATATCACGGGAACTTGTCCTAAATGCAATTATGAAAAAGCGTATGGTGACCAATGCGAAAGCTGCGGAAGTACGCTTAACGCAACGGACCTGGTCGATCCCAAATCGGTCCTGAGCGGTAATAAGCCGATGATGAGGACGACCAAACATTGGTTTTTACCACTCGATAAGTATGAACCCTGGTTGCGGGAATGGATTCTGGAAGAGCACAAGGAATGGAAACCAAACGTTTACGGACAATGTAAATCATGGATTGATGGGGGATTAAACCCGCGTGCCGTTACCCGCGACCTTGACTGGGGAATTCCGGTCCCGGTTGAAGGGGCTGAGGGCAAAGTACTCTATGTCTGGTTTGATGCTCCTATAGGCTATATCTCTGCCACGAAGGAGCTTACACCTGACTGGGAAAAATGGTGGAAAGATCCGGAAACCAAGCTTGTACATTTTATCGGGAAAGATAATATCGTGTTTCATTGCATCATCTTTCCGGTAGTTTTAAAAGCTGAGGGTTCGTATATTCTGCCGGAAAATGTTCCCGCCAATGAGTTCCTCAACCTTGAAGGGGACAAAATTTCAACATCCCGAAACTGGGCAGTATGGTTGCATGAATATCTCGAAGATTTTCCGGGAAAGGAAGATGTACTTAAATATACCCTCACCGCTAACGCACCGGAAACAAAAGATAATGACTTTACCTGGAAGGATTTTCAAACCAGGAATAACAGCGAACTTGTAGCCATTTTTGGAAATTTCGTGAACAGAGCTTTAGTCCTTACAGACAAATACTATGACGGCATAGTCCCCGCTGCTGGAGAATTAACCCAATATGATCAGCAAACACTCGACGAAATAATAAACTTGAAACGGGAGGTAGAGAAATCAATCGATACCTACCATTTCCGTGAAGCCTTGAAAGGTGCTATGGAACTGGCGCGTCTTGGTAATAAGTATCTTGCTGAAATGGAACCATGGAAAGTTGTAAAAACGGATCCTGAACGTGTAAAAACAATTTTGAATACAGCCCTCCAGATTACGGCCAATCTGACAATCATTTTTGAACCCTTTCTTCCTTTTACGACTGAGAAACTGCGCGGATTTATGAACCTTGAGAAATTGGACTGGGATCAACTCGGCCGTACCGATCTGATCAGTGGAGGACATAAAATTAAAACGCCTGAATTACTTTTTGAAAAGATTGAAGATGATGCAATTCAGACACAAGTAGATAAATTGCTAGCTACAAAAAAAGTGAATGAACTGGAGCAGGCACAGGTAAGCCCTGCAAAGGAGAACATTGAATATGAAGATTTCGCGAAACTGGACATCCGTATCGGGACAATTATTGCCGCAGAAAAAGTCGCCAAAACTAAAAAATTACTCAGGCTCACAATCGATACCGGAATCGATAAGCGCACCGTCGTTTCGGGAATTGCTGAATACTTTGAACCCGAAAAGATCATTGGTCAGCAGGTTTCTATTTTGGTCAACCTTGCACCTAAAAACCTAAAGGGGATCGAATCACAAGGAATGATACTTATGGCCGAAAATGCCGATGGAGCCCTGGTCTTTGTTACTGCTGATAAGAAGATTAAAGAGGGCTCAGAAGTGAGATAAACCAGAATTATCATCCGTTTCAAAATCTGAAACCTATCCACATGGAAATTTAGAGACAAAAAAAAACCGCAGAATTCAATCTGCGGTTTTTTTATAATTTATTACTGCTTATTTCTTTGCTGCAGCAACTTTTTTTGCAGATTTTTTTGCAGGTTTTACAGCGGCTTTTGCAGGAGCGGCTTTAGCTTGAGCTGCTTTTGCAGGAGCTGCTTTTGCGGCTGGTTTAGCAGCTGCTTCAGTTTTAGCAGGAGCTTTTTTAGCAACTTTTTTAGGTGCATCCTGAGCGTTAACAGAGATCAAACCTAATACAAATACAAAACTTAATAATGCAAGTACTTTTTTCATAATAGAGAATTTTAATATTGTTTACGGATCAAATGTATTCCTTCGATCATGAAGGAATCATGAAGATTTATCCAATGGCATTAATTTTAACATTTATTAACGGTAATTGAATTTTAAACGTCGATCCCTCCCCCTTTACAGATTGAACCTCAATGAAGCCATTATGGAAACCCACGATACTGTTCACGATGGAAAGACCAAGACCATAACCCTCACCTGAAGCAGAATCAACTCTTTTAAAACGATTAAAGATATTCGAGATCTGATCATTATCAATTCCAATCCCATTATCGATTACTTCGATACAAAACGTATTTCCTGTTTCAAAGCAGATAATCCGAATCCTTCCACCATCTCTGTTATATTTGATGGCATTTGAAACAAGGTTGAACATCAGTATATATATCAGCGATTTGTTGATATTGGATAAGGTGTCATTAGGGTGAACCAAATTTTCGATTGTAATATTTTTCATCTCTGCCCTATCTTCGATATTGAGAATAATCTCATCCACAAGTTCTTTAAACTGAATCGTCTCATTTTTTGAGAACTGATCATTTTCAATTCTGGCAATTAAAAGCAGAGCCTTAATAATTTGCTGTAATCTGTTCAGATTATTCTGCTGATCCAGAATACTGGAAACAAATTTTTCAGGCAAATTAGCTGAGGTCAGCAGATTTTCAAGTTTGGTTTGCATGATCGATATCGGAGTAAACAGTTCGTGTGAGACATCAGCGGTAAATTTCTGCTGATTTTTCAGAATCGTTGTCACCTTGTGCATCAATTCATTCAGAGCATTGTTGAGATAGACAAAATCTGAGGTGGAACTTTTCAGCTCCGAAAAATCGAAGGTCTCGGGGCTTGTTATTGTCTTTAATTTTCGGATAATCATCTTATTCAAAGGGTTCAGCAGGTATTTATTGATCCCCACATCAAAAATTATTGTAATTAAAAGCACAACAAGTATGATGATGATAGAGATATTTTTCATCATTTTGTTCAGTGAATTAATCAGCTGAATGTTTTTACCAACTTCAAGATTGTAATATTGATTATTAATCTCAAATCCGTAATTAAGGATACGGAAATCAAAATCGTCACCTTCAATCTCTCTGGCTTCATCTGAAAATACGAGTTTCCCCAGACTCTCTTTTGTATCCAGGTCAATTGTAATGTATTCATCCTTCAACATATTATAGCTTGCATAAACGCTGTCTTTTTCAATGTTCAGGAAAGAATTTATCCCGATCTTTCCCACGATATCCATTGTTTTATCCTTCATCTTAATCAGGTCGTGGTCAGTCTGCCGCAAAGCTTGCTTATCAATAACCTGCTGCATAAGTATTAGCAGGATAAAGAAGATCATTATTTTGGAAAGCGCTCCAATTAAAGCGAGCTTGAGTTCAAGTCTCATCATAATTATTGGTTTCTAATAAGGTATAAAAATACGATAAGGATATTG
>Ga0118677_10005031_pt1 | contig 16935 bp, 15 predicted proteins | sample AliMusrvi5mmetaG_FD_86154 | JGI IMG/M metagenome (GOLD analysis project Ga0118677, IMG submission 86154) | reverse complement strand
CTATAACTGGAGCGACAGGACGGACGACATTTCGATCAAGGCCGACCGCATCGGGCTCCCACCCGCCAGTGGATATGTTGCGTTTGATTTCTGGGCGGACAAGTTCATTGCCCCGTTCCGGGACACGCTCGCGGCGGCGCTTCCGGCAAATTCCTGCCGCATTCTCGCGGTTCGTCCGGCGTCGGATGTGCCGCAGCTTCTCAGCACTTCGCGCCACGTCACGCAAGGCATCATGGATGTTACCGGCGAGAAATGGGACGGCGCAAAATCGGCTCTGTCAGGCACCAGCAAGGTGGTGGAAAACGACCGCTACGAACTGCGCATCATCCTGCCAGTCGGCGGGAAATCCTGGCGCGCCTCCGCCGTGACTGTCTCTGCCGAGGACGCTGCGGCCGGGGTGAAGACGACATTTCAGCAGGATGGACCCAAACTGCGTGCTGTCCTAACAAGCCAGACCAGTCGCGAAGTGAAATGGATCGTCAACTTTGTGCCGGCCGGGAATTAAATCACGCCACCACCGGCGGTCACCGAGCTCAAGGCCGGTGCCGGCAAGGTCTTTGTCGAGGCGCTGGTAAATCTGCAAAGCAGAAATGAAATTAGGGAATGATACGATGAACCGCTCAATTGCAACCATCCGGGGAATCGTTTCTCATCTTGGTTGGTAACTAGAGGCCCATGTGGGCCAAGCAAATAACATAGGGAACAAGACATGAATACTCGGAAGAACAATTGCAACGGACGCTGGGCGGGACCGTGGAGATCGGCGTCGCTGGCTTGCATCATGGCGCTTGTCCCTGCGGCTGCGCCGGGAGCGTCGGAATACTATACGGAGCCGCAACTCTATGGCATGCGTCCCAATCCCAACGCGGAGACCGAGATGGGACCCATCGGGGCCACCGGTATCGAGGCGCGTATCTACCCAGGTGTAAGGGTCACCGTAGAGAACATTCAGCCGGACACCCCGGCCTATGGCAAATTGAGCAAGGGTGACGTCGTTCTCGGCATCAACGGCGCGAAGCTCGAAGGGAAGAACCCGCTGGTAGTGCTTGGTACGGCGCTGACGCAGGCCGAGGCCACCGACGGGGTTCTGAGCTTTGACCTCAAGCCGGGCAAAGACGGTGCGCCCAAACAGGTGACCATCACGATCCCGGCGTTGGGAGCGTACAGCAAGACCTTCCCGTTGAATTGCGAGAAATCGAAGACGATCATCAGGCGCGCCGCGGAATTCTATTCAGGCAAGGACAGGTTGAAAGGGCACGGCTTCATGAACGGCCTGGCGTGTCTGTTCCTCTTGTCGACCGGCGATGACCGGTATGTCCCCCGTGTGAAAGAATATTTCTCCCAGTTCCTGAAACCTGATGGCGGCATCACGGGCATCGGCGCGATGACCTGGGACAATGGCTACAACGGCATCGCGTGTGCCGAGTATTACCTTCGCACAGGGGACCGCTCCGTTCTGCCGATCTTGCAGCACTACTGTGATGATGCCAAACGCCGGCAGTTATACAACATCGGTTGGAATCATTGGGATTATGGATTCAGTCCCAGTTATGAGGCTGGCGGTGGCATGATTCATTCCGCCGGCAACCAGGTGTTGCTGACCCTGGTGCTGAGCAAAGTGTGCGGAGTTAATGTTGATGAAAATACCCTGCTGGGTGCGCTCAAACACTGGTACCGCTTTGCAGGCCATGGCACCATCCCCGTTGCCGACCAACGCCCTTGGCACGTCTTCCGATCCGGCGGCCGCGACGGGGCCACCGCCGCGGTGATGCGGGTTGCCAGCGGCGCGACGGGAGACACCACCATTTACAAGCGAGCCAATGAATATCTCTCCATGACGGCGCTTACGAGCTGGCCGTCCAGGGAATACAACTGGGAGGTCATTTGGGACAGTCTGGCCGGCGCATACATGCTCGAATACAATGCGGACTTGTACTACCAGACGCAGCAGCGGTTTCGCTGGTCGTATGATCTGTACCGGCAGGCGTCGGGGGCCTTCTATTTTCCGCCAGGCCACGAATCCCTGAATGCCACCGACGCGGGCATCTCGCTGGCGCTGGCCTTCACCGCGCCACTGAAGACCCTGCACATGACCGGTGCCCCGCGCTCGAAGTATGCCCATGACTTCACCCTGCCAGAGCATCTCTGGGGCACGGATGCTGACCTGGCGTTTTTGTCTGCCAAGCACAACAAGAACTTCTACAAGTATGGCAAGGATGAGGAGATCCAGATTCCGTACTGGCAGTTGCCGCTCGGGCTGCAGTATGGACCACAGAATGTGAAAGGGCTGGCACTCGAGATGATGCTCAAGAACGTGCGGCATGCGCGCTATGAAGTTCGCACGGCTGCCGCCAAAGCCCTGTGTATGAACAAACGATTCAGCGAGTTGGAGGAACTGCTGCGCGATCCGGATCCGCGCCTCCGCCGCGCGGCACTGGACGGCATCAACGACTACCACTCGTGGTTCCTTGAGCCAGCCGTGGGCAGGCAAGCCCTGCAGGCCGGCGAGTACACGCCTGCCATGAATGAGGCGATCACCAGGATCATGAGTGATCCCAAGGAGGCATGGTATGTCATGGATGGCGCGCTACAGGCACTGCACCATGCTCCGGTTGAGTTGATCAGGAAGAACATTCCCAACATCCTTCCCTGGGCAAGCCACGAGGACTGGTGGCTGCGTGAGTCCGCGTTCATGGCATTGATGGGGTTGCAGGAGGATGAGAAACTCTTCACGGAATACCTGCCGTCCCTGACTGAGATCATGGCCAAAGAGTATAACTACAACCCACATTACCAGATGATCCAGCAGCTCAGGAAGGCAGCGGAGAAATGGAAAAACGACAGCCCGGTGGGCAAGCTGATTCTTGCCGGCTTCGCGAAAGCTGCCAAGGAAAGCAAGGTCCTGCCGGATGTGGGCGAGCTCGCGCGTTCCCGCGAGGGAGCGACCAACATGGTTGAATCGGCTCTGGCATTAATCAGGCAATCGCCCGAGTCCGCCGCAGCGCTTGCGGAGTTGCTCGCTGCTGGCGGCCAATTGGGCGTCTTGGATACCCCGAGCCTCATGAAAATCGTGAAGGACCAGGATGGTGAGGTGAGTGACCGCTTCGTCGGGTTGTATCCGGCGCTCGAAACACTCCCTCCCGGGCAGAAAATGAAACTCTCCGGCATCCTCTTCGATGTTTTCCGCCCGGAATTGATCAGGCGCCACGAGGCAGCCAAAGACGCAGCCGACTGCAAGTTGCTAGATAGGATCATCGATTTGACCAAGCTCAAGAAGCAGGTTGCTGGCTGGCATGCGATCGGCGAGCCCGCGCCGGCGGAGCGCATCTGGCGCTATTACGCAGTGGATCCGTTGACAGAAAAGGAAAAGTTGCATCCGCGGGAAAGCAACCGTTTTCGGGATATCGCGTTGCCCCCCGAGATGGCCAACTGGTTCAGCCCCGGGTTTGACGACAGTCATTGGAAGAGCGGTCACACCCCGATCGGTGTGGGCGTGTTCAAGGCGCATGACCACGGGCGCATGTGGACAGCCACCCCCGACCATAGCTTCAACAACAACTCCGACTGGGGGGAAGGAGAGTTTCTCCTGATGCGTACGACTTTCAATGTGACGGACCTGGACGACGACTATTATCGTCTCAACATTCTGGCTGACCAAGGGTATCACATTTACCTGAACGGCCACAAGATCCATTCATTCCCCTGGCTCGAACATTTCCCGAAGTATGTCCAGATCATGCTAGGCGAGCAGCAGATCAGGTATCTGAAGAAGGGTGTCAACACCTTGGCCGTCTACTGCAACGTGCGCTACGAACAGGACGCGCAAACCATGAATTATCACCCTGTCGGGCAGATGGATCTCTTTCTCGAAGGCCTCAAGAAGACGGAGATTGATCTCACCCGTTAGTTCAATTCCGATGACACAATTCATTGCCGCCGGCTGCCGGGAATCGATCAGGTGGTGGGCTTGCTCGCGAAACTCCCGTCCTGTCCTGTTAACTCCGGTGGTGAACCCAGTGCGATTGAAGTCCGCGCGAATGGCAAGGCCGAATCAATCGGATGCGAGTAGGAGAAGGAACACGATGAATTCGACAATCAAATTGAACATGAAGGTGAAAAGAATGCCGGGTGCCATAACTAAATTGAGAAAATGATGATACAAATGATACCTAAGTCAATGGGGAGGATTTCTTGGATTATTGGTGTGTTGGCAGCCGGCCAACCCTTGTGCGGAGCACCGCCGGCCCCGCAAGGGCCTTATGTGGGAGTGTCCTATTATCCGGAAGTTGCCGGCAACGAAATCGACCGGGACATCCGGCAGATGAAGGATATAGGCGTCACCATGGTCCGGATGGGAGATTTCTCATGGTGTCGGATGGAGCCGGACGAGGGGACTTACGATTTCAAATGGCTGCACCAGGCGGTTGATAAACTCGCGGCGGCCGGCATTGCCGTGGTGCTGTGCACACCGACCGCCGCGCCGCCGGTGTGGTTGAGCGAAAAGCATCCTGACATCCTGCGGGTCAGCGCGGCAGGACAGACCATCGGCCACGGCGGCCGGCGGCAATACTGTCCGAATTCACCGGTATATCAAAAATTTGCTGTCCGGATTGCTGAGAAACTTGGCGGAGAATTCGGCAAATCCGCGCCGGTGGTTGCCTGGCAGGTTGATAACGAGTTCTGGGAGGAATGTTTTTGCCCCCGTTGCGAAGTGGCGTTCCATGCCTGGCTGAAAAAGCGGTTTGGAACGATTGAGGCGCTCAATCAGGCATGGCTCACCGTCCTGTGGAGCCAGGAGTATCAGTCCTTCGACCAGGTGCCGCTTGCCAATCCGCAACGCGTCGGGGGACAGCATCACCCGTCGCTGCGGGCGGCCTACCGGCATTTCATGAGCGATAGTTATGTCGCTTTTTGCAATGCCCAGGCCCGGGTGCTGCACGACACTACCGCGAAGCCTGTAACCACGAATGGACATAATCCGGTTTACCAGCGAATCGATTATGAGAGGCTCTTTGCAGATCTGGATATCGTGGGTACTGACAGTTATGCTGATGCTGGTGAATTGTTGCGCTATGCGTTTGAGGCGGACTGGATGAGGCCGATGGGAAAGCGGTTCTGGCTTGCGGAAACTGCCGCCACCCACAGCGCCGGCACCTCGGTGGGCGATGGGGATTCGCTTGTGTTTGCACCCGGCGCGCTGCGCGCCAAAATGTGGCTCACCTACGCGCTTGGCGGCGAGGCGGTGAGCTTCTGGCTGTGGCGGGCGCATTGGGCGGGGCAGGAGCTGGAACACGGCAGCTTGGTTTATCCCTGGGGCGATGAGTGCGCCAACACACGCGAGATCCGCACGGTGGCCGCGGAACTGGCCATCCACGCCGACTGGATGCGGACGACACGACCGAAACCGGCCGCGGTCGCCCTGCATTACGGGGTGCCGCTGCAATGGCATTTCGAGGCCAGTCCCATTGCGGCCGGATTCAACTATGACTCATCCATCAGCGCGTTTCACCGCCTACTTTCCGAATCCGGCGTCGCAAGGGACGTGATCATGCCGGGCGCGCCGGTTGACAAATATCAGGTTGTTTTTTCGCCCTATCTGCCGGCGATTGAGGCGGACTTGATGAAGCGCATGCGGCGTTTTGTCGAATTGGGCGGAACCTGGATTCTGGGACCGCTGTCCGCATGCCGCACGGCGGAAGTCACGGCATTTCGGGATGCCTGCTACGGCGCCGATTTCGAGCAATGGCTGGGCATCCATGTGCGGCACCGGTTGACACCCGGCGGCGTTACAAAAATTAATGCCAGTGGCGAAACTGTCGGCTGCCGGTTGTGGTGCGATGCCTATGAGCTGCGTCAGACGGATCGCCAGGTGTTGGCCACATATGCCGGCGGTCCGTTGGACGGCCTGGCAGCGGTGGTGGAGTGTCCGATCGGCAAGGGTCGCGTGATTCTTCTTGGCACTCAGCCCGACGACGCCTGGCTCAGGAAATTGATCGGGCGCTTGGTGCCGCGAGCCGGTCAGGAGGCCGACCCTGGTGTCGTGGTCGCGGAGCGAGTAACTGAGGACGGCAAACCGGCCGGCGCCATCATCGTGAATACCAGATCGCAGCCGGCGACCTACCGAAACGCCGATTTGGCTGCCAAGACGCTGGATGGATTTGCCGTTGAGATTTTGCCGATGCCCTCCGCCCAGCAGGGTGCCGGCAAGGACGGGCCAAGGGAGAAGTAGGGAGATTGCCATCATGCCCGCTCGAGGGGTCTGTTAGGTCAATTTGATATCCCGTCTCGCCGGTGCTGCTGTGACGGCAGAACCAGTGGGTTTCACCTGCGCGGTTGACCCGCGCAAGGGGATGACTCATGGGTGGCCAGCCAAGTCAATCCTGGAGATAGGTTTTAGGCCGGTAAAGCAGTGCATAGGGCACGAAGGCGACGGCAGTGGCCAACATCAGCCAGGAAAAAAAGCGGAAATAGGGCGCACCTTGCAGGCGCGACTGGCCGCCGGAAAACGCGGTGCGGGTGAACCCAGCGGCGTCGGTTTGGTCAGTGGCTGGCCCCGGGCTGCCGAGTTGCGCCTTGCGGCGCGCCAGCCACGGTTGCGCAGGGTGGAACTTGTCGCTCCAGGAGGGGACCGCGGCGGGAGTCGCTTCGGGCCGGTCGATGATCAAGCCAATGTCCCACTTGGTGCCGGGCTTGCGGTCCGGGCCGGCACTGATCAAGCGCGCCTGATTGGCGTTGAGAATCTGATAGGACAGCGGCGAACCCCACGGATCGCGCAGCGACGTCAATTCGCCGGCAACCAAGCCGGCATCGGGGAAGTTGCCGCCATTTGCCTTGGCGAGGCGTTCGACAATGCTGGCTGCCTGGTCAAACACCGCTTGGCCGGGGATTTCCAGCGAGGTCGGCATGCCGTTGTCAAGCCGCTGCACGAGGTCATCCGGCGTGCCGGTGACCCCGTCGAATCCGGGCATGACGACAGTCCGCTGGCCGGTGCGTGCGGCGGCCGGCAGGTGGGCGAGCGCCGCCTCGAGTTGTTCAGTCGCCGAGTCTGGAATCTGGATGAAATAGTTCACGCCCGCGACGAAGAAATTGCCCAGCGCCACCGCTCCCAGATAGAAACACATGATCAGTGACTTCATGGTCTTGGGTGCCTGCGTGTAGGCAAATTCCATCGCGACAATCGCTACCATCACTTCCGCGACTGTGAGCAACGCGAATGCCACAATCTGCCAGGCGATGTTCGGTCGCGCGCCGCCGTCGATCCATTGCTGGATCAAGGCCACCAACGCAAACGAACCCGCCATGACAAACAAGCCGAGGCCGATTTTACGCAACGGTGTGAGTGTCCACAACCGGTCACACAGCGGGTAGACGAGGTACGCAAAGACCGGAATGAAGGCGAGCACGAACACCGAATTGAGCGATTGGATCTGTGAGGGCAGCCACTCGAAACCCAAACAATGCCGGTCCATGTCCTGCGATTGGAAAATCCACGTCGAGCCGGTCTGGTCGAAGAGCGCCCAGAACATTGCAACAAACAGATAGAGCGGCAGCAGCTTGAGCATGGCCTTGAATCCGCCCCCGCGGAACAACTCTCGCACGAAACGCATTCCGCCAGCCGGCACATGGATGAAGCGATCCCTCCCCAACCAGAATACCAGCGTCGCCAGCGCCATCAGCACCCCGGGCACCCCGAAAGCCCAGTGCGGGCCGTACCACTCGAGCAGCCACGGCGTGAGCAGCGTCGAGACAAACGCGCCGGTGTTGATTGAAAAGTAGAACCAATTGAAAATCCGCGAGAGCAGGTGGGCGTTGCGCCCGCCAAACTGGTCGCCGACATGGGCGGAGACGCAAGGCTTGATGCCGCCGGAACCCAGCGCGATGAGGCCGAGGCCCGCCATGAGCCAACCCGGAGAGTTGCCGAACATGCCCATGCCGGCGAGGGCGGCGTGGCCCGCACAATAGACCAGTGAAAGACCGATGATGGTGCGGTACTTGCCGAGGAAGATATCGGCAAGCAGCGCGCCGAGGAAGGGAGTCAGATAGACCGCGCCGTTGAACAGGTGGACGTTCTCGGTGGCCTGCACCTCGTTCATGATTCCCGTGCCTTTGCCATCCATGAGATGGAGGTAATGCACCATGAACACGGCGAGCATCGCCTTCATGCCATAAAATGAAAAGCGCTCGGCGGCTTCGTTGCCGATAATATGCGGCACTCCCGGGGGCAGACCCTCAAGATTGGCGGGAGAGGTGCGGAAAGGCATGGGTGGGGGCAACCGCAATAGAATGCCTCATGCTGCCGCCGTCAACCCCGAACAGCGCAAAACCCCGACGCCTCAATGCCACCCTCGCCATGCACGGGATTTTGTGGCATACAGCCAGATGGGTGGCAAGGGGGGGCGTCTCCATGGGCACCAGCAGCATCGCGGCAGCACCGGACCGCCCGCAATTCAAGCGACGCTTCGACCACCGCCATCGTGGGCGGACTTGCGGCAAACCACCCTTGCGCCCTCACTTGCCGGCCCCGGACACCAGCCGGTACTCACCATTGTCGTCCATGCCGCGCCAGCCGAGCGTGCCGAAGGCGCGCAGGATCGAAGTGATGGGCTCGCCATCATCCTCGCCCTCGCCGTGTTCAATGGTGGCGGCATGGCAGAGGCCCCGGGCGCATTCGACGCTGATGACGCTGCGGCAGCCGTAAAGATGGATCCAGTCCCCCCATGCCTTGCTTTCATGGGAAGGTTTGAAGTGCGCTTTGCGGAGGGCTTCGAGAAGTTCGCCGATGGTGCTCGGATCTTGCGAGCGGGGGATGACAAGCTGGGTTTCCATGGTGGGGTACGGGAGTCACTGCGTGGCTGCCGCAGGGGCATTGACAGAATCAGGCGGGGCATGTCGAGACGAGAGTGAGAAATGTCCGTTGGCGGCCTCCACCCCCAAAGCAGTCGGTATGCCACTTTCGGTGTGGCGATGCAGCGCCGGGCCATCCCTGCCGCGGGTGGCACATCCGCTGCGGACGGTGTTTTCAGACCGCAAGACGAAGACCTTGGCGTCGCCGGAAGAACGCTGGCCAGCGGCGGCTCGACACGTTCAGGCCGGCTGCTGCCCGTGCTCCATGGCGTGGCGGGCGAGGAACTCCTCGGCCATGGCCCGGTACGCCTGGCTGCCGATGCCCGCCGGGTCATGCTCGAAAATAGTCTTGCCGTGGCTGGGGGATTCGCCAATGCGAATGGTGCGCGGAATGATGGTTCGGTAAATCTGCTCCGGGAAAAATTTGGTGACTTCCTCGACGACTTGGCGCGACAGCAGGGTGCGCCCGTCGTACATGGTCATGACGATGCCTTCGAGGCGAATGTCCACGTTGGCGTTGGAGCCGCGGATTTGGTCGATGATGTGGACGATTTTGGCCAGGCCCTCGAGGCCGAACCATTCGCATTGGAGCGGGATGAGGATTTCATCGGCGGCGGCCAGGGCCGAGGTCATGAGCACGCCTAACGAAGGCGGAGTATCCAGGATGCAGTATTCGAACAGGTCGTTGGGCTTGAGCGCCTGGAGGATGCCGCGCAGGCGGGTGAGGTGGTCATCGCTGCGGGCGAGCTCGATTTCAACCCCGGCGAGGTCCATTTCCGATGGCACGAACGACAGGTTGGCACGGCCGCTGGGCACGATTTGGTGGGCGACGGTGGTGTCGCCGATGAGCACCGAATACATGCTGCAGCCATCGGCCGGTTCGATGCCCAGGCCGCTGGTGCAATTGGCTTGAGGGTCCAAATCGAGCAACAGCACGCGTTGGCCCCGCTGCGCGAGGGCGGCGGAGAGGTTGATGGCGGTGGTGGTTTTTCCGACGCCGCCTTTTTGATTGGCGATGGCTATGACTTTCATGGACTCAGCGAAATTCTGACAAGGCCACGAGTCTTGAGCGGGCATCGCTCAATGGCAATCAAAACCGCAAACGGATGCAGTGAGTTTGCCCCGGGTGGCTCAGGCGGGCAGAAACGGGTTGACGGCCCGAACTCCGCCATAGGACTGGCCGTGATTGAGGTCCTCGGTGTAGAGCACACGGGCACTGCTGGCCTGAGCGGCGGCGAGAATCATGGCATCCCAAAATGAGAGCTGCCAACGGGCTTGAAGTGCAAGTCCGAGGCGAAACAGCGGCAGGGTATTGTCGATCACCGGCCAGCGCGAGAAGTCCCCGATAAGCGCGGCGGCGTCAGCCGGCGGATGACCGTTACGGATAAAGTTGACGTGAAATTCTTGAAGAACCTGCACGCTGATGGCGCTGCGGCCGAGTTGATGCCATGCATTCTCGAGCAACGACTGTGCGATATCGCGCTTGCTGGCGGCGTCCAAATCATAGCCGTAAAGCAGAATATTCGTGTCGAGGAAGCATTCAACGGCCATGAGCTTGATCGCGGGTGAGGGGTTGGCCTCCGAGGTGGTAACCGTGGCGCAAACGGGCAAGCGCGTCCGCAGGCGGGGCAACGGAAATTTCCGCGCGCAAGACGGTCTCGAGCCCCTCGATTACGAGTTTCTTGATGGATGTGCGCCGTCGCGCCGCCGCAATCTTCGTGCGTTCAAAGATGTCGTCGGGCAGGTCGATGGTCGTTTTCATCAAGCAATAAATACAGCTTTATGGCCTTATATCAACGATTGTGTCAAACGGCTCACACCAGCCGCCGGTCGAGCAGCTTGGCCTTGAGCGGATCGGCGGCCTGGAGGTGGGCGAGGCCGATGGCGAGGGCGTCGGCGGCGTCGGGCGGCGGGGTTTCGGCCAGGCCGAGCAAGGCACGCACCATGAAGGCGACCTGGCTCTTGTCGGCGGTGCCTTTGCCGACCACCGCCATCTTGACCTTGCGCGGAGCGTATTCGTACACCTGCAGCCCGTGATCGGCGGCGGCGATCAACGCCGCGGCGCGGGCCGCACCCATCGAGATGGCCGTCTGGTGGGATTGCACGTAAATGATGCCTTCGACGGCGACCTCGTCGGGCTGAAAGGTTTGGATGATGTTGACCAGATGGGTGCGGATGGCCGAGAGCGCCGCGGATTGCACAATTTTACCAGGAATGCTGATGACGTCGAAGGTGAGCACCTTGGGGTGGCGCACCTCGCCTTCCAGCACCGCGTAGCCGGTGTTTCTAACTGCAGGATCGATGGCCAGGACGCGCATGGGGATTAAGACACAAGACTGGAAGACGCAAGAGAAGTGGAAGAAATGAGCGGGTGGGTTGGGCCGGTGGGTTCAGAGAGGCAACTTGAGACCCGCCGCGCTGGCGAGGCGCTCTTGATTGGCGTCGAAGGTGAGGAAATGGGTGGCACCCATGATGCGGGCGGCGGCGATGCGGAGGATGTCGAAGCCACGGTGGCCGCCACTGATTGTGTGGGCGGCGGAGAGGCGGGCGGCTTCGGTAAGAACGTCAGCCAGGTTGCAGGTCGCTTCGATCAGACGACCGGCAGTGATGGCTTGGTGGAATAGCTCCACGAGAATTGCTGCTTCGCCGGAGTTGAGGGCCTTACAAAATTCGGCTATTTCCGCTTCTTGCCGCCGCCCATTTTCTTGCGGCGCACCGGTTTGATCGGCGTCTCATCCAACAGCGCGGTGTAGATATAAGGAAAGTTATCGAGTTTGCGGCGCGGGATTTTCTGCTCGATGAAAAACTCGACGGCCTTGGCATAGTCCAGCTCGTCGGCTGTTAGAATGGTGAACGCGTCGCCCTCGGCTTCGGCGCGGCCGGTGCGGCCGATGCGATGGACATAGTCTTCGGCGTTTTCCGGGACGCGGTAGTTGATGACATGGGAGACGCCGGAGATATCGATACCACGGGCGGCCACATCGGTGGCAACGAGGATTTCATAGTCGCCGGCCTTGAATCCGGCGAGCGCTTTCATGCGGTCGACCTGATTGATGTCGGAGTGCATGGCGGCCACCTTTTGCTGCGGGGTGGTCTTGATGAGGGAGGTGATTTCATCGGCTTCCTTGCGGGTGCGGGTGAAAATCATCACCGAGTGGTAATCGGTTTGTTTGAGCAAATCGAGCAACAGTTCATCGCGCTGGTCCATGGCCACCGGATAAAACGCGTGGGTCACCGTGGTGGGGATCGAGCGGCGGGCGATTTCCACGGTGATCGGGTCGGTCAGGCACCACTGTGCGAAGGTCTGGATCGCCGGCGGCATGGTGGCGGAAAAAAACAGGGTCTGGCGGCCCTCCCACGGGCAGAGGTTGACGATTTTGCGAACCTGCGGCAGAAAGCCCATGTCGAGCATGCGGTCGACCTCGTCGAGGACCAGGGACTTGAGTTCGCCGAAGCGCATGGTGGCCCGGTAGAAGTGATCGACGAGGCGGCCGGGGGTGGCCACCACGATGTCGGCACCGGCGGCGAGTTGCTCGGATTGGGTGCCCAGACCGACCCCGCCATAGAGCAGGGCGACCTTCAAGCCGGTGTGTTTGCCGTATTTTTCGAAGGATTCGGCGACTTGGTGGGCCAGCTCGCGGGTGGGCTCGAGAACGAGAATCTGCGGCTTGCCGAGTTTTTCGAGCTTGGAGAGGAGGGGTAGGGCAAAGGCAGCGGTTTTGCCGGTGCCGGTCTGCGACGCGCCAATGACGTCGCGTCCATCGAGGATGATCGGAATGGCCTGCACCTGAATCGGCGTAGGGGTGGTATATCCCGATTCCTTGACGGCTTCCATGACGGCTGCGGACAGCCCAAGTGTTTCAAATCCCATGCGGCAGCCGTCATACTTGGGAATTCCGGCGGGGTCAAGAAACGATTTTTCATGACCCGGGGGATCGAGGGACCATCCGCTCATCTCGGCGGTGCCTCCGCGGCTGGCGTCGAGGCGGGCCGATTGTGGATTGCGGCTTGCCTGCACCCGGACGAACTTCCGACCGCCGGTGACGGGGACGGTCGCGTCCTTGCGCACGTAATCGGCGGAATAGAGACCGTTCTGATCGGCGGCTGTTGATGAGCGCCGCACTCTTGGTCCATGGATCGGCCAGGGTGAATGATGATGGTTGGGCGAATTGCGGCAACAGCGGCGAGTTGCCCAGGGGCGCGATATTGCGCACTACAATCGTGGCGCCGCCTTGGACGGTGATCACGTTGGACGGATCCATCGGACCGGCGACGCAAAACTTGCCGGTGGCGATGCCGTCACCGGAGGATAGCCCGTTAGAGAAAAACTCCAAGGTGCCCCCGTTGATGGTGGTCTGGCCTGAATAGCTGTAGAATTCGATTGGACTGCTCATCAACTCCTGGGGCCAAGGCCGATCTTGATGATGGAAACCAATCCGGGCCCAATCTCTCCGCGGAAGAGACCGTAGAAGCTGAAGCTTGTGGCTGGCGGGGTGTTGGAATTGATTTTCTGCAACCCCACTGCGCGGCTTGGGCTCAAGCTTGAGGACTGTGATAACTCATGTCACGGCCCGCGGTGACCGTCACTTGCGTAGGGGCCGAGGAAGCGGATGCCATTGAAGTGAATCATGTGATCCGGGGTATCTGCGATCCAGACTTCGGTTTCCCAGGCAATTGCGGAGTGGAAGCGGGTAAACGTCTTGTGGGTTGGAAAAGCGGTGACAAAGACAATACCAGGGCGGGCGGAGGCGAAGATATGACTGAGTTCGTTTTTCCGTTTCTGGTCAATTGGCCCGTGCGAGGTGACTGCTTCGATGATGATGAGCCAATCACGTGCTGCGTCGTAGATGAGGACATCTGGGGCTTTACCGCGGGACGCCAGCTTGATCCCCAGCTCAGCCAGTGCAATGTCGTTGCTGAGGACTTCTTTGTTGGCGGCGTCGCCTAGAAGCAAGATGCAGGGCTGTTTGACGAACCGTGGGGTGAATTCCTCGATGATCGAGCGAATGAGGGTGTTCTGTCCGCCTGCCGAGAGCTCTACGGTGATGCCGTCGGGCAGGCGGACTTTTTCACGGGGAAGATCGCGGTGACGAGCTTTGAGACATCCAGTAGCTGGATTCTTCAGGAATGCGGCGAGTTCCCTTTTGAAAGCGGTGGTGCCAACGGCTGCGATTAAGGTCAGCGCAGCCGGCGTGAGCTGATAGCACCAGTTAGGGCTATTGATCGGGCGCTCAGGCTGGTCGGGATTTTCTTGGAGCAAGCCATGTTGGAGAAACTGGTGCACCGACTGGCGGCGGATGGTTTCCCGGGTGTTAGGAGCGTAGAGAACATCGTAGTGATCTCGCATCCAATCCATCATTTGCGTGATGCGGCGTAGTGGTGCGGTGGCGGACTTCCAAGGGCTGCTCGGTTTGAGATCAGCCAGGGAAAGAAGGGTGAGGGCCGAGCGCTCATTCTGTTGTTCACGGGGAATTCCGATGGAGAGAAGCAATTCCAGGGATTCGTTCAGTCGTTTGGTTGCGGCGGGAGTCATGATTCGGTGAACGAGGGTGCGCCGAGATGTTCTGTCATGGCTTGATCAATGGCGTTTTGTTTGGTGTCTTCCAAGGACAATTTCCCCAGATGTTCCAAGTCGGCCGGGCATGGATAACGAAATGAGCGGAGGTCGGAGGCATTGACCTGGGTGTGGCCGTTAAACTGGCGGAAATAGCGGTCGGCCACGGTGGAGTTGAGGAATCGGCAGAGACCGCGGGCGAGCTGGATGGAAAGCCCGGCGCGCTTGCGATGAAAGAAATTGAGGTGGTTCTCAATTCCAAGGAAGCCGGGCGGGAAATCGGCCGGATCTAAAACCCCGGCGACGAGGCGACGCCTTTCCTCTTTCGATGAGAAGCGTTTGATCAAGACGAAACGGGCGGCAGGAATGAGCCATTTGCGGGTATCCTCATCGTCACGAATGGCTACGGGCTTCTTGCTCACACGGGCGTCGTTGTAATCAGCGGCACGGCGCAGCGGGGCGAGTACGCGGCCGGCTTTGACGCAGTGCGGATAGATAAGAGGAACGTCTCCGGCTGCAAGTTGGTCAGTGAGAGCGTTCTTGAGCCGAAAGTCAACTACCGGGCCGGTTGAGACCTCGAGGCTGAGATCAATGAGCGCGCATGGCAAAGCGTCAAAGAAAGCCCGGATATCGCTCGCGTCTGTTTCCGTGGCGATGTGGATGACCCGATCTGGATCCGTACGCGACACAAAGCGATCGCGGGCAACGCAGGCTTGCACAGGGGCTGTCAGAGAGCCGGTTGAGACGGTGATCGGTGCCACGTCCTGGCTGTCGCGGCTGAGATGGAACAGGATGTTCTCCTGGAGCACCTGGTCGCGACTGAAGGCCTCCGTGCGCGAGTTGAAGACATGGACGCGGTGGAACGTGGACTCGTCGAGCAATCCGAGTCGGAACTGGCGAAAGTAGGGCCCGTTGCAAAAGCTGCGCGGGGTGATGGCGGCGAGTTCGCCTCCCGGCACCAACTGCCGCAGAGCCAGCCAGACAAAGGCGGCGTAGAGGTTCGAGGTGTCCATGCCGACCGATATCAGTTGCATCCGCTCCTTCGAGCGGATGGCGATCTTGCGGTAAGGTGGATTGAGAATGGCATGGGTGACGTGCGCATCCATAACGACGCGGAAGAGGCCCGGATCAAGGGCGCTCACCGCTCCTTCGACGTAGCTGGAGTGGTGGAGCTGAACTGTTGCGCGGACGCCTGATTTTTCCAACGCTACGGCGCATGCCGACAGGGTCTGCCGCAGGGCAGGAAGGAAGGCATCCTCCAGTTCCCAAGCTTCCAATGTCATTTCATTCAACTTGGGCAAGGCCTTTTCAGCTCGAAGTGCAGTGATGCGGTCCACCACCGCGGCGGTTAGTGCCCCGCCGCCTGCACCGGGATCGAGCAAATGGACCGATGCACGATTGAAGCCGTCTGGCTGAAACCACCCGGCCAAACACCGGGCGATGGCAGGTGGCGTGAAAAACTGCCCATCACCGCCGCGCTCGTCCCGCCCCTTCGTCGCGCAGCTTCGCCAGCCACTGGAATCGGCCAGGGTGAGAACTTGCGATGTGGCTTGGGAGAGCATGACTTAAGGGGGAATCTACATTGGTTTGTTCAAAAGAACAAGGAGAATTTTTTGTTGATCTGCGGGCTGGAGGGCAGCTGATTCATTGCCGAGATCACCCGGGTGCGAGGTCATGGACAGGTTCTTGCTGCTAAGGGAACAACGGGTCACGCAACGGATCATTGTGAATGCTTCAGCGAAGTCAAGGGAAGTGCACGCCGAAGGCCCCTATTACGCTTTCATTTCTTGCAGGCGGACTGGATGAATCATGGTCGTCGCCGCCATGGTGTCCGTCTGTGGGACAGAGTTCACTGCGGTAGCAATGGATCGGCGTCATGGGGCGATTGGCCGGATCCGCTAGAATCGCATCACTGATCCACTGTGTCCGCCAATCGGCGGCGTGCAGCAATCCCATGTTCCACGATGCCGGTTGGCTCCAAGCAGACGTGTTGCCGTCGCGATCCCAAATGCGCACTTTCCACCAGCATTCACTGCGTGATGCCAGGGCATGCCCGGCATATTCCACCTGCGCGGTGGCGGCCGAGGCGACTTTGCCGCTGTCCCACAAGTCGCCTTTGTCGGAGGCGAGCAAAGCCACGGCCGAGGCCACCAGCACCTGATAGGCCGTCTGGGTCTCGCCACGTCGGTCGGATGCCATCACCCAACTGAGCGCGGGGCGCGGTTTGTCGTTGATGGCTCCAAATGGTTTTGGAGTTCTTTTTTATCGTGATTTCCTGACCGGGTGCTAGTGTTTTTGCAAGCACAGCGGTGGAACCCATTTCCTACTCCAGACAAAGCTGGGGTGGGCAACTGGCTCGACTGGCCGGCGAAGCACTTCTTACATCTCATGAACCTGCCCCCCCTGAAAGCATCCACCGCATTGGCGGCCACCCTTGTCACCGGCAGCCTGTTGCAAGGGCAAAGGGCAATGGCCGAGTTTCGCCCCCCGGCGGTTCCGCTGGTCACCTGCAATCCGTTTCTGAGCATCTGGTCGGA
>Ga0118677_10008141_pt1 | contig 16936 bp, 12 predicted proteins | sample AliMusrvi5mmetaG_FD_86154 | JGI IMG/M metagenome (GOLD analysis project Ga0118677, IMG submission 86154) | reverse complement strand
CGCCACCCCGCCGTGTCCGCAACACCCGCCAGCGTAGCCCCCGGCGGCCGCGTGCACATCAGCGCGACCGGGTTCACCCCAGGGGCAACTCTTTCCGCCACGCTGACGGGCCAGCCCGGCTTCTCACTCGTGAGCGCGGCCGGCGCCTATGCCTGGGATATTCTGATTCCGCCCGATGCGAAAGCCGCCACCGTTTCCGTCCAGGTTGCGGACCGGTCCCGGTCCGACCTCGCGTCGGCGTCTTATTCGATTACGCCCTTGCCATTCCTGCTGCCGAAGCTGACGCTCGTTTCAGGCGACAGGCAAACCGGCGCGCCGGGAAGCACGCTGGCGCTGCCTCTCACCCTCCGGCTGCAGGATTCGACCGGAACGCCGATCGCGGGCGTGCCGGTCGGCTGGACCATTTCTCCGGGCGCCCGACTCCAATCCACTTTCGTCACGGACGAGAACGGGCAACTCTCCGCCACGCTGCGGCTACCTCCGGCTGCGGGAGTCGCGGTCGGCTCCTTCAGCGCCGGTGGCCAGGTCGTGGCGTTCAGCGCCCTCGTGTCCGCTGTTTCGGTCGCCAGTTTCCCCTCGTTCACGCAGGCAGACTCGCAGGGCGGCCTCACCGCCGCGCTCGCCGCGCTGCTCCGATACCACCAGAACGCCGGCTTCCTCCCGGCTCCGAACGGACTCGCCTCGCCCTCGGCTCTCACACAATATCTGAAAGCAAATGAGGGATATTTCCTGTCCGACAGCGGCAATGCGATTCCCAACCCCTGGATAGCGGCGCAGTTCGCCGGTTCGGATCTGGTCATCGAAGACCCGAACGCCGATCATGTGCGGGACGTCGCCGCAACCGGCACGCCTCTTCTGTTGCTTTTGAGCCTCAAAGTGAACGGCACGGACGCCGGCTCCGCGGCCGTCAACGCCGCCGGTGTCAACGCCGACGCCTCGATCGCCATCTCCGATCCCAATCCGTCGTTTGCACGCGCATCCCTGAACGACTATCTGAGCGGTTTCAGCACGCAGGGCGCGACGGTGCAGGGCACGGTCGCGGCCGCACTGAGACTGGTTCCCCATCAGGTCACCCCGGGAGCCTCTCCGTTTTCCGCGGTATCGCCTGCCGGGCAAACTTCCGCACTGGGCTCACCTGCCGGGAATTGCCCTTCCATTGAGGTGACAGCGCAGACCGCGCCCGCGCCCCCAACAACTCCACCCGCAGGCGCCCGTTTCCACTACTGCGACGGCAGCCAGCCAAACTATGAACTGGACCTTTCGGCTTCCAGATCCGCCTCGCTGATCGATCTACCGTATGCCGCGCCTTTCACGGCCTTCACCCTGCCGGCCAATGGAACGCTGGCATGGCGAATCGGACGGAATGGCGGCACGCTTGTAGCGGCGCCACAAACCGTCGCCGTGGATACGGTCCTCGACTCCGCTTCGTTCCGTGCGGCGCTCGCGCCGGGTGGACTCGCCACACTTTTCGGGCAAGGCTTCGGACCCTCCACATCGGTGGTCATTGGAGGAAAGCCCGCGACCGTCATCGCCGCCTTCCCCTTCCAGCTGAATTTTCTGATTCCTCCCGCCACCGCGCCGGGGACCGTCTCACTGCAGGTGGCCGGGTCCACCGGAACGGCGGAGAAGTCGCTGGCCCTCGTTGCCGCCGCTCCGGGCATCTTTACCATTTCCGCGACTGCCGGCGCGATTGTGAATGTTACGGATGGAAAAATTAACGGCCCTGCCTCTCCCGTACAGCGAGGCGAGTACATCTCCGTCTATTGCACCGGCCTAGGCATCACCGCGGTCAGGAACGGTTTCCAGACCGTCGTTGCGCCGGTTTCCGCCCGGATTAACGGAACCGTTCTGCCGGTGTCGTTCGCCGGCCTCCTGCCAAACTTTTCGGGTCTTTACCAGGTCAACGTTCTCATCCCGCCAACCCTCGCTCCCACGCTTTCGGAGAGTCTGGAGATCGTGGAAGGGACGACCGTCAGCAATGAAGTGCCCCTTGCCATCCAGTAGAGAAAAAAATGATGAAACCCTCCTCATTTTTGCCGGAAAGTGTTGCGCGACGCCAAAAAACACTATATAGTTCAATACTTAGCAGGGTGAACACCTGAATTCAGGTGCAGCAGCGTACCTTGCTCACTCCGCGCTTTTCCTTGACAGAAAGCGTACGATTGAGCTATCAAAGTATCTGCGCCGCCCTTCACGAGTTTGTTCTTGGGTAGTGGGCACTTCTTCAAATAAGCTCACACCCGCCGAGATGTAACCGCCTTAGCTGACCGCTTGAGGAAAGCAGGCATGTCGTACCTCCGCCCGACACGGAGAAGTTCCCTAAGGTGTTACAGAGTACTACGTTGTAGTTGAGGCTACAGGTTGTAGTGAACTTCGACCGATTCACCAGAAGTAAAATTCATCAGGAGAAACAAATGGCAAATTTCAGTTCAAAGATTCTGGGCCTTGCGGGCGTGGCGATGGTATTCGCCGGCGTCTCGTACGGACAGACGATTCAGTCCTGCACCACCCTGTCAGCTCAGCCCGGCCCGCTCTCCCTGCGTGCAGAAGGCACCACTGAACTGGTTGCGGACGGGCAGTTTAGCTGCACCAACAACGGCGGCGCTTCGGCCGGCAACGGTACCGTTCAGCTTTTCATGAGCGCTCCGGTGACCAGCAAACTGCAGACCGGTTCTTCCAGCGTTACGGAAGCGACCCTCTTCATCTGCGCCACTGCCGCTGCCTGCGCGGGCACCAGCGGAAACACCATCCCCGGACCTTCCACCGTTTACTACGGCACGGTTTCCGGTAACTCTGTCTCCTTCGCGAACGTCAGCTTCCCGGCCGCCACCTTCGGCGTCCACGTCTCGAATATCCGCGTGAACGCGAACGCCGTTACGCTGGGCACCACCCTGACCTCGGTTTCCGCTCAGGCACTGGTCAGCGTCAACAACACCTCCGCCACCTCCGGATTTGCCCAGACCGTCGGATATGTCTTCAAGAGCCTCGCGACCCCGAGCCTCGTTGCGACTCCGAACGGAACTGGTTCCGCCACGGTCACGGCTTACACCGCCTGCTCCGGCAACCCGTTGCCCAGCACCGGCAGCCTCAGCACCATCTCTTTCCTCGTCCCGGTCTCGGAACAGGGTCAGGGCGGCTTCTTCAAAATCGGTGGCTCTGCCACTTCCACCGCGGCAAGTGAAGGCGGCTCTTATGCCGGCGCGAACGGATCGGGTGTAGCTTCTTTCGGTACCCGCCTCCAGTTCTCCTTCGGTAACATTCCGTCCGTTGCCACTCTCTACATGCCCCAGAACGTCACGGTTGTCTATCAGGACAACGCCGGCGGCACGCACACCTTTACGCTGACCATGGTATCCGGTCCGACCACCGGTACGCTGGCGGCGACTGGCGTGACTGCTTCCACCGCGACCGGCGCTCCGGGTGCCGGAACCTCCTCCGGTTCCTGGTCTGGATTCGCGGGTAGCGCTGGTGGAAACAACACCTACTACGAAACCTACACGGCCAGCGTCGCCATCACCCCGAGCAACGGCACCACCGCGACTGCGGTTTACGAAGTCGCCGCGACCGACAACAGCGTGATCGAAACTGCTGACATCCCGGTTTGGGTTTCCTTCGGCGCCGGTTCCATCACCTCCGCCACGAGCGCCATCACCGTTGTTGAAGGTTATGCTCCCCAGGCGGCCTCCGCTTCGGCCACCACCGTTCCGAACTTCGCTCCTGTCACGGCGCCGGTTCTCAACGGCACCACCATCAGCCTCTGCTCCACCAGCCTGCTCTTCCCGTTCGTGACCAGCCAGCTTGGTTTCGACACCGGAATCGCGCTCTCCAACACCTCCGCTGATCCGTTCGGCACGGCCAACTCGGCTGGCACCTGCACCCTGAACTTCTACGGCACGGGCGCTCCGAGCCCCAGCACCAACGTTCCGGCTCCGGGCGCAAGCCAGGCCGCTGGTTCCGTGAACACCTTCCTGCTGTCCAGCGTCGCCGCTGGCTTCCAGGGATACATGATCGCCCAGTGCAACTACCAGAAGGGCCATGGTTTCGCCTACATCGCCTACAGCCTCGGTCAGAACTCCGGCACCGCGATGGGTTATGTCGCCCAGGTCCTGAACCGCGTCTCCGGCGTCAGCTCCGAAACCCTGAGCCAGTAGTTTCGGTTCAGCACACTTGTCCGCTAAAAGGGGGAGCTTCGGCTCCCCCTTTTCTATTGCTGCCTGCTCGCGAACCAACCAGCACCTACGTTTTAATTCTGCCCTCCCCCAGGAATTCCATCCCAGGCAAAGCTTCGCCTCTGAAGTTCTGAGCAGCCCGACCCCGCCGGACAAACTGCCCCTCTAAGCCCCTTCAGGCACCCCCGGTGCTGGTGGTAAACCTCGAATCCCGAACCTGTCGCGCAACGCCCGCGTCTCATGAGCGACAGTCGACGCGCTACCGCTGACGAGCGATTGATGCCTCGGAATCAAGAGGAGAAACGCCGCACCGAGTGTCTCTCCCGCCCGCGCAGACCCGCCTGGCAGGTCTGGATGGACCGAAGACTACTGAATATGAACAGGAATATCGATCAGCGTTCCCATTGGAGAAACAGAAAGATGAAGCGCCTCTGTCCCTTCGCCGGTGCCGCTCGACTGCACCTGAAGTTGTGTCATTTCCGAGGCGTCAAGATGCGTCTTCCCGAGTTTCCAGGTAATCCGCGACGGCTCGTCGCCTTTTAGTTCCAGATCCACGCCGCCCGGCAGGTGATTGGTGATGGTAATCGTCACGGAGCGAACCGTCGCGCTCAATTTGACCTCAACCGGATCCACCGTTACCGACCGCAGGTTTGCAACTCCATCGGGCGTCGGGAACGGCATCGGCATGGCACTCCGCCGATCCCCGGCGCTACCGGTGTTGGCGGCTTTTGAAAGGGCGCCGAAGGGAGTCCTCAGCTTGGCGGCGGGATCGATATAAAGGCACCAGACTCCGTTGTCGATCTTCCAGAGACTCGTCATCGCTTTCTCGACTTCAAGCGGGCCGGCCCCGGGCATGAGAAACGTTACCTTAGCCTTGATCGTGACGACAGCGCTTGAGCCCGGGTCCCCGATTTCGACCTTCTGAATCGCCGCGCCGCCGATGCTGTACTTGCCGTTGTTGTAGTATTCGTCCTTCGAGTCCTCGGCGACCAGAGCTTCGGCCTGGCGGTACTTCTGTTCCATCTGGAGCTGAAAGAACTGCTGTGCCCGCGCCCGAAGCGCCTGTTCCGAATCGGCCGGAACGGTCGTCTGTGCCGCTGCGGTTGCAGAGAAGACAAGAAGAAGAAAACGAACCATATCCGGACAATTATAACCCGGAGTCGGCGGGCCCCCGGTCCGGATCCAGGGGAGCCCGTCGCTCACGGACGCTGCTGAAAAATAGCTACTGAAGATACAGGGTAGCCGGGTTGGAACAAACCTGCGTTCCGGCGGAAATACAGACCGTGAGCGGTACCGAGGTGCCGGTCAAAACCAGGTCCTGCGGAACCACGACATTGACCTGATCGAGAGCCGGAAACGTCGGCTGAGCGCCGGCATAGAGCGGAACCAGATTCGGACTCCCGCCGATCGTTACCGATACCGGACCTGTCAGCGGCAGCGTAAATCCGGTCAGGTACACCTGAACGAAATCTCCGCGTTTTGCCGGGTTTGCCGCGGTGTTCACCGTTCCGTCCTTATTGACAATGCCGGGGTTGAAGATTCCCGGCTCATTCGGTGTCGTCACCATCCGGAACACGCTGCTCGACTGCCCGTCCACTGTAGCGATGACGCCCGTGGAATGTCCCGAAGGATTCAGCATGGCCGGGATAATCAGGTTGATCTGCGTAGCGCTGTCGAAGAGCACGGTCGAAGGGAACCCGTCGAACGTGACAGAGACATTCTTACCCGCCAGGTTGACCCCGAACAGAGCGGCGAAGGATCCGGGCACGACCGGACCGGTCTGAAAAGAGGCCGCGTTAACGATCGACTGGATAGTCACGCCGGGGGGGCCAACCGTGAGTGTCACCGGGACGATAACCACGCCGTAAGTTCCGGCGTTGATCGTGACGTTCGCCAGATAGATTCCGGGCTGCAGCGGGCCCGGATCGGCACTCAGCGCGATCGTGAAATTGTTGACCCCGGAGCTCGGACTGATCGTAAGCCAGTTGGAACCATTCTGATAGGAAACCGATACGCTGACGCTCAGATATCCCTGACCCGTATTGCGAACCGGGATATAAGCGTTCTGGACTGCGCCCAAAGACTGTGCGCTGAGCGCAATCGGCGTCGTGTCCACCGTCAGAACCGGGAAGTAGATCGCGCCACAGTCGCCGATCTGTTGGCAATCCGAAGCCAGTACGCCCGCGCTGAAACGAGGCACCGGAGCCGTCGCGCTGGCGGTGGTTACCGCGGACACCGGCGCAATCACCGCGCTCAGCGAAGGAATCACGCCGGTCGCGCAGGCACTCTGCTGCGTCGCGAAGACGGGGATTTGCAGCGTCTCGCGAAGGTTCGGATTGCTGTCGAAAACTTCATAAACGGCCGTGGCCACGCCATTGACGAGTTGTAGTTCGGTTAGCGACGAGAACGTGACCTGCGCCCCGGGCGCGGGAATCGCAGCGACGCCTCCGACGCCGCTCGAATCGGCGCCGTTAATGCGGATGAGCAGCAACTGGCCCGACCCAGGTGTATAAGTTCCGGCATTTGCGTTGGTTCCGAACGCCCCTCCCGAGGTCGGCACATTGCCCGTGTTCCCTACCAGCACATCCGGAACGAAAATTCGGTTGGCCGAAGTGTATCCGGACGCGCTCAAAATGATGCGGATCCCGGTGTCCGCCCCCGCTTCCTTCGCTCCAAAACCGTAGGTTGAGGACTCCGTCACACGAACCGAGGAAGAACTGATACCGGCTGCGAGCAAACCCGGGAAATCGTAAGTGGCCGGAGTCGCCGAGACGTTGCAGGATATCAGGTTAACCACGCTGGAACTTAACAGCGACGGGGACCAGAATGCCAGCGTCAGATCCTGTGGATCCGTCAGTTGAATCCCGGTTGCTCCCACGGACGCTGTGACGCTGATGGCTGTGTTGGCCGCGGCCAAGGGTGCGACGGCAACGCGAATGTTACTGATTCGGATGGTGACGTTCTGCGTGCTCGGCGTCGGGATCCGGTATTGGATCCCGGATAAGATCAGCGTATTCGCCGAAGCGAACGAAGCATTGACCACATTGGCGGCCGGACCAGAGCCAACATCCGTGCTAATACTTATTCCGACCGGCCTGCCGGAACTGTCCAGGCGATTAGTGATCGAGACATTGGTGGAAACGTACAGCGTTGCGGTGCTCGTGCTCCCGGAAGTACCTCCGGTACAGGTTAATATGATATCGCCAACCTTTTCGGTAAGTCCTTCGGCGCGCACCTGCAACGCGTTCGAGCCGAGGGTGCAGGAAGTACCGCCCTGCCCGGCCGCGAAGGACGCGGACAGGAAAACCGAAACCAGGATCTGGATCGGCAGCCGGAAGGGACTGGAACAAGGCAAATTAGAGATAAACACGACACACTAAATGTATCAATGTTTATAGGGTTTCGGCGAACGATTCCGTTCCGGTGAAGTTGCGGTCCACACCTTTCACCGGCTGTATCATAGTCTGGAAGGCGTAACTCTTCATGTTTTCAGGTCACTCTCCGGAACTCTCGAGGGCTATCGCTGCCAGCCGGCGCAACTTCCTGCGCCTCGCCGCGGGAACCGCCGCGGCCTCCACATTCTTCGGCCCCGCCGCCCTCCGCGGCATGATTGCGCCCCATGGCCACAAAGCCGTGGTCGTCACCTTCGGCGGGGGCGCCCGCGACGAAGAAACCTTCATGCCGGATGGCCAGGAGAATATCCCGCACCTTCTCGGTGAACTCATCCCCCAGTCCACCTTCTTCAGCCAGGTGATCAACAAAGGCATTCTCGGCCACTACGTCGCTACCGCCAGCATCGTCACCGGCGTCTACGAAACCTTCAACAACTTCGCCGCCGTCTCCCCGAATAACCCGACCGTCTTCGAATACTTCCGCAAAGACCAGAAGCGCCCCGCCACGGACTCCTGGGTGGTCGCGCCTTCCAACGGCTTCGCCCGCATCGGCGAAAGCGGCCACAAAGCCTACGGACCCGGCATGGGCGCCGGCGTCATCCTCCCCAAGCGCCTGCTCTCCGCCGCCCTCACCTCCATGTCCGATGGCGCGCGCTACGAGCACCTCCTGCGCGACAACTACGAGACCCCGCTGCACGCGCCCACGCTCACCGGGCACCAGATCGAACTGAATCAGATGGCGGAAGTCCTGAAGCTCTCCGTCGACGATTTCTCCACCCACGCCCGCAGCCTCGCCAGTCCGGACGAAATGTCCGTCTACGTCGCGAAACACCTGATGCAGCAGTTCGCGCCCAGCCTGCTCTGGGTCACGCTGCACGATATCGATATCGCCCACTCCGGCACCTTCTCGCTCTATCTGAACGGCATCCGCCGCTGCGACCGCCTCTGCGCCGAACTCTGGCAGGCCATTCAGAAAAATCCCGAATACGCCAACAAAACCACCCTGTTCATCCTGCCCGATTTCGGCCGCGATTCCGATATCGATTCCGGCGGCAACGGCTTCCAGCACCACCGCACCGGCGACTCCATGTCCCGCACCACCTGGATGATGGCCCTCGGCCCCAACGTCAAACAGAACGTCATCGTCGATCGCGCCGTGGAATCCATCGACCTGGTGCCCACCCTCGGCGCGCTGCTCGGCTTCAACGCCCGCTTCTCGCCGGGCAAACCGATTCCGGAGATCGCCTGATGCTCCCCAACCAGCTCACCACCGCGTCTTTCGCCGCCTATCCCGCCGAAGCGCGCGCCCTCGCCGCCACGCACCTGGAGCGCCTGCAACAACTGCCGCTCGCCTTCGTGCCGCTGCTGCTCCGCGAACTGATCGTCTACGACTACAAGTTCCCCATGGAGCGCCGCGATCTCGACCGCCAGCTCCGCTACCTCGCCAGTCTCGACGCCGAAGCTTTCCGCCAGGTCCTGGCGCCCTTTGCGGGCCTGCGCCTCGCCGCCGATCTCGAAAAGGTGGACTGGGTCGACAACCCCGCCGTCTTCACCGAACAGCTCAGCGCGCACCTCTGGACCACCCACCAGATCGATGCCTTCCGCGCCGCCGCCGTCGACTACGTTGCCAAAGCGACCGCCGCGTTCCCCAACGAGCCGACGCCCACCCACCGCCTCGGCCTCGCCGCTCTCGGGCAGGGCGTGAAGACGAACGATTACAAGCTGTTCCGGAAGCTGCGCCCGCAGGGCACGTACTACACGAATGTCCGCGCCGAAAACGGCGTGCAGACGCTGTTGCAGATCGTGGCGAAGCGCGCCCAGGCGCACCCCGCTCCGTACAGTCATTGGTACATCGATGGAGGCGCCCCGCTGCCCGCGCCCGAAGGCCTGACGCAGGTTTCCTACGGCGGACTCTCGACCGCCCGCGCCGCCCTCCAGTCCCGCATGCAGAAGATTTACGAGGCCAGCGTCTTCGATCCCGAAGCGTTCCGGACCACCCTCGCCCAGACCAAACCGGGCGAGATCGGCCTCAACACGGAACAGGACCCCGCGCTCAGCCGCTATCAGCTCTCCGTGCTGACGGAAGGCTCCGGCACCCAGGTCTTCGCGACTACCTTCGTCCAGTGGGCCGTTCGGGAAGCCCTCCGTCGTGCCGAACCTCTCACGCTTTTCGCGCGGTTTGCGCCCCGTCAGCGGGAGAAACAGATGAACGAACTGTTGGCCGAAACCCTGCACAAGCCGGAACTCGATCCGCAGGGTTCACTGGTCGATGCCGACATGGCCGCTTACTACCACTGGCTCAATCAGCAGCGTCTGCCGGGCGCGGAAAAATCCGCTTTCCTCGTCTGGTTTGAAGACCACGGAGAGGCCGTGGCGATAGCGCCCGGAATCGAGCGAGGTAAGACGTCGGAATCACCCGTGAGTCTTGCCGAACTCGCCGGCCGTCTCGTTTGATTACTGGAAAATCGATTTCGCGATCATGCCGTGGACGCCCTTTTTGCCGTCCACCAGTTGCGTGATCGCAAAATCCGCCGCGATGCTCGATAGCGAGTAGGCGTCTTCCTTCGAAAGCCCGCGCGTGGTCACCAGAAAGTCGATCATCTCGCGTACCGCCACCTTCGCGGCCACCGTCAGATCCTCGTCCGTGCCCATCACGATGTAATGCGTCGGCGTCTCCGCGCGCGGCCACGTCAGGTGCAGGTCTTTGCGCACCACAAAACGGAACGTGCCGATCAGCGGTGTCTCCAGACCCGTGATATCCACTTCGCCATCGCCCTGTCCGGCATGCCCGTCGCCCACCTGGAACAACGCACCCTTCACGTGGACCGGAATGAACAAAGTCGTGCCTGCCACCAGATTCCGATTGTCCAGATTGCCCGCGTGAATACCCGGAGGGGCACTGTTGATCCGCCCGGCCGCAGCCGGAGGCGCCACGCCCATGCTGCCGAAAAACGGATGCAGCGGCACCGAAATACCCGGCGCGAAGTTCGCGCGCATGCGCTCCCGGTCCAGCGGGATCACCTTGCTGAAGCGGGTCTTGAAATCTTCCGTCAGAAAGCCGGACGTCGGCCCGAACGCGTTGTAAGCCCACGGCACCGGGAGCGTAATCTTCTCGATCCGCAGTTCCAGCACATCCCCCGGCTCGGCGCCTTCGATGAAGATCGGCCCTGTCAGAATATGTCCGCCCGGCCCGCGGTCGAGTTTCGCTTTCGTAATCGCGCGCAGCGACTCCGGAATCTGATCGGCCGGAACATTCAGCCTCTCCAGCGCCGCCACGCTGGCCGTGCCCACCGTCTCAATTGTGACGGTATCGCCGGATTGGATGGTCAGAACCGGTTTCGATTCCGACCAGTAGTTCCCGATGACCACGGTCTCCGGGCTCGCGGCGAGACGGTGCTCCGCCGCGTGCAGCACCGTTGCCAGCAGAAGCGCCCCAGCCGCGGCGTAACGGAACTTCATTCCTTGCCCACCTGAAACGCCACCTTGTTCGACTCCTTGCCATCGGGATTCACAGCCCAGACCTGATGCGCTCCCGCGCGCGCCAGCGAGGCAGCCGGAATGATCGCGCTGAGCCCGGAAGCCTTCCCGAACACGGTCTTCATCTCTTTGCCGTCGAAGAACAGGCGGACTCCGGGCAGAAAATCCGCCCCCGCCACACCCAGTGCCGATTCGCCGCTCGGCTGCACATTGAAACCCTTCCCCTTCGGAGTGCTGCCCGGGTAAAGTTCCATCACGCGCGGCGCCGGTCCCGACTTACCGTAAACCGTGAACTCCAGCGCGTTGGAGGTCGCGCCACCGTTCGGACCATGCAGCGTCACGGCCGCCGTTCCGGGCTTTTCATAGAGTTTAGCCGGTACCGTGGCGGCCACCCACTCGCCGCCACCTGCCGTCGTGAGCGCCTGATCGTTCCAGTAAACCTGGGACCCGCTCTGAATCGATTTGCCGAAGACCGCGATTGCCGCCTGTCCGTCGGGCTGCATATTGAACCCCGTCTGAACCGCCGTGGAAGACGGTTCCACGCGGTCGATGAGGGGCGCCTGACCGCCCGCGCCGGGCAGTTTTTCCGCTTGGGGTGCCTTGTCGCCCCCACAACCCGCCAGCAGAATACACAAATAGACCGGCAGCGCGCGCACTGTCTGAACCGTCACAGGATAGGCCTTGAAGGAACTTACGCCTGCGTGGTGTCGGCGCCGTCGGCGGCGTTGAGCAGCGAGGAAAGTTCCTTGCCGGGTTTAAACGTCGCTACCTTTTTCGCGGGCACGTTCACCATCTCGCCGGTGCGCGGATTGCGCGCCTGCCGGGCCTTGCTTTCCCGCACCTTGAACACGCCGAAGCCGCGCCAGTCGAGCTTCTCGCCCTTTTGCAGGGCAGAGCTCAGCGTCTGCAGAACCGCCTCAAGAGCGCGTTCGCTTTCCTGTTTGGTCCCCCCCAGGGAGCGGGACAGAGCGTCGATAAATTGTGTTTTCGTCACTGCCTCTACTGTAGCGCTTTGGTTTTGCGGGCGGATTACAGAAGAAGTGATGCAACTTCCGCCTCCACGTTCACCGGGATCGGGGCGTCAAACGTTTGTGATCCGATATCTCGCGTGGTGTGTGGTACTGGTTGTGCCTGCCTTCGCGGCCGAAACCGCGGGCTCCTCCGCCCTCGCCACCCTGCTGAAGAGCGTCGAAACCCGCTACAACCACTCCCAGTCGCTCCGGCTGAATTTTGCCGAAAGCTACACGGGTTCGCGCCGCCCCATGCAGGCCGAAGCCGGCGTCCTCTACCTGCGCAAGCCGGGCCGGATGCGGTGGGAATACACCTCTCCTGCAGGGAAGCTCTTCCTCTCGGACGGCAAAGAAGTCTTCCTCTATACGCCCGATGACCGCCGCGCGGAGAAGAGCAAGCTGAAGGAGTCCGACGACATGCGCGCGCCGCTCGCCTTCCTGCTCGGCAAGCTCGACTTCAATAAGGAATTCCAGCATTTCGAACTCCGCCCGGAAGGCGCCGATACGTGGATTCAGGCCGAGCCCAAATCGCGGAATCTGGCTTATACGAAGGTCGAGTTCCTCGCCAAACCCACGGGCGAGATTCGCCAGGTGCGGATTACCGGGCAGGACGACACACGCCTCTCCTTCGTTTTTTCCAACGAGCAGTTGAACCTGCCGGTAGCGCCGGATCTGTTCATATTTCGGGCGCCCCCGGGCGTACAGGTCGTGGAGGCGGAGCGGTAATGGCCCAGTTCGTGACGAAGTACGCCGATACCCAGGGCCAGGTTCACAACCAGCTCGCCCAGGGCTCCAGTGAACAGGAAGTCCGGGAACGCTTTACCCGGCAGGGCTTTCTGGTCTACTCCGTGAAGTCGAAAGAGGCCGGTATCAGTCTCTCGGGCGATATCACCTTTGGACGCCGCAAGAAGCTCAACCTCGAAAAGTTCCTCATCTTCAACCAGCAGTTTGTCACGCTGATTCGTGCCGGTCTGCCGATTCTGAAATCCCTCGACCTGCTTGCCGAACGCCTCACGGATGCGAAGCTGACTCCCTACATCAACGCGGTCCGCGAGGACGTGAAAAAGGGCGTGCTGCTCTCCGACGCCTTCCGCGCGCAATCGATATTCCCGAAGATCTACGTCACCTCCATCATGGCCGGCGAAAAGTCCGGCAGCCTGGTGGAAGTGCTGGAGCGCTACATCTCTTACCAGAAACTGGCGATCGCGGTCCGTAAGAAAGTTCTCGTTTCCCTCATGTACCCCAGCGTCCTGGTGGTGCTGGTCATCCTGCTGATGGTGTTCCTGGTCACCTACGTGGTGCCGAGTTTCGCGTCGCTTTACAACAGCATGTCCGCGAAACTGCCCGCCATCACGGTGTACCTGATCGCGATCGGAACTACCGCGAACAGCTATGTCTTCGCGGGAGCGGGCACGATCTTCGCGCTGGGCGCTCTCTTCATGTGGTGGGCGAGGACGGAATCGGCGCAGGAGAAGATCGACCGCGTGAAGGTCAAAGTCCCGCTCCTCGGCGACATCTGGATCAAGTATCAGGTGGCGCAGTTCTCCCGCGTGCTGGGAACCCTGCTCACCGGTGGTATCCCGCTGGTCCAGGGCCTCGAAACCGCAGCCGATTCCCTCGGCACCCCGCTCCTCCGCAAGACTCTCGACAAAGCCGGCAAGAGCGTGCGGGAAGGGCAGTCGCTGTCCTCGTCGCTCGCGGCCACCGGGATCTTCCCGGAACTCTCCGTGGACATGATCGAAGTCGGCGAGTCCACCGGCGCGCTGCCCGCCATGCTCACCAGCGTCGCGGAGTTCTACGAAGAAGACGTGAACACGAAGATGACGGCCGCGCTCTCGCTCATCGAGCCGGCCATCATGATTTTCATGGGAATCTTCGTGGCCTTCGTGCTGATCGCCCTGTACCTGCCGATCTTCTCGCTCGCGGATACTATCCGCTGACCGAAGAAGACCGGGTCTGTCCGGCCGCCCGGCGCTCCCGCCCGCTCATCAGATAGACGTCGGCTCTTGGCTGCAACAGGGGATCCGCCGAGGGCTCGATTCCCTCGGTCCGCGGGATCGGATCGAAGATGATGTGGCGCTGCGCCGCCTCGCTGTCGGGAACCACGCCGATCAATTGAATGGCGCCGAGTTCGACTTTCTCACGGCCTTCCGGCCAGTCGACCGTCGAATCGTCCGTGATATCCCCCTCTTCCGCCAGTTGCACCTGGATGCGAAACCCGGCCGTTCCGTTCTCCAGCCGGTCGACGATCTCGTTCTGCAGGTAGTCGGGAGACTTCCCCGCGGCGTCTTCTTCACTCAGGTAGGAACCGTCCGTCTCGGGAACGATGCGGTAGCGGCCGAAGCGCGCCGTGCCCGCCGCATTGATAAACCGATATGCGTTCACCGCGAAATAGGTCTCGGTCGCGTAGCTCGTCGGGAAGGGCTTCGGCATCTGCACGAACTTCAGAGCTGCCGGGTGCGAACCCAGATACTGCTCGATCGGGGTCGGCTTCTGGGCGTCCGGACCGCTCGCACCCAGAGCCCGCAGAAACTCCAGAAACTCTTCCGCCGTGCGCGCCGGGAAGCCGTTGGCGGAGTGCGCGACGATGTCGGTATGAACGTGTTCGGCCAGGTGGAAGCGAATCGCCATGCCGCGCGGGCTGGCGTGCGGATCGTTGTCCGGAATCGTGGGCACTCCGGCGAAATCGGAAAAGCGGACGGTGACGGGGGTGGATGGGCGTTGCAGGTGAGGGGCGCGGGTCAGAGCCATGCCGCCGCTGGAAGGGGTGAACACGCCGGCGAGCAAAATACCTTTGGCGTGCGCCGGACGAAAACCGGCATGACGTCCGTTCACATTGACGAACGCCTGCAAAATATCCCGGCTTAAAGCCTGTGGGTCTTTGGAAGGGGTCATAGCGATTGACCCCAGTATGAAAGAACCGGCGCCGACAGGCCACGCCCGAAGGTGCCGGTTCTTACCTCTCTTACTGCTGCTGCGCCCGGCCCGGCCCGGCTGGGTTGCCAGATGGGTTGCCGGCGGGGTTGCCGGGAGCGTTGCCACCGCGGCCGCCACGACCGGCGGGGCGGGGCGGAGCCACGTAATTCACCAGCTCATCCACCGGCTTCTTGCCCGCCCACGCAATGCCGCGAAGCAACGTCCGCTCGATCTGGTAGTTGCTGAAATCCGCGTAGGTGTGTCCCTGCATCCAGACGAACGCGCGCGCGGGCTGGCCACCCGGCATCGTGTGTTCGTAAGACCAGATCTGCGGGACGATCTCGCCCTTGTGTTCGCCGGCGCTCGGCGTCCCCGGGATCTCGACATTGGCCAGCGCTTTAACGCCCGGATCCTTCGCCCACGTCAGCGAGAAGAACGCCTCGTCCAGAATGGTGAGATCGGTCATGTCCTTCATGATCGGGTCGGCTTTATCCGCGACGGTGTAGTGGATCGGCGCTTCGAGAGTGAAGTTCGTCTCACCGTGCTTCTTGGCGCCGCCGAGGAACTGGGCCATCCAGGCCGGATCGGGTCCGCAGAGAGAGTCGTGCATGTTGACCAGCCCGCCGCCCCGTTTGACGTACGCTTCCAGCAGTTTCTTCTCGGGTTCACCCAGGTAACCCGCGTCACCTTTATAGATGATGACCACGTCGGTCCGATCCAGCGCGGCCGCGTCCGGGAAGTGCAGCGAGCCGTCGACCACCGCGCCACGCTCCGTCAGAAGCTTGCTCCAGTCGGCCAGGAACTGGGGATAGTCGTGCTGGCCGACCCCATGGGACTTCAGACCGCCCCAAATATAGACATGCATCCCGTTGGGATTCTGTCCCTGCGGCAGCGGCGCGCCGCCGCGACCCTGCTGCGCCCAGCCGAGCGGCTGCGTCATTCCGGCAAGGAGCATCAGGAGCATCGTACCGGCAGATCTGGTTCTCACGGTGTTTACCTCGTTCGCGTATGAAGTGACTGCTTCCCGCCCTGCAATGAACGGAAGCACACGATTACTATATACGAGCCTGAATTTTCCCGAGGCTTATCCTGAAGACTTGCCCCTCGCTCTCGATACTGCGTTGACTTACCTGAAAGGGGTCGGACCCGCCCGCGGCGCCATGCTGCAGTCGCGCGGTCTCGAAACGGTGGAAGATCTGATCAACTACTTCCCGTTCCGGTACGAGGACCGCAGCAATCTGAAGACGATCGCGCAACTCGCGCCCGGTGAACTCGCGACCGTCATCGCCGAAGTCCGATCCACGAAGGTCTCCGGGATGCGCCGGCGCAATATCGGCCTGTTCGAAGCGGAGTTCACCGACGCCTCGCGCGCCATCGTTCTGGGCAAGTGGTTCCACGGAGCCTACCTCGCCGACCGCCTCCTGCCCGGCACGCGGGTGGCGCTGTTCGGGAAGATCGAGTTCGACAGCTATCGGGGCGAGATGCAGATCATGCACCCCGAACTGGAGTACCTCTCGGGCGACGACGACGAGGCCGATTCCGCCCTGCACACGGGCCGCATCGTGCCCGTCTATGAGGCGGCGGGCAAAGTCAACACCCGCGCCATCCGGGTGCTGGTCCACCGGGTCCTGCAGGAGATCGCGGAGGTGGAAGATCATCTCCCGGAGAGCGTTCGCTCCTTCCTGAAGTTCCCAGGCCGGGCCGAGGCGATCCGGGCCGCTCACTTTCCGCCGCCCGGCACCCCGGTCCGGATGCTGAACGAGTTCCGGTCACCGGCGCAGTTCCGGCTGATCTTCGAGGAGTTCTTCTGGCTGGAGTGCGGTCTGGAGATCAAGCGGCAGCGCGCACGGCTGATGCCGGGAATCCAGTTCTCTCTGAGCGACCGGGTGCGCGAACAGATCAAAAAACTGCTGCCATTCAAGCCGACCGGCGCCCAGAAGCGCGTCCTTAAAGAGATCGCGGACGATATGGC
>Ga0118677_10008140_pt1 | contig 16936 bp, 10 predicted proteins | sample AliMusrvi5mmetaG_FD_86154 | JGI IMG/M metagenome (GOLD analysis project Ga0118677, IMG submission 86154) | reverse complement strand
CCGAATGAGAAATATTGAGCCTTAATTGTCGAATAAATCATGATTGCCCAGAATCCAAAATCGAAAATCTAAAATTATGATAAAGTCCTTAAAATACCTGCTGATTTGTCTCCTGGCTTTGTTGCTTCTTTACCTGGCCGGTCCGGAAATGCCAAAACCGTTACTAAACAACAAACTTCCTGTGATTGAGGGTAGTGTGAGCAATTATGTGGCAAAGATGGAGCACAGACCCGGATTAATCATACGGCCCGGTTGCGAAGCAAAAATTATTTGGGCCAACGACTCCCTGCGGCAACAGACACCATTTGCACTCCTCTACCTGCACGGTTTCTCGGCAAGTTGGAGGGAAGGATCCCCTGTCAATGAGGATTTTGTCAGGCATTTTGGTTGCAATGCCTATTTTGCAAGGCTGGCAGCCCATGGTCTGGTATCCGACAATCCCTTGTTGAACATGACACCGGATCGCCTCTATGAATCAGCTAAAGAAGCCTTGGTTATTGCAAAGCAACTGGGAAAGAAGGTGATCATCATGGGTTGCTCGACAGGCTGTACCCTGGCGCTGAAACTTGGAGCCGATTTTCCGGAAATGGTTGATGCCATGATTCTATATTCTCCAAATATAGAGATCAAACAGAAGGCAGCCAAATTACTCTCCGGACCTTGGGGGTTGCAGATTGCACGCCTGAACTATGGAAGCAAATTCAGGGTAACAGAGGACGACCCTCACGGGGAAGTTTGTAAATACTGGAATTGCAGCTACCGGGCGGAGGCCACCGTGTATCTGCAGCAGCTACTGGACGCTACAATGAAAAAAGAGGTTTTTGCAAGGGTGAAATGTCCGGTTTTCATGGGCTATTATTACAAGGATGAGTTGCACCAGGATCAAACCGTGGAAGTTAAGGCCTCCATTCAGATGGTTAGTGATTTGGGAACGCCAGCGACCCAGAAGAGATCGGTGGCCTTCCCGAATGCAGGTGCCCATGTGATGGCCTGTGACCTGACTTCAGGCGCAGTGGCTGACGTCAGAAAGGCTACCTTTTCGTTTGCGGAAGAGGTTCTTGGTCTGCATCCGGTGCAATGATCACAATCCAAAATGGAGTCCCTTCAAAAGGGATTCCAACGATCAGATCAGGCGGCAATCCGCAGGATTTGATGGCAGAATCCTGTATTACAAAGCATCAAGTTCAGCCTTTAGTTCCTTGATCGCAACTTCGCACTGGTTTTCAAATTTCCGGATGTGAATGGGATAACTTTCCACATCGGTACCGGCAATGGTTTTCAGTAACAACGTTTTCATTTCGATCTCCAGATCGGTCATTCCAATGATTTGCAACGAAGATTTGGCCTTGTGTGCCTCCTTTCCAAGTGCAACATAATTTCCCGCTTGGTAGTATTTGTTCAAATTCTGAATGAAAACCGGGACTTGCACCATAAACATTTCAATCATTTCACGAATGATCGCCTTGTTTCCATCGGTAATCGTCCTTAGATAGGTTAAATTTGTAACGGCCATTTTTTTAAGGGATAAATGGTTTTCAGTTAAGTTTTATTCGTAAATGTAGGAATAATTATTCTTTCTACATGAGTTTTGTTAGGTGCGCCTCGCTATATTTTTCTTAATTTTGGAGACTGATTGAGGACAGGAATCACCTGTTGTTTTTCGGCTAAAATCGTGGCTGATGTTTGGTTAAAATAGGTAAATCAGAATTTTATTGAGACATATTTGCTTTCAGACGAACCAGCCAATCGAAGGATCGATTAAAATTTAACCAAGTCAAAATTCAAATTTACAATAGATGCTTACAACCTACTTCCACGAAATCCATCTTGGTTACAAGGCAAAGATGGCCGAATTTGCCGGCTTCGATATGCCGATAGAATATTCCGGAATCAAGGATGAACACCTTACGGTTCGTCGCGGCGTTGGCGTATTTGATGTGTCACACATGGGTGAAATATGGGTGAAGGGTCCATCGGCTCTTGCGTTTTTGCAGAAAGTCACCTCGAATGATGTGGCAGTGCTGCTACCCGGTCAGGCACAATATTCCTGCTTTCCCAATGGAAAAGGCGGAATCGTCGACGATTTGCTGGTCTACTTTTTTTCACAGGAAAAATACCTGCTGGTAGTCAATGCCGCAAATGTTGAAAAGGACTGGAACTGGTTGGTTGCCTGCAACGATTCCGGCGCCATCCTTGAAAATGCTTCAGACCGAATTTCACAGCTGGCAGTACAGGGTCCGAAAGCCTTGGAAGTATTGCAAAAACTCACTTCGCTGAATTTATCGGCAATCAAATACTACACTTTTGAAGTGGGAGAGATGGCTGGTATAAACGAGGTCATCGTTTCGGCAACAGGCTATACGGGTGCCGGTGGTTTCGAGCTCTATTTCTACAACGAATATGCAGAAACGATGTGGAATGCCATTTTTGAGGCAGGCAAAGATTTGGGAATTAAACCAATCGGCCTTGCAGCAAGGGATACGCTTCGTTTGGAAATGGGATTCTGTCTTTACGGCAACGACATCGACGATACCACCTCTCCCATAGAGGCCGGACTGGGCTGGATTACCAAATTCAGTGACAGCAAGCAATTCATAGACAAGGAGCTGCTTTTTAAACAGAAAACAGAGGGGACAGCCAACCGGTTGTGTGGTTTTGAAATGATTGACCGCGGAATTCCACGCCACCACTATTCCATCACGGATGCCAGCGGAAAGGTGATCGGTCATGTTACATCGGGTACACAGTCCCCCATGCTCGGGAAGGGAATTGGCATGGGTTATGTGCCGGCAACACTGGCAAAACCGGGCAGTGAAATATTCCTGGAAGTCCGGGGAAAGCTGCTCAGGGCCAAAGTCGTCAAAATGCCATTTATTTAGATTGTTTCCATATCTTGGCTTTTGTAGAGGCTTAACCTAAAATTAACTGATTTATGTCATGTTTGGTGAATATAAGTGTTAATTTTACGGGCGGAAAGAAAATGTAAGTGCATTAAATTTAAGTAGTTAAATATCTGATAGTATAAATATTTTAATCCGATGCGGCATCGTCCGGCTACGTTGTCAAATCTTAAAAACTGATACGAATGAAGAAGCACAATTTTTACGCAGGACCATCCATCCTTCCCGAGTTCACCATCCAGAAAACAGCTGAAGCTGTCATCAATTTTGCGGGAACCACCTTATCTGTAATGGAAGTATCTCACAGGAGCAAAGAGTTTGTTGCAGTGATGGACCAGGCAATCGCATTGGTGAAAGAGTTGCTTGCGGTTCCTGAAGGATATGAGGTACTCTTTTTGCAAGGAGGTGCCAGCACTCAATTTTACATGGCCCCCTACAACCTGATGAAAAGCAAGGCTGGGTACATGAATACAGGGGTATGGGCTACTGCAGCCATCAAGGAAGGTAAATTCTTTGGTGAGGTAGTGGAAGTTGCCTCCTCCAAAGACAAAAATTACAATTACATTCCCAAGGGTTTTGATATCCCTGCCGACCTCGATTACCTGCACATCACCACCAACAATACGATCTTCGGAACAGAAATGCTCTATGACCTTGATTCACTGGTTCCATTGGTAGCCGATATGTCATCAGATATCTTCAGCCGCCCATTGGATGTCTCCAAATATGCCGTCATCTACGCCGGAGCACAGAAGAATTTGGCACCCGCTGGAGTTACCCTGGTGATCGTCCGTAAGGATGTGCTGGGCAAAACAGGCCGTCCCATTCCAACCATGATCAACTATCAGACACATATCGAAAAAGAATCGATGTTCAATACTCCTCCATGTCTGCCCGTTTTTGCTGCGCTTCAGACCTTGATCTGGCTGAAAGAAAATGGAGGAATTGCCGCCATGGAGAAGAAAAACATCGCAAAGGCCAAATTGTTGTACGACGAAATCGATCGCAACAAAATGTTCCAATCTACAGTTCCTGATCCAGCCGACCGTTCCCGCATGAATGTCACCTTTGTGATGACTCCCGGTAACGAGCACCTCGAAAAGGACTTTCAGGCACTGGCCAAAGCCAACAACCTGGTGGGCATCGAAGGTCACCGGAGCGTCGGAGGTTTCAGGGCATCGATCTACAATGCCATGCCGATCGAAAGTGTAGCCGTATTGGTTCAAACCATGAAAGATTTCGAAGCACAGCAATAGTATGGCCATTTTAAAACCTTTCAGGGGGCTTCGGCCTCCCGTGGAGCTGGCAGCACAGGTTGCTTCCCGTCCCTACGATGTGCTTAACTCGGATGAAGCACGCCAGGAGGCCGAGGGGAACCCCTATTCGCTCCTGCACATCATCAAACCGGAGATAGACCTTCCGGCAGGAATAGACGAACACGGTCAGGAGGTGTACCAAAAAGCAGCCGATAATCTGAGTTTGTTTAAAAATAGCGGTTGGCTTCGGCAAGATGGTCGGGAGTATCTCTACATCTATGCCCAAACCATGGAAGGCCGCACCCAGTTTGGCCTGGTTGGTTGTGCCTCTGTCGATGATTACCTGAATGGGGTGATCAAGAAACACGAGCTCACCAGAAGTGACAAGGAAGAGGACCGGATGAAGCACGTCCGTATCACGGATGCCAACATGGAACCTGTCTTCTTTGCCTATCCCGCTGTCACGGAGATCGACCAGATTGTAGCATCCATCGTTGCCTCCCGTGCACCTGAATACGACTTCGTCGCGAATGAGGGCTTTGGTCACCAGTTCTGGTTGATAGAGGACTGCAAAACCATCGATAAATTGGTTGAACTTTTTGCTGCCATCCCAGCCACCTATGTAGCCGATGGTCACCACAGAACGGCTGCTGCTGCCCTGGTAGGGAAGGAAAAGAGAGCTGCCAATCCGCAACACAATGGTACGGAAGAGTACAATTACTTTCTTGCCGTCCATTTCCCAGACAACCAGCTCCGCATCATCGACTACAACCGGGTGGTCAAGGATTTGAATGGACTTTCGTCCCATGAGCTGCTTCAGAAACTCTCGGAAGATTTTGTAGTAGAAAGGGTCGGGGAGGAAATCTACAAACCTGAAGCACTGCATATTTTCTCGATGTATCTCGAAGGATCGTGGTACAAACTGACCGCCAAACAGGGCAGATACAACGACAACGATCCAATCGGAGTGTTGGATGTAACCATCCTTTCGGTACTGGTGCTGGATAAGATTTTGGATATCAAGGATCTTAGAACCGATAAAAGAATTGATTTCGTTGGAGGAATCCGTGGATTGGCTGAGTTGAAAAGAAGGGTAGACTCCGGCGAAATGAAAGTAGCCTTTGCCCTTTATGCCGTTTCGATGCAACAACTGATCAACATCGCCGATTCAGGCAACATCATGCCGCCAAAAACTACCTGGTTCGAACCCAAACTTCGCTCGGGTCTGGTGGTACATGAACTCCATTAAGTAGCAGTTCTTAACGGCCAATAGGTTAGAAAAGTTTGAAATGTCCTGCACAGGGAACATTTCAAACTTTTTTTTTGAAAAGATTCGGAGGTCAAGATTCTGCAACCTAAAGTTGAAATGGGAAGAATCGCCAGGTTTGTGGAAATGTATAATTTTTTTTAATTTACATGCTCCGTTGATCATCCAAACTAAAGATTCATTCTACCATGAGAAAGTTTTTAAAAATCATAAAGTACCTGTTTTCCATTCTCATCATTTTATTCATTTTTATTGCTGCCGGTTTGCTGACCCACTACCAGGCAAGTTACCAACCAACACCAATGCCTTCCCATGTTTCGGCTGCACCTCCCATTCGGATGGCCGAGCCCTTACCAGGAAAGCCTGTTATAATGCCGGTTCCAAAGGATATGGTCTGGAAAGGCGGCTCTTTTACCCTAAGGGAACCCATAGAATTTGTTTCATTACCTGAAGACGCTGCTACCATTGCAAAAATCGGAGCGGTGCGATTGTCAGCAAAATGGATCGAAAAAAATTCAGGATCCCTGATATTCGTAAGAAATCCTTCTCTTATGTCACAAGGTTATACTTTATCTGTAATGCCTAATCGGATTGTTGTGGAATACAGTAGTCTGGAGGGGCTGAACAACGCAATTTCAACCTTGAAGCAATTGATCTTACAATCCAACCACCAGCTACCATGTGTGGAAATTGAGGACCATCCGGATCTGAAGGTAAGGGGAGCCATGCTGGATATCAGCCGGGGGAAAGTCCCTACCCTCCAAACTCTCTTCGGAATGGTCGATTTTTTGGCAGATTTGAAATACAACCAGCTGCAGTTGTATGTGGAGGGATTCTCCTTTGGTTATCCATCCTTCAAGGATTTGTGGGAAAAAACGGAGACACCGCTGTTACCGGAAGAGATCAGGCAACTGGATGCCTATTGCAGGGATCGTTTCATAGAACTGATTCCCAATCAGAATTCCCTCGGACACATGGATGCCTGGCTTAGGATGGATCAGTTTAAAAACCTGGCCGAATGCCCTGAAGGTTTCAAATTACTGGGATTGATCGAAATGAAATCCACCATTGCCCCCTCCAATCCGGCTTCTCTTGAGCTGATAAAAAAGATGAGCGAAGATCTGATGCCCAATTTCCAATCCAAACAATTCAATGTTAATTTGGACGAACCCTTCGAATTGGGTAAAAGTAAAGACCATCCGGTTTCAGATTCAAAGGAAATTGCGGAAATTTATCTTGCTTATGCGGGCAAGTTGAATAGTTACCTGAACAACAAAGGGAGGAAGATGATGATGTGGGGTGATGTAGTCTCAAGAAATCCTGGTATCCTTGCCGAAATTCCAAAAAATATTACGCTGCTGGAGTGGAGGTATGAATCCATGCAGCCCTTTGCACCCATTTGTTCTAAATATCAGCAGGCAGGATTGAATTACCTGGTTTGTCCGGGAACGAGTACCTGGTCATCTTTTACGGGACGGACCGACAACATGATGGGCAATGTCGAAAATGCCGTTTCCGCGGCCATCCGCTATGGGGCAGCAGGGATGCTGGTTACCGATTGGGGAGATACACCCCATTTGCAATACCTGACGGTGAGCTATCCCGGGCTGGCCTATGCGGCTGCCTTAAGCTGGAACGATTTGCCCAGGGAAAGCATTCCGCTGACAGGCTATCTGGATCAGGTTATTTTTAGGGATAAAAGTCAAAAAATGGGTAGTCTGGTCATGGAGCTCGGCAGATACAATCAGTTTGAAGAGTTTCCGATGGTGGCCATGACGACCACCAGCATGGCCTTCAGGTTTGGTTTGATGGATAAATTGTTACTGAATACCATTGATCAAAAGCTGCATACAGGACTGCTTGAACTTCTTTCGTCTGAATCCGAAGTGAAACAGGAACTTACCAACAGGTTCACAAAGGCCAGAATATATAATTCAAGGGCCATCGTTCAATATGTGGACAGTCTGGAACTTCTATTGTTTCAAACAAAATTGGAACAGGGCGACAGCGCCCTGATCAAAGAAGAATATGTAAACGCCATCCGAATGATTCGGTTGGGAGCCATGATCAAGCACTACAACGACTTCCACCTGCAACAGACGGATGAGGAGAACAGAAGTTTGCTGAACGAGATGAAAGTGCTTAATCCGAAAATCATTTCCGAACACGAACGATTGTGGATGAAACGAAACAAAAAAAGTGGACTTGTGACCAGCATGGATGCGTTTGTCAAGTTGCAGAAGCAGATAGATGACAAACTAACGCTTCAGGAGAAAAATGGTTTTAGTCAGTGGTTAAAACGGATTTTCGAGAAAATGGGAGTTGCCGCAGCCGTGCTTTACCTGAAATAGATTTTGGCTAATAATTTCATCTGCTACTCAATCAAGTTTAAGTCTTCCTCTTTACTCCATTTTCTTCACGGTCACAACGGGTCGTTTCGTAGACCGGGCAAAACTCTTTTTCCCTGGGTTTAGCCTGCAGATATAGGCAAATGTTACTTGTACCCCATTGGTTTGGGAGGGATCGTATGCATATTTTTTGGAATCATACAGGTTGGTCAGTGAATAGAAAACACGGGCATCAACAGAGAGGGAACCCAAATGTTTAAAATGATACTCTGCTCCCATTCCGCCGGTGAAGAGAAAGTCCACGGTTGAATCGATTGGTTTGCCCCAATAGGGAATATCCGGCGAAGCCGGGATACCCGGGGATGCCGGATTCATTCCCTGACTGTCGGAAAGAAGAAAGGCCACGGAGGGTCCAAGGTTCAGGGTCACTCTGAAGGCCTTGCTTCCAAGATTCGCATGGGTCATGACTGGTATTTCAAAATAGTTGATCTTGTGAATGTAGCTTTGTGTAGAACCTGAGAGTGGTTTTTCCTCCCAGCCTTTTTGTAAATAATTGAATTCGAGCTGGATGCCAACGTGGGGTTCTGAAATCATCCTGAAAAGAAAGCCTGCAGTATTGCCGGTATAAAGGTTCTGTTCCACGTTGGGCTTGAATTTCACCCTGCTGAATACCAATCCATCCTTGACTCCGAAATAAAATTCCTTGGTAAAAGGCTGATCCTGCGCAAGGGTCAGTAACTGAAAATTTAACAGCAGGAACAGTCCGATTCCTGTCCTGATTGCGAATCGTTTCATCATGAATTATTTGTCATTGAATGCTTCAAGAGATGCAGTTGGTCAAGTTTAATTTGCCAAAAAATTCTGGTTTGCGGGTGGCTTCCATTTCGTTTCTAATCTTTAAAAATCGAACCCTTCGACAAGCTCAGGAACCGAATTCAAAATCGAAAATCCAATTGTTAGGGATTGTTACTGCCCTTCTTGATAAAATTGGACTTCAGCCTTTGTTTGTCTTAATCTTTGCTGTCGTAAAAGTAGAAAAATGAATCTCTTTTCTTAAATTTGGATGCAATTTATTTTCAATGACGATCACAGCCAATCTTCAATTCATACAACAGCAACTTGCCGAATCCGTAAAATTGGTTGCTGTCTCAAAAACGAAAAGTGCGGAGCAAATTTTAGAAGCCTATGAAGCCGGACAACGTCTGTTTGGCGAAAATAAGGTTCAGGAACTTATCTCCAAGTGGCAATTGTTGCCCAAGGATATCGAATGGCATTTTATTGGTCACCTGCAAAGCAACAAGGTAAAACCGATTATCCCCTTTATATCTTTGATCCACGGCGTCGACAGTTTCAGGCTTCTCTCGACCATCAACATGGAGGCGGAAAAAATTGGACGGGTAGTTTCAGTTTTGCTCGAATTTCACATTGCAGAAGAAGAGAGTAAATTCGGTCTCTTGCTTTCCGAAGCGGAAGAGATGCTCTCCTCCGTCGATTGGAAAAGCTTGAAAAATATTTCTGTAAAAGGAGTGATGGGGATGGCTACCTTTACAACCAACGAAAAAGTGATTAATACTGAATTTGAACGGCTGTCTAATATCTTCAGGCAGCTGAAGGAGAAATATTTCCATGATTCCGAATTTTTCTGCGAACTTTCGATGGGTATGTCTGATGATTATCTGATTGCGATCTCCGCAGGAAGCACGTTGGTTAGAATTGGCAGCAAAATATTTGGAAACAGGTGATAGCCCTTCACGAAAGTAAAACCGTAGAATTGAAATTTTCCAGTCTGCTTATTTTTTTGATGGTAGTTCTTCCCAGATTTGGAAAGGCCCAGGACATCTCCATCAATCCCAATCAACCATTGGGAATATCCTATTGCAACCAGTCATTTTTCATAGCACCGAATTTCGACATGTCTGCCACCTCCGCGATTACTGGCATGAAGATCTCCTTCAGTACCGGATATATTTACGGAGAAGATGAACTTCGGCCGGTTGGCTACACCGGACCCATCTCTGCATACTGGTATGCGGGACAAGGATTTCTTACCCTGACAGGAAGTTCCAACCTCAACGATTACATTGATGCCATCCGAAAGGTGATGTACCTGAACAACGCCAATCCTCCAACCAAGGGCGACCGCACCATCACTTTCTCACTGGATGATGCGGATTATCTGCCGGAAACGGGGCATTTTTACAGGTTTGTCGCTTCCCCTGGCATCGCATGGTCGGCTGCAAGCGCCGCAGCCTCCTCAGCGGCCTCGAAGTACCATGGACTTCAGGGTTACCTGGCAACCATCACCTCAGCGGGAGAGAATGCATTTATTCAGCAGAAAACAAAAGGGGTGGGGTGGATTGGGGCATCGGACGCAGCCGTGGAAGGTGAATGGAGATGGGTCACAGGTCCGGAAGGATTGGAAAATGCAGGCGTCGGCCGACTTTTCTGGCTGGGTTCGGGTTATCAGGCCAAGATAAATCCTGGTACCTATGGCCCTGTGAACGGAGCCTATCAGAACTGGAACAGGTTTGATGTTCCTTATTCGGCTTCACTGGCAACCACCAATTGGGAACCCAATAATTCAGGAGGCAATGAAGATTATGCCCATATTACCTTTTTTCCCAGCAATCCATCAGAATCACTCAAATGGAACGATTTACCGAACAGTGGTAGCAGCGGGGACTATCTTCCAGCCGGTTACCTGATTGAATGGGGAGGTATGCCAGGAGATCCACCGGTTAGCCTGATTGCCAGCGTTGCCTTGCAGGTATATTCACTCAGCTTCAATACCAACAGGGAATTTACCAAATGCCAGGGAGATACCATTCGCCTGAACAAGGCTGATAATTCAGCCACTTTTGCCTGGTTGCCTGTCTCAGGACTTTCGAATGCCTTCGTATCCAATCCAATTGCCAAACCGGATGTAACGACCAACTATACCGTAACTGCAACCATTGGAACTTGCAAGGATTCTGCTAAATTTCTTGTCAATGTTAAACCGGCTCCTGTCTCCTTGCTTAAACGTACCAATGACATCTGTTCAGGGGATCGGGTCACCCTGGATCCCGGTGTTCACACAAAATATAGTTGGAACTCAGGTAGTCAAACCCAGACGGTCACAACCAATCTAGCCGGAAATTACGTGGTTACACTAACCGGCAGCAATGGATGCCAGGCAAAGGACTCAGCCCAGGTGATAGTTCACCAGTTTCCAAAGATGGACCTTTCCAAATTGGATACCCTCTTTTGCGGGACCCTTTCTGCCAACCTGAAAATATCCAGCGACAAGGGAACTTATTTGCTGAAGAACCTGCTCAACAGCGAACAATTTTCGGGAACCGCAGTCACCGTGCCTGCTTTTGGAAATTATAAGTTTTCGGCCCAGGTAACGGATCCTTATGGCTGCAATTCGGATACCTCCATGACCCTTCTGTTTCACAAAATTCCGAATGTTGGTCTGACCATTGATGAAACCGTCTGCTATGGTTACAACTTGCAGGCAACTTATGTGGGCGATGCGGATCTTCCTGTATCCCGGTTTACCTGGATCTTTGGCGGGGATACCATCAGCAACAAACTGGGTCAAAATGTCGAGCAGATTCCACTTGGCGTAAACCAGTCCAAACGTGACCTGGTGTTGAAGGTTACCCAGGATGGATGCACAGGTACCGGTCTGCTGAAAGATATTCTGGTCATTCCCGACCTCAGCATCTCGGTCAAGGATTCGCTGCAATGCCAGCCAAAAATATTCGATTTCAAGGCGACGAATACCGAAAACGTGGTGAAATACATTTGGGATTTTGGGGATGGAAACGCCGGAAGTGGAAAATTGGCTTCCCACCTTTATTCCAGGGAGGGTTTTTATGACGTGAATGTGGTCGTTACCACGGATAAGGGTTGCACGAACTCTGCCACCGTGAAAAAAATGGTGTATGTGGCCCCGATTCCGACAGTTGGATTTTCTATCGCATCCAACATCTGTCTGAATCAAGGGAACGACACGCTGAATTATGTAGGATCCGCCAACGCAATGGATGCCTTTTACTGGGATTTAAATGGTTTTGATCCTGCCGAAATCGTGCAATCACCTGGTACTACCTCCGGGCCCTTCGTTTTTGACCTCCTCAATAAACCCAAGACCAATTTAGCCCTTTATGTCATTTCACAATATGGCTGCCGAAGTACTACTGCTGCACTCGAACTCAAAAGAAAGCCCATGTTTTCTTTTACCTCGACGGTTCAGGATGGTTGCGCCCCAGTTCTTGTGGATTTCACCAGCAAGGTGAATGATCCGGTCGATCAACTCGATTTTAAATGGAGTTTTGGGGACGGTGCCACAGACTCAGGACCAGAAGTAAGTCACACCTATGAAGTTCCGAATAACATTTATGCGGTGGGATTAAGCGCCCAATCTTCCCTCACGGGCTGCAGCGACAGCCTCCGCGAAGAGGGTTACATCACGGTACATCCAGTTCCCAAAGCTGGATTTACCATGGATCATGATATCGTTTACAACGACATGCCCCAGGTTTCATTTTCCGACCAAAGCACCAGTGCCGTAAACTATTTATGGGATTTTGGGGATGGAACCCATTCCAGAGAGAAAGATCCGATTCACAACTATGCCGTTGTGGGCAAAAGAAAGGTGTTGCAGACAGTATATAACCAATTTGACTGCCAGGATACCATTTCCGGGAATGTACTGGTGGCCTTTAACCGGATTTTCGCACCAAATGCCTTCTCCCCAAATGCTTCCAATGCAATAGACAGGGTATTTCTGCTTGCTTCTGAAGGTATCAGACAGGAGGGGTATCATCTGACCATTCTGAGCCGATGGAGCGACGTCGTTTTCGAATGCAGGAATGTTGTAAAAGCCTGGGATGGTAAAATGACCAATGGCAATTTTGCTCCGGCAGGCAACTACATCTGGATTTTGGAGTGCTTCGATTTTTTGGGCCGGCCTCACCGACAGAGTGGATCGCTGACCTTGCTGTTTTGACCTGTTTTTTTTCTATCTTTTGACGTTGATAATTTGACGGTTTCTTTATGTTCAGATTTTTTCCAGCCATACTATTTCTACTCTTACTTCCCCCTGTGCTGATCGCCCAGACCAATTCGTCTGCCTGCATCAAATCGACGGAAGGAACTGATTTCTGGTTTGGGTACATGGAAAGCCGCCACCACCAGGCCGGACATTACCTGGAGCTGACCCTTACCTCTACATTTGCCTGTAACTTCAAGATTTATTTCGGGAAATCAACCACTCCCTATATCAGTACTACGTTACTGCCCAATGTGCCCTACAGGTGGCAACCACCCTGGAGCCTGATTGAGCCGATTGGTTCAGAAACTATAGAACAGAAGGGAATACATGTAGTATCTGACAAACCAATGAATGTTTTTGCGATGAACTGGAGTCCGAATTCCGCGGATGCGGCAGTCATATTCCCCGTAGATGCCCTCGGAAACGAATACTATGCCATGTGCTACAATCCTCACCTCAATGAAGGAGTTGGAGGAACTCCCGGCAACGGGAAAAACAGTGAGTTTGTCATTGTAGCATCCGAAGACAACACCCAAATTTCAATCACTCCAACAAAAATAACAGATCAGCTTCGTCCTGCCAATGTTCCATTTTCCATCACATTAAGCAAGGGCGAACTTTACCAGGTACAATCGATGAATCATGTGGGCCTGGTTGGCCAGGGCGATTTGACGGGAAGCTACATCAGGAGTGACAAGCCCATTGCCTTCTATTCTGGTTCCTGGTCCACGACAATTCCGGCAGACGATGCAGTTTCTGCCTGGGATCACCTGTATGAACAGATTCCTCCGGTTCGCTCCTGGGGCCGTAAATTTGTGACCGTACCCTTGCGGGGAAGGTCGGAGGACAGGTTTCGAATCATTGCCTCGGAAGATAAAACCAGTATCCGTATTGGAACTGCCAATCCGATCGTTCTAGACAAAGGTAACTTCTATGAGTTTAGACTTACCGCGGACCAACCCTCCTTTATTGAAAGCGATCACCCCATCCTTCTCGCCCAGTTTATGGTCTCCAACAGTGTAGACCGTCCGGCCAATGTCTCTCAAACCAATTGGGATGGCGACCCGCTGATGCTGATCATCAGTCCCGTCGATCAAACCAGGGAGTCCGTCACTTTTGTAGCCTACGATACACCGGAAATTGTCAGTAAATTTTTCGTGAATGTCGTCACCAAGCAGGAGTCGTCCTCTTACATTACACTGGATGGTTCACCAATCACCTTCCAGACACTCCCCAATTCGGGCTACGCCTATGCGCAGATTCCAATAGCAAAAGGCAACCACAACCTTAACAGTTCCCTGTCTGGAAACGGTTTTATTGCGTACGTGTATGGTTATGGCGGGGTTGAATCCTATGGATACGGAGTAGGATTCAACCTCAGCATCAAACTGGATCTGGGCGGAGACATTCATTTTGTGAAAGATACCATCTTGCTGTGTCAGGGACAGGCAAAAATATTGGATGCCGGATCGCACTTCTCCAAATTTCTCTGGAATACCGGTGATACTACCCAGACCGTATTCGTGACCAAGGCTGGATATTCCAGGGTCACAGCCACAACCACAGAGGGATGTACCATTACAGACAGTATTTATACCTATGTTAGCAATCCGGTGGTTAAACTGGGCAACGATACCTCCATTTGTAACCCGCGCTCATTTATTCTGGATGCTGGCCCGGGCTTCACCTCCTATTCCTGGTCAACAAAAGATTCTGTCCAGAAAATCACAGTTAAGAATACCGCTGTTTACAGTGTTCTGACCAAAAATAAATACGATTGTCCGGCGTTGGACTCCATCCTGGTCAATTTTGTTGATATACCCAAACTGAATCTGGACAGACTCGATACACTCATTTGCGGAAACCTTAAAACCACTGTTAATATCACAGCCGACAAGGGAAATTATTCCTTAACAAGCAGCAATAGCCTGGTTTCCATCACCGGACTTACGGCCACGGTGCCGGCATTCGGTACCTTCCCTTTTACCTTCACTACCGTTGATCCCTATACCTGCAGATCTGATACAAGTTTTCAGGCAGGATTTCACAAGATACCCACTGTGCTTATTTCTGTCGATGATACCACTTGTTACGGCTATAGTCTGAATGCCAGGTACCTGGGTGATGCCGATTCTACCAGGGCCCGTTTTACCTGGGTATTTGCGAAAGACACGCTGGCAGACCAGATCAACAAAACGCAAATAAAAATCAAACTTGGCCTCGACCGGTCCAAACGTGATCTCTATCTGCAGGTAACGGAACAGGGCTGCAAAAACCATTTTATCATCCCCGAGATCAGTGTTATTCCAGACCTTGATTTTTCCGTGGTCGATTCGCTGCAATGCCAGCCAAAACAATTCAATTTTAAGGCTACCAACACCGAAAATGTGGTGGATTACCTATGGGATTGGGGGGATGGCTCCATCCTGCACAATGGCAAGAGTGCCGCACACAATTATGCAAAGGAGGGTTATTACACCATCCAGGTAACTGCAACCACCGACAAAAAATGCATCAACACGGTAAAAAAGGAGAACCTGATTTATGTGGCGCCTGTTCCTACCGTCGATTTTTCCATCAAACCGGGCAAATGTCTGGAACTTGGTCCACAATCACTTTTTTATACCGGCTCAGCAGACGATAAGGATCACTACCACTGGGATTTTCAAACGTTCCAAGCTGGCGAACTGATTAAAAATCCTGGAGATACCAAAGGTCCGCTGATCTTTGAACTAAAAGAAAAACCCAAGACAGCCATTCAGTTGCAGGTAGTTTCAAAATATGGTTGTATCAGTGAAACGAAATCACTGACCTTGCAACGAATTCCAAAATTTGCGTTGCAGGCAGCCGACAGTTCGGGTTGCATCCCTTATGAAATAGTTTTCAGTGCTTTAACCGCCGATCCAGTTGATCAGGTGGACTTTGTCTGGAATTTCGGGGATGGTAAATCAGGAAGTGGGCCAAAGATCTCCCATACCTATCCCATTCCTGATAAGACCTATGATATCTATCTCTATGCAAAATCCAACACGACAGGCTGCAGGGATACCCTCTACAAGCCGGCTTATATTACTGTGTTTCCCCAACCAACAGCAGCATTCGCCTTAAATGACAAAGTACTGGGAAACGAAAATCCGGAGGCTGTCTTTACGAATCAATCTTTGGGAGCTGATCACTATCTATGGAATTTTGGGGATGGATCTCTTTCTCACCTGAAAGATCCTACACACCGGTATGAGGTGGTGGGCCCCAGACAGGTATTGTTGGAAGCGGCCAATCAGTTTGGATGCGCGGACACGATATCGGAGAGTATCTTGATAGCCCTTAAAAATATTTTTGCGCCAAATGCTTTCTCCCCAAACGCAGGAAGTCCTGAAGACAGGATCTTTTTCCCCTATTGCAACGGTATTGTTGAAAAAGGTTATCACCTCCGGATCATCAGCCGGTGGAACGATGTGATCTTTGAGTGCCAGGATGAACTGAAAGGATGGAATGGCCAGTTGAAGGACGGATCCAGGGCACCTGAGGGAAATTACATTTGGGTCCTCTATTTCGTTGATTTCCTTGGAAAATTCCATCACCAGAGCGGAAGTGTTACCCTGGTTTATTAGCCCGATTTTTTTTCCTCCCACAAAATCCGATCTTTGCCAAATGATCAAGTATGGACTGGTCTTTCTCTGCCTCTTCCTGAATGGCTTCGGACTTTTTGCCCAGAGTCCGGCCAGCAGTTGTGTGAAATCTACAGAGGGGAAGGAGTTTTGGTTTGGCTTCCTCGAAAACAGGCCAGGTATCAACTGCGTTGCCCCATTCCTGGCAAATTATCTGGAAGTAACGGTCACCTCCAGGTACAATTGCCAGTTCACCATCACCATTGGCAAATCTGCCACTCCAGTAATTTCAGACGTTCTACAGCCAAATATTCCCAAGAAATTTAGATTGGACAGGACCCTGGCCGAACCGTCAGGTTCCGAAAATATTGAAGCAAAAGCCATTCATCTGTTTTCTGATCAGCCACTGAATCTCTATGCGATGAATTATGGTTTGAATTCTGCAGATGCTGCCGTGATTTTTCCCGTTGAGGCGCTTGGCCAGGAATATTATGCCATTTGCTATGAGCCGCA
>Ga0118677_10008139_pt1 | contig 16937 bp, 18 predicted proteins | sample AliMusrvi5mmetaG_FD_86154 | JGI IMG/M metagenome (GOLD analysis project Ga0118677, IMG submission 86154) | reverse complement strand
CGCCTGGTAGGTGATGATCGGTAACAATCACCTCCATACCGAGTTCGCGGGCGCGATCTACACCGGCTTCGCTGGCAATACCGTTATCAACGGTAATGAGATATTTGGGCTTAGGATTTTGATGCGCAGCCAATTCCACAACCTCAGGCGTGAGGCCATAACCCATGGTGAAACGATTGGGTACTAAAAACTGAATGAGGGTTTCTGGTCCACCCAGCATCTTTAAGCCACGAACTGCTACAGCACAGGCAGTTGCGCCATCGCAGTCATAGTCAGCAACCACCAGCATAGGTTCTTTTTTCTCAAGAATGTCCGCTAACAGACTTGCTGTGCTTAAACAGTTTTTGAGCTCAGTTGGGGAAAGTAATTTTTTGAGATCAAGCGACAACTCATCGGGTGATTGCACGCCGCGTGCTGCAAAGAGCCTTGCTAGTAGTGGGTGTAAACCACTTTGCTCTAGCCAGGCGCTGGTTCTTTGCGAAACGGGGCGTTGAGAAAATTGACTCATTGCTTAGCAATCTCTTTCCAGTTGAGCTCCTCAGCTTTACGCCAAAACAGTAAAGATTTTTTCTGCAGGTCTCTTATTGTGAACGTACGTTCACGCTTTTCTCCCTTGGGAAAATCAATGATCGTCACTTCATCAAGCGCCTTATCAACCAATGCTTGCTTCAGTGTTGGCCAAATCGATTCGGGATGGCTAAACCAGCCAAAGCCATTGGCTAAATCAGAAGAGTTGGCTAAAGGGAGTTTTTTTTGATGGGCAATGTTGAGCAATTTTGAGAGTCCTCCTAGGAGAGGGTGCTCTCCATAGATATTCTGAGATTGCTTCAATAATTCTGGCGTTTGGACATCATTCAGTTTTCCAATGCCACTAATCCAAATCGAATTGATCATAGGGGCGCCGCGTTGCTCACGGATCTCATTGACGGGATCAATATGCCAAAGCATCTGAATTTCATTTTGGAGTTTGCGCCACGTTTTGGCTACGCCATCTTCATGCGTATCGCGAGGCATCCACCAATCAATATTGCGACCATGGGCTTGGTCAATGCTGTGGCTTGCTAGGCTAGCAAATGGGCCGGCAACAATGAACCAATAATGCTGACCTTGCAAAAGTACTGGACTCTGAAAATCTTCCTCAATAAAAGGGAGTACCACTTTAAGTAATTTTGCTGATTCCTCATGGCTGAGATCAACTTGGCCTTGACTCATCAGAACCAGATGATCACGGGTGGCATGGAGGTGGACTGGCTGTAAACAAGCAATCATTTCGTTGGGGTTGACTGTCAGTTGAGATTGACCCAAAAGTAAGATGGGTGCCGCAGGCACCTTTTCCCCCAAGAGGAAGCGCTCATGGGGTAAGCCATTGAGCGGTGCGCTCCCGATCGGGTGGTTATCAAGCTCCAATGCATCCTCCCCCGAGAGCATCAGGGTAAAGCGCTTTCTGTGGATCATGTTAGCAGTCATTCCCCTAATTTTAGGTGGCAATTCAGTATTCCATCAGTATGCCCGCCAGATTCACTAAACTGTGGTTATGTTAAGACTTCCTATTGAGCTAGAAATTGGCCTTCGCTACACCCGATCCAAGCGTCGTAAGACGGTCGGAAAGCGCGATGGTTTTCTATCTTTTATCTCAGGGATCTCTACCGCAGGGATAGCTCTTGGCGTTGCTTCGCTGATTGTGGTGCTTTCTGTGATGAATGGTTTTCAGAAGGAAGTTCGCGATCGGATGCTCTCCGTTTTATCCCATGTAGAAATTACCGCACCTGATGGGCTTGCTAATTGGGAGCCACTTGCCCTGAAGGTAGCTGCGCAGCCTCACGTAATCGGTGTTGCACCCATGGTGAGCTCTCAAGGTTTATTGAGCCGCGAAAGTGTGATGCGTGGCGTTGCTATTCGGGGCGTCTTGCCTGAAGAAGAGGGTAAGGTTTCGGACCTACCAAAACAATTTGTTGCTGGCAGTATCAATGATCTTCAGCCGGGCAAATTTGGTGTTGCCTTGGGTGCCCAACTTGCCTCAATGGTGGGCGCACGAGTAGGCGATCGCATCAACATGATCGTTCCTGAGAGTGATCTAACGCCAGCAGGTGCCATGCCCAGAATGCGCACGCTTGAGGTGGTTGGCATTGTCGATAGTGGTCACTATGAATACGACAGCTCTTTAGCCATCATGCATTGGAAAGATGCTGCTGCCTTATTACGCTTGCATGAGCCTACAGGCTTACGTGTGAAAGTGGATGACATGCAGCGCGCTCCAGAGGTGGCTGCTGAGTTAACTCAAGTCGTGCCTCAAGCATTATGGGTTACAGACTGGTCAAGATCAAATCGCAATTGGTTTGCCGCAGTTCAGACTGAAAAGAAGATGATGTTCATCATTCTGACTTTGATTATTGCCGTTGCTGCCTTTAATTTGGTATCTACTTTGGTGATGACTGTGAATGAAAAGCAGGCAGACATCGCCATCTTAAGAACAATGGGTGCAAGCCCTGGATTGATTCAGCGCATTTTCTTAGTCCAAGGTTTGGCAATCGGATTACTTGGGTCTCTGGCTGGCGTTGGTTTGGGGCTGCTCATTGCATTCAATATTGATGTGATTGTTCCGGCGATTGAAGCCATTTTCCGCGTGCGCTTCTTGCCACGTGACGTCTATTTCATCAGCGAACTTCCATCAGATGTGAGATTTTCAGATGTACTCACCGTTGGCCTCATGGCATTTGGCTTATCAGTTTTAGCCACCTTATATCCAAGCCGTCGCGCTGCTAAGGTGCAACCAGCGGAGGCCCTACGTTATGAGTGAGGCTATCAATAACTCAAACAGCTTGGTGCTAAGTGCCAGAGATTTGGCCAAGACCTATGGCCAAGGCCCTTCAGCAGTTGAGGTTCTCAAGGGCATCTATTTGGATGTGTTCCCGTCAGAGAAGGTTGCGATCGTTGGCTCATCTGGCTCAGGTAAAAGTACTTTGTTACACCTTTTGGGCGGTTTAGATACCCCAAGTGCTGGCTCTGTTGTTCTGGCTGGATCCCATCTGAATAACTTATCGGTTACCAAATTAGATCAATTGCGCAATCACAGTCTTGGCTTTATTTATCAATTCCATCACCTCTTAGATGAATTCAGTGCTCAGGAGAACGTGGCTTTGCCTTTGCGCATTCGTGGATTGAGTAATGAAGAGTCCATGGATAGAGCCAGCAAGATTCTAAAATCCGTTGGCTTGGCTGCAAGAGAGCTTCACACCCCCGGAGAGTTATCCGGTGGAGAGCGTCAGCGCGTTGCAGTTGCGCGTGCTTTGGTGGGTAATCCCGATTGCGTCTTAGCAGATGAGCCCACAGGTAATCTTGATACAGAGACGGCTGATAGTGTGTTTGATTTGATGTTGGATATAGCGCGTGAGCAGGGCACAGCCTTCGTGATCGTGACCCATGACCCCATTCGCGCCAAACGTTGTGATCGTATTTTGCATTTAGAGCGCGGAGTATTAAAGAACTTCGCTGCATGAGTCAGCCCCAATCGTGGGTTGACACCCATTGCCATCTGGATGCGCCTGAGTTCAAGAGAAATTTTCCTCAAGTTATCGAAGCTGCAGCTCAGAATGGTGTTAAGGCAATCCTTCTGCCAACGGTTAAAGCCTCTGACTGTGATAATGTCCGAGCGCTTGCCTCTCAATACGCTGAGAAAATCTCAGGACTGGTCTATACGCTGGGAATTCACCCGCTCTACATCAATCAGGCAAAACAATCCGATATCTCCATTCTGAAAGACCAGATAGATCAATCTTTATCTGATCCTCGCTTTGTTGGCATTGGTGAGATTGGCTTAGATTATTTTGTTGAAGGCCTAGATCCGAAACGACAAGAATGGTTCTTTCACGCGCAACTTGATCTGGCTGAGCAATTTCAATTGCCGGTGGTTTTGCATGTGCGTCGTTCACAAGATGCGATCCTGAAAGCACTTCGCTGTAGAAGTATTCCAAGTGGAATAGCCCATGCATTCAATGGCAGCTTTCAACAGGCGGAACAATTTATCGCGCTTGGATTTAAATTGGGTTTTGGTGGCGCCGCAACTTTTGAACGCGCATTGCAGATTCGTCGATTGTTAAAGGAGTTATCGATAGATGGCATTGTTACCGAGACGGATGCACCGGATATACCGCCAGCATGGTTGCGCGAAGAGGGTATTGCGTTTAACGAACCTGCATTTTTACCCCGAATTGCCAGTGTATTAGCGGAAGTTCGCGGCATAAGTAGTGATGAGTTTGCTGTTGCTGTGTGGCAAAACGCCATGCAAGTATTACCTCGCTGGAAAAAATTAATGGAAACAAGCCGATGATTGAGCTAAAACGATTTTTCATTTTTTTGGCGGTGTGCTGTCTGTATTTAAACCCACTCCATGTCTTAGCTCAGGCTACTTCTTACTCGCCGTATACCAAGGAGCAATTGGAGCAATTTAATTCTCAGCCTATTTCACCAGCAATTTCTGTGAATGAGGTTGACGGACAGACCCAGATGTCACAAGATTTCAGAGGTTCAAAACTTTGGGTATCCGAGTTTCGTGATTGATGTTGCTTAAATCATGATGAGTTCAATAATTTTCATTTTTGATTGATTGTCATCAATAGAGACATATGTTCCGCCTGAGGAGTAGTCACGCGTGAACGCTAATCTTTAAGCCCAATGCATGAATGACTTTGGAAATAGTGTCAAAGCGGGGTTGTGATCCTACAGTCAATGCTTTGTAGAGACTTTCACGACCTAAGCCAGATTCTTTGGCAACAGCAGCCATACCCTTAGCTTTAGCAATATGACCCAATGAACGAATGAGTTCATCATTATCACCATCCTCTAATACTTGGGATAAGTATTCGGCAATGGCCTCTTCGCTATCAAGGTGGCGGGTAATATCGAATGCTTTTAGTTTATGTGCTGTTTTCATAACTTTTAAAACTCCTTAGCTAATTCAATTGCTTTTTTAATATCTTTCTGTTGCGTACTCTTGGTACCGCCTGCCAATAAGATCACCACGATCTTCTCTCGCATGGTGAAGTAGACCCGATAGCCAGCACCCATATCAATGCGCATTTCTGATACACCAGCACCCACAGGTTTTACATCCCCCAAGTTACCGTTCTCCGCTCGCTCAATACGCCGAGCAATAGCTACTTTGGCACGTAGATCCTTAATGGAGTCGTGCCACGCTTCAAATAACTCGGTCTGTTGAATGATGTAAACCATTTATGCATTGTATCCACTTAGATACATAAGTCAATCGCTTAAATGTCGCTACCTTTTGCCTTGCTGCCAAGGTAACCGCTATGATGGCGCAGGGCATAGTCATCAACCCCGTATCCAGACATTTGCACCACCAAAACCGCTAGGACATCGCCCATAACAGACATGCATGTCGTTGAAGTTGTTGGTGTTAAACCTAAAGGGCACGCTTCTATCGGATCCCCAGTCCAAAGCACGTAATTAGACTTCTTGGCTAATTGTGAGTTTTTCTTGCCTGTGATCGCAACGATTTTTAGCGAAGGAATGAGGCGTTTTGCAAGGGTCTCTAGCTCTAACACTTCCCGCGTTTGACCGGAGTTTGAAATCAGCATCAATACATCGTTTTGATGAAGAAGCCCTAAATCACCATGTTGTGCCTCTAGCGGATGCAAAAAAGCGCTTGGCAAACCAACAGAGCAAAAGGTCACGGCTATCTTCTTGCCGACTTCACCGGCTTTACCAACACCGCTGATGACAAGTTTGCCGCCAATGGCTTTAGCCCTTAAAAAGAGTTCGGTACATTGCTCAAATGGATTTTGGTCAGAAATAGAGCTAATCGCCTTCGCTTCGGCAGCGAGCACGTCTTGAATTAGTTTTTTCAAGGATTACTCCGATTGTTGTGGATGCAGATTGGATGCAAAACAGTCCGCCAATCACAGAACTCTGTTTTTGAGTTGTTTGTTATTTTGCCCGATAAGGGTAAATCAATCATAGAAATCGGATACCCATTATTTCTAGCCACCCATTCGCCAGCAGTTAAAACGTTTTAGATCAGACGTCGCTTATTTTGGTAGCGGGTTATTTTTCTGAATTATTTGCCCGGTTGTATTGTCAATACGATATTGAATTATGGTTCCATCAATAATTCGTCGTATGACCTCCCTTGCGGTATCCAAAGGAACTGAGAACCACTCCTGCGGGTGGTATTTCCTTCCATCCCTGCCCGTCAACTCCATTACCAGGCGTTGAGCAGCCAAAAAGGCATGAATTAGGCTCTCAAATTTTTGGGGGTTCATATTGAAGCACTCTATTGAGGCAACAATCTTTATGGGTGACTCAAGAAATGCTGTGTCTCGTTCAGCATTTCTGGTTCTCTCTTCAACAGTTAGCTCTGTGTAACCAATCTTGTACAAATTTGGTACATTCTTTAGAACCGGATTCTCGCTTAACGTTCTAACGATATAAACCACGCCTGAGCGCTTGTCCTTATGGGTAATGTTGTTGAGTTTCTTTTCAACATCTTCCGCACTACTTAGCAATCTACGTCCGTGCTCATCTTTGTAAAGGGCTGCGGCAAGAGATCGAAGTAGCAAGTTGGACTCGGTACCATTCTCAAAAATAACCCTTAAACGTGGGTTATATGGCTCACCAGGGCTACTAAATTCACCTACTTCATCAACTAGGCAAAGCATTCCGCGCAGAATAAACACATCCCCTTCGTTGATTTGGGAGCCCTGCTTGAACGGGATGACTTCAACCTGAAGAGCATCTAATTTCTCATGTGACTGCCTGAAAATCGATTGGAACTTATAAAAATCCTCGCATCTCTTTCTCTCCGCAATTTCATCCGGCATTTCTCTTGGTATTGCGGGCACATGCTTTAAGTCAAAGATACCTAGATCAGGTGTATTGAGTAATCCTAGACTGTCAGAACTTAATATGTCTGAAATCGAAGTGACTTCTTTTTTGATCGGTGCTAGTTCACTTTCTTCCGCCGCTTTAGCTATTGCAGGAAGGATTGAGTGTCTGTCTAAAGCTTGTATTGCCTCAGATACATTGAATTTCTTAAAGCTATTGAATCTATGTGCAAGCTGCTTCTCCATGATGTTGTCTGCATCAACTTCTGGCAGTCTTTGGTTCTTATCAATAAATTGATTAATCTCTTCGAACTTAGCAGCTTCAATGGATTTTGGAGAGGAGCTTGATTTGTGTTTTACGGCCAATAGACCAAACTCATCCGGCCTATCGAATATCTCATCTAGCGTCAGCCTTTTAGTGCCATTGGCGCCATCATGCTTAATCACCATTCTTACTCATACCCTCTTGTTTTTTACGCCTCATGAACGCTAATACTTCTGCATACCTCTTCTCTAAAAGATTGCTAGAAGTAATGCTCGGCTCTTTGCCGTGCTCTCTAAAGAACTCCTCAATCTTCGGCCAAAAAATAACTGCCTCTTCGTCGGTAACCGTTGCACGCATCCCAACAACGACCTCCTGGATGGATTTAAGCATTTCAGCAGTGAATGCTTTTGAAAGAATCTCGTAGGCACCTTGGAAAGGGTTGACTTGGCCAATGAGGTCAATATTTAGATGTTCGATATTGATGAACTTATTGCCCATTTTTACGAACTGTTGACCAGCTTTGGGCAGGCTATTTACATCCACAGGATCGCCTGTATGTGTTTTAGTACCAGGCGGAACAAATATTTCTGCACCAGGCGGTAAGTCTCCACCTTCAAATAAACCTCCGCCATTTTGCACAACCATTTGGGTAAGAATTGCCTCTTTAACAGTATTCACTTCGGCAGGGGTTAGATCCGGATACATTGTTTCAATGATTTTAGGGAGCTCATACTCATTAATCACCTCTGGCGGAGTTTGGACTACGGCTGCCGCAGCTACTTCAGGCTTTTGAATCAATGCGGCCCTAATATTATCTAAGTTATCTAGGGCTTGTAATACGCTATCGGAGACAGGGGCTGTTACATCCTCAATGATGACAGTGCCGGGAGGCAATTGCTCGTCAGGCAACAGTCTTGAGCGTGGCCTGAAGTTAATGTTTGGTGCTAATACGTTTTCCATCAACAGTGAAACTGTTATGGCCTTGAGCATATTGTTTACAGAGACCTTAACGTCTCCATCCTCAGCGTCTGGCTGAGCAATTAAATTGGTAAATTGAGCGTGAGATTTACCTTTACAGTCGCGGGTGGCTCGTCCAATAATCTGAACGATCTCAGTCATCGAGCTGCGATAGCCAATTGTTAAGACGTGCTCACACCATGGCCAGTCAAAACCTTCCTTAGCCATACCCAAAGCAATTATGATGTCGATGTCATCTGCAGACTCAACCTCTCGTAGATATTTCTGAATCTCAGGCCGCATCACATTGTCATCAACAAGGTCGGCTACTTTGAGTCTTGTCCCATTCGGAGCTGTAATAGAAATTATTCCAGTCCTGGAATCTTTAACTGGATTTGTGCCAATTACATCAAGTATGTCCTCAACTTCTCGATACTTATCTTTTGTTGACTCAATAGCATTCACATTTGGTATGTGAATAATTGTTTTCTTATTAGGATCCAGAACCTCATGCAACGCATCAAGGTATCGCCCTTTATAGAAGTGGTATCCGATACCTAAAGACTTGAGATATTGATATCCATTTAGCTGCTCGTAATACGAATATGTAACCTGCTTAAATAAAGCCTCATCTTCGGGCAGTAAAATAGGTACAGCATCACCGCGGAAATAAGAGCCGGTCATTGCTACGATATGGGCATTTGAGCCTTTAATCAAGCCGTCAATAAGTTGCCCTAATTTGCTTTCTTCACCCGCAGAGACGTGGTGAAATTCATCAATGGCAACCAATGTATCGTTAAAGTCGGACGGATTAAGTTTTTCGTATGCGAATCGCAATGTTGCATGGGTGCATACCAAGATCTCATCTGTTGGGTGTTTGAGAAAAGCTATAAAAGCATTTACTTTTCCAGACTCACCGCCAACGCATAGATTATTTCTATCATCAACATGCCAATCGGAAAAGAAACCATCGTCAGTTAACTTCACGTCCTTAAATGAGCTGCCGATAGAGGTTTCAGGAACGGAGACGATTACCTTCTTAATCCCCTGGTTTTTTAACTTATCCAAACCAAGGAACATTAAGGCCCTAGACTTTCCGGAAGCGGGAGGTGCTTTTAATAATAAATATTGAGCATCTCTAGCCTCATATGCGCGGGCCTGCATTTCACGCATCCCCATCGGATTTAACGATGAGCTCTTGCCTGTTTGGGCGTATTCAACTCTGACCAGATCTACCATAATTCGCCATTACTTTCGGTTATACGACTTTCAGGATTTAATTTTTCATAGAGCTTAAATAAATACTCCAACCTCTCTGATGAATCTTTAAATGGTTTATCGCGATAAAGCCTGTCTACAAAATTATCCAAGGAATGATGGGCATCTAAAAGGATCTTCGGCATTGAATCAGGGTCATAGAGCTGGGATAAAGTTTTATCTGTGTAATTCTCTCGCAATAAAATTATGTGTTCAGCAAGCCTTTCGACTTCCCCTCTCTGCGCGTCACTAACTTGAGGCCAAGGAAACGTGTTGTAAACAACGCCGGCAGAATATGCATAGCGACTTTCAAGACGCCCGGCCACAATTCTCATCCAATCCATGTGCATTGCAGAACTCAAGATACCCAATTCGAAAAGCGTACCGCCCGGAACTATGTAATTTCGATTGTTCGAAATAATATTCGCATCAAATATTCCCAGCGGGATGTAATACCGGTTCTCCGAAGTAACTGCTGGAACCAAAATATAACTGCCAGATTTGGGCTGGCATATCTGCATAAAAAGATGTGGTGTTTTTGCAGTTTTTAAGGCTGCTGGATGCCCTGCCTTGATTCGTAATTTCTGTATCTCCCCAGTTCTTCTGCTAAGTTCTGGAGACTTCTTTATGTCATCCTCAGTTGCGTCAACAAGCCAAAGGCACCATCTGTCTTTATTATTAATAAATTCCTCGGCGCCCAAAATCTTTCGCACCCACTTCTCGAGCCCGGGCTCTTTAGATAGTAGTTCGTTCTTTTCAGGTGTAGTTAACATTAAAAAACCACCATCCACTGGCTTATTTCCGTATACCATTTTTGGTAAACTCGAGAACGGTGATGTTCTAGATTTAACAATAATATTGCTTGCTTCAATTAAGTAAGGACTAATATTTTTAGGGGGCAACTCCCTCCATGCTTTATCTAGAAACTTAAACAATCTCCTTTTTGGATTTTTTGCGGAGGTTAGCCCAACAACTACAACGTGAACTCCCGCATTATCTCGAGCACTATTCCTCCAAGGAAAACTCTGAAAGGCAAAGTGAATCGTTAAGCCGAGCTTTAAAATTGAAGGCCAAAGTGTCTCTACCTGAACCCCTTGGCATATAGAATTAGTTGAGACAAGCGCGAGCTCCGAGTTTGAGTTAGCTATATAGCGAGCACCCTTCCAAAACCAGCACGCAACATAGTCAAGGTAACCCAGCGGTCCAAAACCACTGAAAACCATCTTCATGTCTTCGCTTTGCTCCTTGGTTCTATCAGTAGTTCCAAGAAAAGGAGGGTTTCCACAGATGTAAACTTCATCAGACTCTGACTTTGTACACGCCAAGTTCCAATCCAGCTGAAGACTGTTTCCTTGTGTAATATTTCCACTGCTGTTCAATGGTAGCGTTGGTGGTGCAGAACCAAATTCACCCTTAAAGGCTTGATTCATTTGATGCTCTGTTAGCCATAAAGACAACAAGGCAATTTCGTGAGCAAAGTCATCAATTTCTATCCCATAAAACTGAGATAGCTTAATGTTGCTCATGAACATCACATCCTGCTCGCTCACTTCATTAAGTGCCTTAAAAACAGCCATCTCAATTTTGCGCAACTCTTTATAAGCAATAATCAAAAAGTTACCAGAACCGCAAGCTGGATCAAATATTTTTATTTTCGAAATTCTATCCAGCAATGCCTTTAGTTTTGTCTCACTCTTTTTTGAATCTTCTAAGGCAGCTTCCAGCTTGTCTAAAAATAAAGGCTGTATAACCTTCATGATATTGGTAACCGATGTGTAATGCTGTCCTAAGTTACCCCTCTGATCTTCGTCGATAACAGATTGAAACATCGAGCCGAAAATATCAGGGTTAATCTCAGACCACTTTAGAGTGCTGCAATCTAGAAGCACCCTGCGAGCTTTTGCGCCAAACTCTGGAACGGGCACTTTGCTCTTAAATAATCCACCATTTACATATGGGAAGCTTTTTAGATATGCGGGCTTTGATTTACGAACCGAGGAGCTATCATTTTCATTTAGCACCTCAAATAATTCTCTGAAGAATGCGGCTACATCCGATCCATCTTCGCTAGTAAATGAGGCAACCGAATTACTCATTTGGGATTTTTCAAAAATCCCCGTATCTTCAGCGAAAAAGCAGAATAAAAGCCTAGTCAAGAAGACGTTTAAAGCATGAACTTCAGCGGCAGATTTCGGTTGATTCTTCTCTTTAATTAAATCAAAGAGGCGACCCATTTGCTCGGCCGCCTTAACATCCGCTGGATTCTCAGAATAGATAGTCGCTTTTTCAAAACCAGCCAATGGCAAAAAGAACGTGTAGTTCTCTGGAAGTGTGGTCAGCAAACACTCTAGTCGCTCATCTGCCTTTAGATCGTAAGCAACAAAATCAACCCAATCCGTTGCTATGACGAATCTAATATTATTCCTTGTTACATCAGCGCTAACTCTCAGATGGTCAACAATTTCGTGAATATTATGTCCGGGCTCTACTGGTTTGAAATAAACGCCTTTTTTAAAGGCAATCTCACCAGATTCAGGATTTGCTGCTAGGTTTCTACCATCGGCACTGCGTAATCGGGTAATCGTAGCCTTTGAATAGCCGTATGCAGTTAAGAACCCATAAGCAAACTCCTTCTTATCCACTGGATTCACGAGCTTTTCTAAATCGATAAGGATGTTTGCCTGATTAATTGCCATGCGTTAAATAAGCCCACTTTTGAATATTAATTATTGGTTTTTAGTTTAACTTAGGGGGAACGGATTAGACTAATAACTATAAATAGTTCATTACCCAAAAATACGTATCTTTTTTAGGTAATAGTAGCTACTTCTAACCTGGAGTCCTCCATGAAATACATTATTGGTTTATTAATTGCATTTAGCCCCATCATTGCCAGCGCACAGGCAATCTATGACGCTAACGGAGCCTATAAAGGCTATCAGCAGACCTCCCCGAGTGGCGTAACTACAACTTATACCCCCCAAGGACAAAGTATCGGGTCTTCTCAGGTGGATAACGGACAGACTAACTACTACTCACCCGCTGGCGCCTATCAAGGCACTGCCACAGCTACCCCGGCCCCCGCTATGCCGAATACCACCATCAATACTCCCCGCCAAGCTCCACAAGCTCCAGTAATGAAGGGATGGTGATGAACGAAGCTAGTCTCATCTTCAAAAAGTTGCTAATTGAAGCAGAACTAAGCCCCTATGTATTTGACTCTATAGCCAAAAATGCAGTTAGAAATATCGACAGACAAGGCGCCTGGCTTGAGATAGCGGATTTATTAATCGCTCCGCCAAACGAGAGTTGTCCCAATGCTGCAAAGCTCTTTAGTGATCTACCTTTAAAGATTGTTGCTTACTGTGGGCATGCTGAGTTTGCTGGTAAAAATAGCTGCCAGGAACTAACTCTTACCAGGGATAAAGATGAGTTAATAGCCTCCGTCTTCCTTCGAGTAGAAAGTGAGTCGTACTTGAATGGCATCGCTACTGCATTGCGCGGCCACAGGGAGCTAAGTTTATGGATGCGTCTAGACTGCAAGGATGATGCCCTGCGAAATATAGAAGATTTGACCCGAATACCGCTGCAACATCTCTCGCTGAGTTTTTCATGATCAATAAACCAGATAGATCCCTTCGCTATTCAATAATATTGTTTGTAATCTTATGCGCTCTCTCGTATATCTTTAAGAATCAATATAGAATTCTTCCGCCGAATTACACCGATCAAGACGCAATCGTAGCTGGAATTTCGTATCCACTTTCTTTCCTATTTATCTTTGTAGTGAGCATTGCCGTATTCGCAGTCCTTAAGCTATTTAGATTGATTAGAAAATAGTATTGATATAAGATTTAGCCGTTGGGTGGAGTTATTCCGAATTGCCATACCCAGACTTTTGTCAAAATGGCTAAACAGGAGAAATGTATGACCTCACCTATTTCAGGTATCCCACCATTCCTAATTCGCGCTTATCGCGAGGCTAAGTTTGTAGTGAATGACTCAAAGCCATTAGCCCTATTCGTTGGGCAAAGTAATCTTGAGTTATCTAGACTGCTTATCGCGCAAGGCGTTACTACAGCTGCATTTATCACTGCGCACAACCCTTACAGCGACAAGTTCACGGATGTCGACAACGCAAAGGCTCAATCCAGCTTAATTCGCGATGTAGTTGCTCTTGGTTTCAAATATATTGATGGTTACGGACAGGATGTAGCTGAAGAATGGCCAAAAGAAGATAGCGTACTGATTCTCGGCATTACGGAGAGCCAAGCTGAGCACTTATCCGATAAATATTCTCAGAATGCATTTGTCTGGATTGGAACAAGAGATGCGTATGTTTCACTACGATTGCGCCGGCCAATAGATGCACCTTCCGATGAAGATATCAATACGTGGGTTGTTGGCCTATCAAGCAAGCAGCAATTAGAGGCAGCTAAGTTAAGCAAGACTGAGAAAGCATGGTTAATGACAGTATCCGATCGAGAACAGGCTCACTGGCTATCGCCCGCTGACTGGGATCTAAATAAGCCCTGGCCACTAGCTAAGCCCGATGGAAGCTCAATGGGCATAGGAACAGAGCTAGATAGAATATTTAAGATAATCGCTGCTGGTCAAGTAGCTATTGCCCGCTAGTTAATAAACTTTTGCAATAATGAGCAGTAACTAAGAATACTCAAGGGCTCCCGTGATTAAGTCAGTCAATAACTATCCGATTTCTCAGCTATTTGATCCAGAGTCAAATGTCATCTACTCCATTCCCATGTACCAACGTGAATACACCTGGAATAAGGGTCAATGGGAAACCTTATTTGATGACGTATATGAGAATGAAAACGGATATTTTCTTGGCTCAATAATTTGCATTAACCAATCTGATGATGCCCTTCAGAGCCAGCAATTAGAAGTTGTAGATGGACAGCAGCGCTTAACAACGATTTCGATTCTTTTTGCAGCAGTGTATGGTTACCTCTCGTCTAAATCAGATTTACTTGATGATGATCAGAAAAATCTATTATTTAACTTAAAGCGTAGATTGGTTCTCAAGAATACTGATGCGCAAAAATTAAACCCTCAGTCACAAAATAATAATTCAAAAGATTTCACCTCAATGCTGCATGAGTGCGGTGTTATTAAAAAGCCTGTAGAAAAGCTTGCCAATGCCGGTAATAGACGCATCTATAAGGCCTTTAATTTCTTTCAGTCCAAGCTTGATGACTTATTTATAGTGAATAACGATATTGGCGAAGTATTGAACTACCTCGATAAGCTAAATCAAGCCTGCCTGGTAAAGATCGAGGTGTCCAGCCACTCAGATGCTTATACGTTGTTTGAATCATTAAACAATCGCGGCGTACCATTAACGGCAATTGATCTCATTAAGAATAAGCTTCTGGCCAAGTTAGATGTTTCCCATACAGAGCAAATTCAGAGTTATTTTGATCAATGGATCAGGGTTCTATCTTTCTTGGGCGATGACTACGCAATTCAAGAGCGCTTCTTCCGACAGTTCTATAACGCCTTTAAAGAAGAATTGAATGAGCCCTTTAAAAAAGGTGACGATAAGAAGCGAGAGACCTTGGGCTCGATAGCGACAAAATCAAACCTAATGGGCATCTTTGAAAAGATCATTGATCGTGACCCTAATGCGTTCCTTGAAGATATTTATAGCGCTAGCTTTGAATATTCCGCCCTATTACTTAACGGCAAGAATGAGAGTTGGAGCGAGTGCCAGTCAAACCTAAGGGATCTAAATAATATTCAAGGTGTGCCGTCTTACCTTCTCTTGCTCTACCTCATGCGCAAAAAGGCCGACCTCAACCTAAGCTATGAAAACTTTAATCAAATAATTAAGAATTTGATCAGCTTCTTTGTGCGCAGGAACCTGACTGACTCACCTCCAACGCGGGATCTGACCCTTCTCTTTATGGCCATCATTAAAGATATTGGCGATAAAAAAGGTAAAGACTTGGTTGAGTTTATTTACGCTCGCCTGAAGGCTGTGTCATCACCCGATCAATTATTTGAAGAAAAGCTTCGTGGCCCTCTCTATGAGGAAAATACCGATGTTGCAAGATTCCTACTTTGCTACCTAGCCGAGCGTCATATGACCAGTGAGACAAGGGTAAATCTCTGGGAACAGCGTAGCAATAAGTATCTCTGGACTATTGAGCACATATTCCCTCAGGGTGAGAACATTCCAAAGGAATGGGTAGACATGATTGCAAATGGCGATGCTGCTCTTGCAAAAAACATTCAACAACAGGTTGTACACCAACTTGGCAACTTAACGATCTCAGGGTTCAATAGTAATCTAAGTAACCTAGGGTTTGAAGAGAAAAAGAATCGCAAAGATTCCGAAGGTAGGTTCATCGGCTTTAAGAATAATTTAAAGTTAAATGAGTACATAGCATCTCAGGATAAGTGGACGAAGCAGAACATTGATTCCCGATCGGCTGACCTTGTCTCTCAAATACTGAAGACTTTCGCACTTAATTAAGCGTGAAAACCACTCTCCTCTGCGTTACCCTCTACTCCTGCGCCTTTACTGCCTTTGCGCAGAGCAGGGACATGCTTAATATGGCCAACCCAGCATCAACTAATTGTGCAGCTAACCACAATGGCAATCTGTACTTACAAACTGATTCCAAGTCTGGTGGTCAGTACGGAATATGCCAAATTTCCAAGACCGAGGCTTATGAGGAATGGTGTCTTTATCGTAATGATATGAATATTGATAAAAAAGACTGCCCCAACCTCATAATCCTTCTGAAAGATCAGCAGTAATTACTGAAGAAGTTTTATATGAGTGGGCCAAGTCATACAATTCGTGTTTATTCCTCAAAAAGAAGGAATCCAAAGACAGGCGCAGAGGAACATTCAATCTACTACCGAACTTTGGAAAATATCGAAATGATAGGTGCAGAAGTCATAAATAACTGGTTTGGAGTGCAAGAATCACTCCTGGACGCAGATGGCAAGATCCTGGCGACGACATTACACAAAATGATGAACCCCCCTTCCGGAATAATTAAGACGGGGAAACCTACTATCGATACCCTAAAAGAATTAGGCGAAGTTATCCCAGCCTCAGAACTAGGCAAGCGGGCTGAGCAAAAAGCAATTTCTGAGCTTGAGTTCGCAAAAGCGGTAGAAGAACAACAAAGAGGAAACAGGGGGAGAGCGCAAGCAATCCCAGTCGAAAAAACAGTGAGGCAGCGCTTTAAGCCTTAGAAGTAAAAGCTTTAGTAGCTCGCTCCAGACAGCTTGAAAGAGACTCAATCCGCTTATAAGATAATTTTGTTGGTATCACCCTCTTCTTGCGAGCATCACTCTGAGCTATTAAGCTGATATAGCCGAGTGACCGAAGATTCGTTACTCGTTTGTGCAGAGTAGCTTGAGAGCCAAATAATTTTAGATTAATCAGATCTCCGACAAAGATAGAGCGGCCGGCTTGATCATCGATCATGATGCTATTTAGCAGCAAGACTTCAATAGAGTCCAATTTACGGATACTGCTTTTAGTATTCAATACGTCAACTAGCTTGAGAAACCGAATATAAGAATTAGGTTTTGTCATTTGTTGATGCTACTCCTATCAGGTTCTATGTCGTGAT
>Ga0118677_10008136_pt1 | contig 16940 bp, 10 predicted proteins | sample AliMusrvi5mmetaG_FD_86154 | JGI IMG/M metagenome (GOLD analysis project Ga0118677, IMG submission 86154) | reverse complement strand
ATTCTGGGCGGCCTTTGCCAAGCGCGGCCTCGGCACCAAGGCGGTCGCGCCCGCCAGCAGCACCTCGACAGGTGTTCTCGAGTCGTTTGATCAACCGACCATTCCCAACCTCGCCTTGCTCCCTACGACCACGTATCTGGCCGAAGGCCAGGTCGGCGGACCCTTTTCGCCCAGCAGTCTGACCTATGCTTTGACCAACACCGGCGCCAACCCATACAAGCTGGGTTCGCAAAGCCCGGCCAACAATACCACCTGGGGTTTAAGCCGCGTTGCTTTGCCTTCGTCACCCATCGCCGCCGGGCAAAATGCCGCGTTCACCTTCAAAGTGGACCGCGCCCGGGCGCAGGCTCTGCTGGACGAAGCCGGCCGGAAAGACCTGGTTCTGCCGGCAGAAATTGACGGGGCAAATGTGGATGTGACCATCCCGGCGCACACCAGCATCGCTTACGGCAACTGCCCGGCCCCCAGCGGCGACAAGCCCGGGGTCAGCATGAAAAACAATTCCGCGGGAAGGCAGTATCCAGATTGTGTGATCCTGGCCGAGATTCCCAGCCCGACGGTTAAAGCGCCGGACAGCGTGAATGTGGCCCAATTGGCTGGGATTGGGTTGGAGTTCACCGGAATGAGCGCCGAACAGGCCGCGGCTTTTACCAAAACCGTGGATTGGACTTCGTCCCTGGTGGTGCCAATTCCGAAAAATGCGGCTACCTACCAGCAGATTGCTGTGGACGGCGTGACGGGGACGCTGATCCAGCGGCCTGCCGATGATGCGCCGCAATATACCCTGATCTGGGTTAAAAACGGCATTATTTACACCATAGGCGGGTTGGGAAGCAATTCACAGCAGGCTTTGCAGATGGCAAACGCATTACCTTAATCTGAGCCCTTTTGGGCAGAAAACATGCATGATGGCTGTACCAGCGATTGAAACAATCCAGTTACAAAAAGTGTTTGGCGACCGCACCGCGGTTAAAGGCCTCACCCTGCGAGTAGAGCAGGGTGAGGTGTTTGGCTTCCTCGGCCCCAACGGCGCGGGGAAAACCACCTCGATTAAAATGCTGTTGAGCCTGATTGCGCCCACATCGGGCAGCGCGCGCCTCCTGGGCGCACCCCTGGGAAACCTGGACATGCTGGGCCGGATTGGTTTTCTGCCCGAGCACTTTCGCTTCCAGGAATGGTTAACCGCGCGGGAGTTCCTTGAACTGCACGGACAGCTGCACGATATGGAAGCGCGCACGCTGGCCCAGCGCATAAATGCCCTGCTTGAGCGGGTGGGATTGGCTGAATTTCGCCAGAAACAACTGCGCACATTTTCCAAAGGCATGCTGCAGCGCATCGGCCTGGCGCAGGCGCTGATTAACCAGCCGGCGCTGGTTTTCCTGGATGAGCCGACATCCGGGCTGGACCCGGTCGGACGGCTTCTGGTGCGCGATATCATCCGCGAGCTGCGCGAGCAGGGCACGAGCGTTTTTCTCAACTCGCACCTGTTAAGCGAGATCGAAGTGACCTGCGACCGGGTCGCTTTTATCCGGCACGGCGAGGTGGTGCGTGTGCTGGAAATGGCTGCCCTGGAAGGCGACCCGACGGCGGTGAGCATTCGCGCAAGGGGATTGACCCCGAACGTGGTGGAGGGCTTGGCGCAGTGGGGCGAAGAAGTTGTGGCGAACGGCGAACAATTATCCCTGAAGATTCGCGGCGAGGATGTATTACCGGAAATCACGCGTTATCTGGTTGGCCAGAAAGTGGATATATACGGGATCAACCCGCAGCGCATGTCGCTGGAAGCGATTTTTATCGAGACCGTTGGGCAGGACGGTGGATTATGAATGCGCATGTGTTCAAGTCGACGCTGATCATTGCCCGCCTGACATTCCGTGAAGCCATGCGCCGCCGGATTGTTTTAACCGGGCTGCTGCTGGGGATTTGTTTTCTGATCGTTTTTTCAACCGGCTTTTATTTTATTACCGGCGAAATCAGCCAGAACACGGCAAGCATGCAGGCCAACGGAGTCAACCAGGGCATCACCCGGATCGCCCGGGTTGAAGGAATCAACATGCTGCTGTTGGCCGGGATGTATGCGGTCACTTTTCTTTCGATAGCCATGGCAGCCCTGTTGGGAGCCGATACGCTGGCTGGAGAGATCAACACCGGCACCATTCAGACGATTGTCACCAAGCCCATCCGGCGCGCTTCGGTGGTTTTTGGAAAATGGCTGGGTTTTGCCGCGCTGCTCGGGCTGTATTTGATCCTGATGGCGGTGGGTACGATGTTGAGTGTCTGGCTGCAATCCGGGTACAGCGCACCGCATTTCCTGGCTGGACTGGCGCTGATCTACCTGGAAACACTGATGGTGATGACGATTTCATTAATGTGCTCCAGCGCGTTTTCAGCCCTGGCCACGGGCGGCATTGTGTTTGGCCTGTATGGATTGGCCTTTATTGGGGGGTGGATCGAACAGTTTGGCTCTTTGCTGCAAAACCAGACTGCAGTCGAGGTGGGCATTATTACCAGCCTGATTATTCCAAGTGAATCGCTCTGGCGTCGGGCGGCCTTCGAAATGCAATCACCCATTTCCGGCGCCCTGGGGATGTCACCTTTCAGCACTGTTTCGGTTCCCAGCCTGTTGATGGTGGGTTATGCGGTGGCGTATCTTATTGCAGCCCTGGCGATGGGGGTGTGGATTTTTCAACACAGGGATTTGTAAGCCTAAAAGAGTTGAATTTGTTATAACCCCATAATATCGTTATTGGGATGGTCCGTATTTTCCTGAATTAAGTTCGCCCATTACCCCGGCCCTGTTTTAAACCCTGAACAGGGGGTTTCCCGATTCTGACTGATTTTGTGCGTGGAATGTACGGACCAAAATCGGAGAGCAAAGCCCAGGCGCGGAATGATCGTTCCGATGAAGACGCCTTGTGTCTTGCCACGACGCTCAAGTACGGGGTGGGCTTTAATCCCTCCGGCCGCATCTCCCAGGCTCCGGGGCTTGCGCCGGACCATCCCTCGAGCTGCTTGGGTGAGAAGGAGGTAGCTGAACGGTTGCGATAGGACTACGGAAAAATAGTCCAAAAATTTATATGGTGTAAAATTATTGGAAGGATGGTCCAGCGGAGATTAGAAAATGAAACCAGGGAACCGCACTTCACCTTTATTTTTTTGATTAATTAAATGAAAAACAAATAACTTAATGGGAGCGTAGGACATGCACAGAAAGAACTACCGGATCATCCATGCAGTATTAGCTTTTATCCTTCTTATTATTGCCACAGGAATTGCTCCATCTGAATTGGTCCAGGCGCGCAGCACAACGCCTCCCCAGATCAATGGCATATTTAACCCGGATACAATTTATCCTTCACAAACCTCACGCCTCACGATTAATGTTTTTAATCCCAATATCAACGGCCTGATCGACGTCCACTGGACTGATCATTTACACAGCGCAGGCTATGATATTTACCTGACGGATAATCCCAACCCCCTGGTATCAGGCTGCGGCAGCAGCAGCACCTATACCCTTAGCGCAGTGCCTGGAGCGCAATCCATTTCCCTGAGCGGTGCCACTGTGGATGGGACTACCGACCCGGTCAACCCGGGGACCTGTTCTGTGACAGTCAGCGTGACGGCATTTATTGCACAAAATCACACCGATACGATCGATAATTCCCTCCATTTGGAGAACTATGCAGCCCTGGATGGCACACCGATCTATTATGAATATCCAGCGCAGATCACCCTGCTCGTCCTGCCGATGCAGGCGCCCAGCTTGACAAAAACGTTTACCAATGCCAACATTAATGCCGGCCAGACCAGCCAACTTTCAATCGCGATTAAAAATAATGATCCAAATGTAGCTTTAACCGGGGTGCTGCTGAATGATGATCTCCCCGCCGGGATGACTGTGAATACAACCCCAACCGTCACAAAAACCAACTGCGGATCGGGATTATTCCAGGGGTCAACTGATAAATCGAGCTGGCATACTCTGGCTGGGGGAGATACTTATCTTCAACTCAGCGGAGCCAGCATCGCCGCTGGAGCGACCTGTACAATCGGTGTCACCGTAAAAACAAATTCAACCGGCACTTTTACCAATACCATTCCTCCAGCCAACCTGGTAACCGATCAAAAAGTGACCATTCCCAGCGATGCCAGCGCGAATCTGGTCGTCAAAAATGTGGATATTAAAAAATCATTCAACCCGGTCAACTTTCAAAGCGGCGACAGCGGCACAGCAAAGATTACGGTTTCCAATCCGGATTCCACCCATGATATGACCAACCTGGCGTTTATCGATACCCTGCCGGCGGGTCTGACCGTTGTTTCAGGCAGCGGAAGCGTGGTTTCTTCAGGAGCATGTGCCGGCACAGTCATTACCACGACGCCCGGGCAAATCAGCGTTTCGGGGGGTGTTATTCCTGCTGGTGCCGGCTGCGATTTTACGGCAACCGTCACGGCTTCACCTGCCAGCACCAGCGCCTATACCAATACGCTTTACTGCAGTGCCGTCAGTTTTGACCAGAATGGAACGCATATCACCAACCCCGGCTGTTCCGATACCAGTGCCAATTTAACGGTTTATGGAAGCACATTGGGGGTCGGCGCGGTAAAAAGTTTTGATCCGCTCAATATTGCCCCGGGTACGGCGACAAAGCTGACGATTACAGTGACCGCTCCGGCGGATATTAATTTGACAAATTTTAGCCTGACAGACAATCTTCCCACGAATGTCACATTTTATTCCATCCCAGGCCCAACCCAGGATCAATGCGGTTCCGCGACCTTTTCGCCTGCCCCCGCATCTGGAGGATCAGTGCTGCACCTGACAGGCGGAACCATTCTGAAAGGTAAAACTTGTACCGTGACTGTACAGGTAACATCCAACGAATACGGCCCGCACACCAATAGCATTGGCACGGGCGATATCAGCGATGCGGAAAATCGTCATATTCCCAGCAGCATTTCGGCCGATTTCACCGTGCGTGATATTTCGGTCAGTAAAACGTTTGCCAACAGCACTGTGGGGCGAAACGGCGTGACGGCCCTGACCATCCGCCTGACGAATAATTTTACCAATCCCCTGACTGAAGTGGCATTTACGGATAATTTGCCGCCCGATGACTCCAACGGTGGAATCATCATATCCGACCCATCCAACCTGCATAATACCTGTAACGGCACAGCTACTGCCAATGCAGGCTCAAAAGTCATTTCATTAACCGGAGGATCGATTGCCTCCAGCCAGAACTGTACCATCACGGTTGATATAAAGGGCACAAGTGCTTTGCCCACGCCTCCGGGGACAACCTATACCAATAGGATTGCCATAGGAGATGTGACGGGGAAGATCAATGGGACCACTGCAACGAAAAACTGGCATCCATCCAGCGACAGCCTGACGGTGGGGTCACCCGATTTCCGGATTAACAAAAAGTTCGACCCCATCCTGGTGACAGGGGATACCGCTTCGACGTTGACGGTCACACTGGTCAATCCTGGCACACAACCTTTAAGTGGAATCACTTTTACGGATTCAATTCCAACCAATATGCTGCTGGCCGACCCGGCGAGCCCGAGCGTGGGCACCTGCGGTGGGAACATTGCTCCTGCGGGCGATCGAAAATCATTTACTTTCAGCGGCGGGGCCCTGGCGGGCAACGCGAGCTGCAAGCTGACGATTAAAGCCGTCATGATTGTGACGGGCAACCTGATCAATACGATTGGCGCCAACTCTGTCGCCACGGACCAGGGGGCAACCAATCTCCAGCCCACCAGTGCCACTCTGACCAATCTCTCGAGCGTGGCGGTGACCAAAAAATTTGCACCCAACCCGGTTTCACCTGGAAGTGTTTCGCAGCTGACGCTGACGATTAAAAAAGTGGGGATTGGGATTGGTTTAACCGGCCTGGGAGTGACGGATACGCTGACGGGAGGCCTGACCATCGCCAGTTCGCCTGCGCCAACCACCACTTGTGGTGGCACCCTGACGGCAACTTCCGGCACCACCTCCGTCCAATTATCCGGGGGAACGATGCCGGTTGGTGTGACGAGTTGTACCATCGTGGTCAGTATCAGCGCACCGTCTACCGGACTTAACCCGGATGGTTACCAGAACTGTGTCCTTGCAGGCACCGTGGTCACAAATGAAGGGTATACCAATATCATGGATGCCTGTGATACCCTCAATACCATATTTGATCCACCCACGGGATATAAAGTCTTTAATGCCGCCGGCCTGCCGGAATTGGAATGGAAAATGGTCTGGATTAATAACAGTGATTCGAATGGGATTAATGTGCAAATCCGGGACAATATTCCTGCTGGCACAACTTATATTCCGGGAAGTATTTTCTGCACGGCGCGGGGCGTTTCCACGACCGCCATTTGCACCTTTGATGCTATCAATAAGCAGGTTTTCTGGCAGGGCAGCATCGGCCCGGACCGGGGAGCCACTGATGAGACGAGTGCCCAGAATGAAGTTGTAATTGATTTCCGGGTAAATGTCCCGGATTCGATGGACAGGGTCAATAACCAGGCCACGTCTACTACAGACACAAATGGCGACCATAGTTTTACTGATGAAAATACATCGGCTTCGGTCTCAGTATCCAACCAGGCGACCTGGTATCGCGCTTCCGGCAGCCTGCCTGAAACCGGGTTTGCCCCCAACCGGGTGACCATCCTGCCTATCCAACCTTTAAATAAGGGTTATACAGGAGAAGATGGTTTATGGCTGGAAGTTCCATCTATTTATGTCAGGATGCCGATCGTGGGTGTGCCTGAATATCAGCGCACCTGGGACGTTTCCTGGTTGGGAAATCAAGCAGGGTGGTTAAACGGCACCGCTTTCCCGGGTAGGGATGGTAATTCGGTTTTAACAGGGCATGTATATGATGCCAATGGCAAACCGGGACCTTTTGCACCCTTAAAAAACTTAAAATATGGTGATAAGATTCTTGTACATGCCTGGGGCCAACGCTTTGAATATGAAGTCCGTGCTACACAGGATGTGGATGCGCAGGATGTGGCGGGTGTCCTCAAGCATGAGACTCTGCCCTGGCTGACGCTGGTGACCTGCAGGGACTACAATGAGAAGACGAGATCTTATCTTAACCGCACGGTTGTGAGCGCTGTTCTGGTTAAAGTGGGGCCGGAATAACTCGCCCCTGTGATAATCCAGCCTGATTTAGATGATGTGGATTTGGAATACGGCCGAGCTGGATGAGTGCAACCTGAATGTTTGACTTATACCCTTGTGGGATGGATTAAAATCACCTTATCCATCGGAATGCAGGAGGATAGAAACATGGAAGCTGAATTGAAAATCATCGGCCGGGGTGAACCGCGCAAAGATGCACGGCCCAAAGTGATTGGAACTGCGCTTTACACAGCGGATATCCTCCTGCCGGATACCCGGTTTGGCGTATTACTCCGCTCGCCCCACCATCACGCGCGCATCCTGGAGATTGATCGATCTTTGGCGATTGCAGAACCGGGGGTTTTAGCCGTGCTGACGGCAGAAGATGTTCCGGGAATGAAGACCTTTGGCGCGCTTGTGCAGGATCAACCTGTTCTGGCGATTGACGAGGTGCGGCATATTGGAGAACCGGTGGCATTGGTTGTGGCGCAGACCCGAACCGCAGCCCAAAAAGCCGCCCAACGAATCCAGGTAAAATATGAGCAGCTCGAAGCAGTATTTGATCCGCAGGCCGCCCTGGAACCCGGCGCGGTGCAGGTTCACCCGGATGGGAACCTTTTATCCGGTTTTGATGTTTCTGCGGGCGATATCCACGCCGGTTTTGACGAGGCAGAGATCACCCTCGAGGAGGAATTCAGCGTTCAGCGCGTTTCCCCCGCCTATATGGAACCGGAAAACTCGCTGGCGCGGGTCAACCCGGACGGAAGTTTGACCGTGTGGGTCAGTTCACAGGAACCATTCGTGGACCGGAAAACTATCGCTGCGGTTTTGGGAATCCCGATCGAAAAAGTGCAGGTGAAGGGTGCTGTGATTGGCGGCGCTTTTGGGGGTAAGGAAGACCCAAGCATGGCGGTCCTTGCGGCTCTTGCGGCCTGGCTGACCCATGGAACCGTCCTGATGGTGAATGAACGCCGTGAATCTTTTGTGGCACATCCCAAGCGGCATCCGGCAAAATTCAAAATTAAGCTGGGCGCCCGCCGCGACGGGAGTCTGACGGCCGTGCAAATAATGATCCACCTGGATACCGGGGCGTATGCGTCCTATGGACCGGCAGTCGGGCAGTTGATGACCGAAGTGGCGCCTGGGCCTTACCGCATTCCGAACACGCGCGTGGAAACCCGGGTTGTTTACACCCACAGCCCTTATTCAGGCGCGATGCGCGGTTTTGGCAGTCCGCAGGCGCATTTCGCCCTGGAAAGCTGCCTGGATATGCTGGCCGAACGCCTGGAAATGGACCCGCTTGAGCTGCGCCGGAAAAACCTGCTCCGGCCGGGAAATTCGCTTTTTACGCGCGTGGTTCTGGATGAAACTGTGCTCGGCCTGTCTCAAATCCTTACACAGGCAGAGGCTGCCCGGGAGAGGTTAAGCAAAATTTCACCTGCGCCGGGAAAACGCAGCGGCGTCGGGGTGGCGCTGGCGATCCAGACCATGGGATTGGGAGCAAAGGTCCCTGATAATTCAACTCACCGCCTGGAATGGCAGCCTGACGGGCGGGTGTTGATCCGGTTGGGGGCAACCGACCTGGGGCAGGGCCTGGCAACCGTAGCGGAACAGATGGTTGCCGAAGCCCTCGGGCTGCCTTTTAAAACAGTGATCACGGCCCCACTTGATACCAGTAATACGCCCAACGGGGGCGTTACCTGCGCCTCACGCATGACCTACCTGGTTGGAAACGCGCTTCTGGACTGCTCGGAATTGTTAAAGAAGAACTTGATCGAACAGGCAGCCGGGTTGTTAAATCTCCCTGCGGGAGAGATGACTTACGATTCGGGAAATGTGATATTGCCGGACGGTCAACACTACCCGGCGAGCGAGATTGTGAGCCGCGCGGCAGAAAACGGCCAGCTTCTGCAGGCCGAGGCCACAGCAGCATTCCCTTACCCGGAGCAGACCACCCCGCAGCACCTGCCGATTGGAATGCCGCACGTTAAATTTGTTTTTGCTGCAAATGTGATCAGGGTCGAAGTTGACCCCGATCTGGGCAAGGTGGAGGTAAAAGATGTGGTGGCCATCCACGATGTGGGGCGAGTCATCAACCGGACGGCGTTGGAGGGGCAAATCGAAGGCGGGGTGCTGATGGGAGTCGGTTACGCGTTATATGAAAATATGGCTTTAAAACCGAACCAGGGCTGGGTGGACAGCTTTGCCGAATACCTGCTCCCGACAGTTTTGGATATGCCGGACCACCTGGAAATTCAAATCCTGGAATATCCAGACCCAAGCGGGCCTTTTGGCGCCAAAGGAATAGCAGAGATCGCCCTGGTGCCAACGGCGCCAGCGATTGCGAATGCAGTTTATGCTGCGGTTAAAGTGAGAGTAAAAGATCTGCCGATTACTGCAGAAAAAATTGCAGGATTAATCCAAAAACTGGAATAAGATCAGTTATTTTCTCTTTTCTTCAAGGCCTGAACGCTTTATCATTTCTTTGACGGCTTCCAGTTTAACCGGGCCCATCCCCCTGAAGCGTTCCATCAAATTAACCCAATCCTTATATTCGTTGATGAATTGTTTAAGGTCGTTAACCGTTTTGATCCCATTTTTTTCCAGGATTCGGCATGCTAGTTGGTCGTTGCGACTTCCGTTTTGTTTCAATGTGGAAATGGATTCGTCTGACATGAGTTGATTTTACCCACTTATTAAGAAATAGTTAAGCCTTTTTGCTACTACTTGGTTAAATTGATGAATTCAGATCATCAAAAATTTTATCTTTTTCCCCCTTCCGGATGGTCGCCATGCACTCCCTGATCACATTGATTTCGGCGTTTTTGGGAGATACGTCTGCACTGGGAATATACCGGGTGATTAAGGCCCGGCTGATCTGGTTTAATGCATTTAAATAGGCCCAGCCTTTACTTTCGACGACTGCCATATTCATGACCATGCTTTGAAAGTACAGGATTCCATTCAATAAATGTAAAGTGTTTTTTGAGACCTGGTCTAAAATTTTATTTTGTTTATCCATTGTCTCTTTGATCTGTTTGACTTCTTCCTGGAGTTCGGCGACCCGGGACGATGCGGTCACCAACAATTCGTTGTTATGGGCAAGGTTTTTGCTCAGGCGGGTTAACAACAGGTCTGCCCATTTGGGATTATTCATGATGATGTGCAAATTAGGTTGTGATATTTTATAAACCACAACATCTTTGCTCATGGCCACCACCGTGGCTGTCCTGGGCTCGGAATTGATCATGCTCATCTCGCCAAAAAGATTAACCGCCTCTATTTCAGCGAGCTGTTCAATTTTGGAGCCGACGCGTTTAAAAATGCCCACTTTTCCCGTGCGCAGCAGGTACATTTCTTTGCTGCGGTCTCCTTCCCTGACAATCACTCCGCGGTAGGGATAAATGAAAATATTGTTCTGGAAGGCTGCAATTTCTTCGCGGGGCAGACCGTAATTAATGTGCAGTTCCTGGATGGATAAAGAAGCCCCTTCGACGAAATTTCTTAGATTAGTATCATCAAATTGTGCAACCATCATTCACTCCGCATTAATGCGATTGGTACCCGGTAATCTTATACATTCTCACCGGTTCCTGTTTGCCTTTAAATAAACGTTCTTCAATAAACTCGGTTTTAAATTCATCTTCAACCTGGATTTTAACCTGTTCGCTGATCAGGATGGGGCAGTTATGAAATTTAGTCTGGTCCTGCAGGCGCGAGGCCGTATTGACCGCATCGCCAATCACGGTATAACTCAGGCGCTGTTGGGACCCAATCATTCCCACAAAAACTTCCCCACTATGGACACCGATACCAATCTCAAAAACGCCTTCAAAAAGTTTTTCTTCGAGCCATTTTGTGCGCAGCTCATCCAACGCAAGGCGCATGTCAAGGGCGGCGCGGACAGCCCGGCGAGCATGATCTTCATAAGATATGGGCTCACCAAAAAAAGCGACAATCGCGTCGCCAATATACTTGTCGACTGTGCCGCCGTGTTTTTGCACCACGGCTGACATCTTTTCAAGGTAGGGATTGAGCAACTTCACCACTTCATCCGGGGTCAATTTTTCAGACATGGCGGTGAAATTCCGGATATCTGAAAAGAGGATGCTGACCGTGGTGCGTTTATTTACGCTGAGGATATTGCTGGTTTTCAAAAGCTGGTCGATAATTTCGGACGAAACAAACTGGCCGAATAAATTGCGCATGCGCCGTCTTTCCAGTCCTTCGCTCACAATCTGTTCAAAGCCGGGAATTGAAACTCCTAGCAGGAGCATTATTTCGGGCGACGCGAGTTCAAACTGCCAGCGGGTCATATTCAATACAAAAAGCCAGATCACGGCAATGACCAGCATGCTGACCGCCATTAAAATAAACCCTAAAATAGGCTTGCGCCTGCGGGTGATCACCCAGGCTAACAGCAGGGTAATCAACAGGATGACCAGGTCGACCCAGACGGAAGTATTGTAATGAAAATTACCGGAGATCAGGGTATTGATGGCATTGGCGCTGATTTCAACCCCGGGCATTCTGACCCGGGTTGAAAGCGGCACGGGGTACATGTCTTGTAGAGACATGGTGGTAGCGCCAATAAGGACGATTTTATCCTTAAAGGTTTCAGCCGGAAAATCGCCCAAAACAACCTGGTAGGCTGGGTAATATGAAAAGGTTCCCGGTTGGCCGATAAAATCCACCTGCAAGTTGCCGTTATGCAGAGGGACGTTTTTCCCGGCGAAATTAATCCGGTCGGGGGTGATCTCAGTCGGCGGGGGCGCACCCAGATAAAGGCGGGTGACTTCAAAGGCCCAGTTTATGTAGTCTTTGTCATTGTAGGACGAATGGTCGTAAGCCTGGATGCTGCGGATAATGGCATCGTTATCGGCGACCACGCCTGCTATTCCAATTCCGTTGAAGATGCTGCGGTAGGGTTCTACGGGCAGATCGAGTGTCTCAGAGGTGGAAGACCGGGTGATGTTCATCACGCCAACCGCTGCCTTGCTTTCGCTAAAGGCAGCTGCCAGGGCCTGATCTCCCGCCGGATCGGGATCATTTTCGAGCAGAAAAACATCGACGCCGATGACACGCGCACCGGACTGGTTGAGCTTATCAATGATTTTTGCCAGGTAGGCGCGCGGCCAGGGCCAATGATAACCGGTGTAATTAAAAGAATCATCATCGATGGAAACGATGGCAATCGGCGCGGCAGGCTGCTGGGTGCCGCGAAGGATGCTGGCCATGTCGCCCAGGTACAGGTCCAGGCGTTCCATGGGCGTGGGGAGATTCCAGAGGCTTGCGCTGACCTGGTTCGCAGCCAGGAAGAGGGTTAACACGAATACGGCCCAGAAGGCCCATCCCACCCTGAAGCCAGACATTCCCCTCATTTTCATAAAATTATTATAGCAGAATTACGAGAAATTACGGACTCATTAGAAATTGGTGTGTTGGGTATTAGTTAGTGGAGCCATGGCCCTACCTCTTAAATCATTTAATAATCAGCTTGAGAATCACCCCCAATGAACGCGCCAAAAGTAGAGCCGAATCAGATTAATTTGATTGGGTGATTACAATTTTGCCATCGATAAGGGACACCCGATTCCATCCGAAAACAGTTTTTTCCCTGTCGTTAGTAGAAATTCCGGACCGGGCGGACCACCATCGGGCGACCTCGCGCGGCAACCCATGATAAAAATGTTTGTCATTCACCCGATGAAGAAAATTGATATACATATTTCGAAGTGTTTCATTCAGGAGATAATCTGGATGGGTATTAATCAATGCCATTCCAGAATATTGTTCAATAAAGTCTAATTTGGTTAACCAATTGTCAGGCTTTTTTTCTCCGAGAATTTGAAGTGTATAATCCTGAGCCAGGGTATAGGGAAGTTCAACAAAACGGCCAATAAAATATGGCCAAATACTCATGCTTCCCCCAGGCAAAGGTTCATAAGGATCGGTATCAAAAAAAGAGAGATCGTATTCGATTTCCAACGCTTGCATCCATTCCGGATTTCTATGCGTCAAAGGCGAACGGAATCCAACAGCATCCAGCTTTTTGAGATACTCATTTATTTTTATACAACGGCTATCAAAAATTTCCCTGGATAAGTAAAGTTTTCCATCATGTTTCAGGCCGTGAACGCCAATTTCGAAACCGCGAGATTTTAATTCGCTGATCAATTCATAATCAAGAGGGTAACGTTCGGGAACAAAATTAAACGAGGACCGAAACCCTAAAGATTGCTCTAAATCGGCAATTTTCCGCACATAGGCCTGCCCTGCTGAAGTTTCAACATCATGGGTTAAAACAAGAGCAAATTTTGAATTTCCTGGCCAGAATTGTTTAATTAATAAATTATCCCGGTTCGTAAGTAAAATAACCTGGCGGATAACTTCCCATTGAAATTGAACATAACGGGCCTCAATCGGCCAATCCAATTTGAAATTTTGGCGCCCAGGGTCACTGTACCATTTTCGGGTCAATCGGGTTAATGTACGTGGCACCAGAGGCTTTATCAGGTAGTAAAATTTTTTGAAAGGACTTAAATTCCACTGTTTGCCCCCAAACTGTCCTTCGCCTAATGTCATTTTTAAGAGGTCATCAATATCGTCAGTTTCGAAATCGATATTTAATAATGGTAATGCATTTTTAACAGCCTGTAGCCAACACTCTTCATCAAAAGGGTATCGGCATTGCCAAAATTCTCGGGGGTGGTTGGTATGCCATAAATTATTGGACATGTATCTTTTTGAGAATTCCTCGTTTATTGTTTGGTCTCTTTTATTGCGGTTACCAGTTTTTTTAAGGAAAATACTGGTAAATCATTTCTCCAATGATCCGACTGACGAATAATGGAGATTTGCGAATGATAGAATTCATAATTTGCATCGATTTTGAAGTGGTCAGTCCAGAAACAGGTGATGCGATATTGGTATAGACCAATGGCGTTTCCACTGCTCCCCACTTTGATTTAAAGGTTCGCAATCCAATATCAGAATCTGAAGCTTCACTTCTGCCCCAATCAATTGTTTCAAATCCATTTTCACTTGCCCATTTGATCGCATTCCAATACGTATAATGATTGGGATGATAATTGTGATAACTTTCATCCGAAGCAGGATATTTAAAGGTTAATGTTTTTTGAAAATACAAAATTATCAATCCGGCAATACATGTATTACCGTAATAAGTTAATAATATTGCCCCCAACCCATTTTGTATGACATGTTCTTGGAGAAGCTTGAAATATTTCCAGGGTTGGACTGGCATTCCATGACGATGCCGGGTTTTGGTTTGATGGGAATAAAAAAGACGCATATGATCAAGTGTGTTTCCCCACACCAGACTCAGCCCTTTTTCATTTTCAGCTTCTTTTATACAACGGCGTGTATTCTTACTGAAGTTTCGATGAACAGCGTCTATATTTCTGGAAATCGGTATTTTATGTAATACATGATTTGCAAAAGGATTCATCTCGGGATGCGGAGGAAATTCCCATCGCAATTCAACAGGGACGGCTGGATTATTCATTTGAGATAGATCGATTAAGCTTTTTGTCAGGACTTCAAGTGATTCTTGATTCTCATAAAGCGGGTTGCAATAATCTGAAAATGGGAGTGAAATCCATTTTGAACCTGAAAATGTATTTTGCACTTCCATGATGGGGAGACCGGCCAATATATTCCCCTCAGAAGACTGCACGGTAATTATATGGGATTTATAACCATAACTTCTGGAAAGGTTTTCCAGCCAGGATGGATGATGAAAGATGGTTGCGCCCTGCTTGCTGGAGATATAATCTATCCAATCCTTGTCGTGGACAGATAACATTTTTGTATGAAGAATATCCGGGGTATTTGTAGAAAATTTCATTTATATCAATTTAGTCTTTATGAGATTCAAATACTTGGCCTGCTCTTTTTCATATGTATAAACCTGGATATACATCTTCTGCATATTTTCAAGCAAGCTTTGAACCCGTGCCGGGTTATTGTAAAGGTTTAATATACAGCTGGTAAAACCGTTTATACTTCCCGGTTCGAAATACGACACACAACTTTCCGGAAAATATATCGATACAGCCTGAAGTTTAGAAGAGACGATTGGCAAATCCATTGCCGCATACTCTAAAATTTTTCCGGGCGTTGCAATAGACATGTGCGGGTCTGGTATTGCCGGATAGATACCAATATCACAATCTGATAAGAGTGCTGGTATCTGTTCCAGGGGAACCGAAGCAAGAATTTCAAAATGATCTTGCATTCCTAAAGTCACCGCAATAACAGATAAAGTGTCTGTGTAATCATTTTTATCCCCAATTAACCGGAACATGATATTTGGAATGGTTTTCAGTAGTTCGGGTAATGCTATTATGGGTATATCCAGGCCGTATCTTGCGGCTAAAGTTCCGGGAAAGACCAGTATATATTTATCTTTATTCGTTCTGATTTTATTCCTCTGATAAAATATCTTGGGATTCGCAACATTAATTACAACTGTAATTTTATTTTCGGGAATTCCTCTGTTTTGCAAAACCTGCCGGAAGTTTTCATTGGCGGTAATTATCTCATCTGCAAATAGAGCTGAGACGCGTTCTTCAATAACCAATAACTTTCCTAATAAACTATCCGTTCTTTTTTGAAATTTTGAGAGAAAGAATTCAGGCATTGGGTCGTGAATGTCCAAAATTATTTTACACCCCAGAATTTTAGGAAGAATGGCAGCGAAGATTAGAAAATCAGGCATATTATGAATATGAATGATGTGATACCCCCGCCTGATATAATTCCAGATTGTGTAGCCCGTGAAAAATAAGAGACAAACAAAATATTCCCAAAAATAATTTCTGTCCTTCGATTTTCTTTGCAAAGGCAATTCAATAAGACGAAGCCCATCTTCATGAATAGATGAAGTTAACTCGTGTTCTAAACAGATAACATCCACCTCCATGTCATTCTTAAGGAGCGTGTAGACATAATTTTGCACACGAGCATCCAGATGATAATATTGGTACAGCAGCATGCATACCCTTACTTTTCCCATGTTAAAACCCTCTATTTTTGTCCCTTGCTACGCTCCAGTATATGATCAATCAGTCGTAAGAAGTTTAACAGTTAATATAGTTTGTGATAGGTCAAATGGGTGGGTGCGAGATTTCGTAAAGTTGTTACTTACATTTTCGTCTGTGAATTGCTAATTTACCGCAGCCCCACTTGTGTTGCGATCCAATTTTCGGGCAAATCCTTTTCTCTAAATTCGGTCAGGTTGGGGATATAACGATCCAGACTTTGGTAAGTTAAAGTAATGAACTCGAAATCTATAATCTTCTTATACCAGCTTATTGTGACAAAGGTCTTAGGTGATATATCCTTTAGTCCACTTTTTTACTATCTATAATTGAGAGTATCGAATGAAATGTGGGACCATCTTTAGGAAACAAAGCAACCTCTATCTCAGGATTCAGATCCATCGAAGTAAAGACCTTCTCGTACAGTCTGTCAACTAGTTTCTTGGCATGTTCTTCATCAGTTTCAGGACATAAGACCAAAACCTGTTTTTGATCATCGATTTTAATAATTTGATCAAATTCCCTAACAAAATCATCAAGACTTTTTATAAGTTGGTAAACCAATTGTTTGTATGCCAGTTTCCGGTTATACGTCTTTTGGGGATCTTCCAGTCTCTTCCCGGAATCTTGAATTTGGGATCTTAACTTGATCACAATTATGGAAATAGGATAGTTATATCTTCTCGCCCGGTTAAACTCCAGTTCGATCGAATCTGATGTTTCGAGGAGGTCCAGGA
>Ga0118677_10008134_pt1 | contig 16943 bp, 16 predicted proteins | sample AliMusrvi5mmetaG_FD_86154 | JGI IMG/M metagenome (GOLD analysis project Ga0118677, IMG submission 86154) | reverse complement strand
CGCCGAAGGTGACGGGTTTTCTGGGCACGGGCGACAAGCCGGTGGCTCTCACCGAGGAAGAAGTGAGCGGCATCCTCTTCCGCACCGAGACCTCCAAAGACAAGCCGCGGCTCAAGATCAAGTTTGAAAAGAACGAGCAGGTCCGGATTACCGACGGGCCGTTTGCCAACTTCAACGGCGTGGTGGATGAGATCAACGAAGATCGCGAGACGCTCAAGGTCATGGTGACCATCTTCGGACGCTCCACCCCTGTCGAGCTCGAATTCGGCAAGGTCGAAAAGATTGAGTAGTTGGTTCAGCTTCTAGCTATTAGCTTCCAGCTTCTAGCCGGATTGCCTGCCTGGTAGGCTCCGGTTGCAAGCGAACGCTGAAGCGCCAACACCAAAATTTGAACACGAACAGACCGGCCCAAAGCTAGAAACCAGGAGCTGGAAGCTGGTTCCGAAGGAACATCATCATGGCACCTCCGAAGAAAGTAACTGGATACGTCAAGCTGCAGATCGTGGCCGGCAAGGCCACGCCGGCGCCCCCGGTCGGCCCCGCACTGGGCCAGGCGCAGGTCAACATCATGGAGTTCTGCAAGCAGTTCAACGCGCGCACCTCCAGCAAAGAGATGGAAGGGCTGGTCATTCCAGTCGTCATCTCGGTGCATGCCGACCGCAGCTTCAGCTTCATCACCAAAACGCCGCCCGCGGCCGTTCTGCTGATGAAAGCCGCCGGCATTGCCAAGGGCTCGGGCACGCCGAACAAGGAAAAGATCGGCAAGGTCACCGAAAAGCAAGTGCGCGAAATCGCCACCCAGAAGATGCCCGATTTGAACGCGGCTTCGGTTGAAACGGCGATCAAGAGCATCAAGGGCACCGCCCGGTCGATGGGCATTGAAGTGGTCGCTTAAGCCAAGGTTCTCACCAATACACAAGGCCCTCCCAATTCAGGGAGGGCCTTGTTGCGTATGGGGCTGAGTTTGGTTAATTGAGAAGGCGTTTTTGCATGCCGTCATTTCGGACTCTGACGCGGCGCGAGATTTGCGATTTTCGGCCGCGTCAATGACCCCCTGGAGTGCGGTCATAATACATATAGTGCCCTTCACTCTATCTCAAGCCGCTGCGGCTCTGCCATTTCGGCACACGCGACTTATCTGGTCGGCCGTGGTTGTCGGTTGTTTTGCGCCCGACTTCGAGTACTTCCTTCGCCTTGCTCCCAAAGGCGGTTTCGGCCATACGCTTCTGGGCATGTTTGTGCTTGATCTGCCTGTCGCCTTGCTTGTCGTCTGGCTTTTCCATAGGTTCGCAAAGGAACCACTTTATGTGTGGCTGCCCGATGGCGTTCGCCAGCGAGTGGAACTGGGACCTAATACACTGCCATTGCGGAGTCCATCAAAAACTTGCGCTCGCTTCTGTTTTCATCCTTGTTGGAGCGGCGACTCATGTTGTTTGGGATTCATTTACTCATCGCTATTTGTGGCTCTACGGTCATTGTCCACTCCTCGGTCAAACGCTTCAATTTCCAGTCTTAGGTCCCGTGCAGTACTACAAAGTGTTCCAACACGCCAGCACTGTGCTTGGCGCTGCCGTGCTCGCGATCTGGTTCGCGCAATGGTATCGAGTCGCGGTTCCGGTCCATTCGCGAATCGGAGAGCGATATCAAAAATATGGTCGAACGATGCTCATATGTCTTTTGGCCATCGCGATTTGTGTGGCCGCAATCCGCGTATTCGTCGGTACGGGCAGCCCGGCGGAGATACGCAAGCCAGAGAGCCTGCTTGCCGAGGGGGTTATCACTACGATCACCGCCTTCTGGCTGGAGGTCGTGGTTTATGGCATCATCCGCAATTGGCAAACGAGTCATAAACAGCTCGTCTAAACTGCTCGCAGACCATCCAGGATGTACCTCAGGCAGAGTCCCCCGACAATCTCACCGACAATCCAGCCCGCATTCGGCGTTCTCCCTGGCTGATTCGGACCAGTCCCTCGCGGCTCTGCCGATGCGCAATTCCTTGCATCCATCCGGGCCGTCGGAGGATTTTCTGACAGCAATTTCCTTGAGCTTGTTGTCGGGGTCGAACGCCATTCTCACATACCAGTTGGTGTTCGCCTGATCCCCAGCGTTCTCTTTCCACTCCATCCAGCCGCCGTCGGTCAGGTCGGCCTTTCCGATGGCGGCCTCGACCTCAACCAGCGGCGGGTACGGCTCTTCGAGAACCGGTATGTGCCTCGCGCCGCTTGCAGGATGAGCCGCATTCGAATCTGCCCCATGGACCACGGCCAATTCGTCCTTGGTATGCAGGGTCTGCGGGAAGAGGCAGATCTGCATCATCCGATCCTGCTTGTGAGGACCAATGGGCGGAATGGCGTTCCGATCCGCTTGCGGGCCCGATTTCATGAGGAGAGCGGCAAATACGCCGATGACCAGGATCAGGGCCAGTCCTGCGGCAACCGGCCAGGTGAGTTTGCTTCGTTTGAGCGCCACGGCTTTCTATCCTCTTTGTCGCAGACAGTTTACGCATCGGATGCGGCCAAGCGCCACCGCCAAGCCAGAGCCTATTCTGGCCGCTTGGCTTTGCGGCGATCTTTCCATTGCCTGCCGGACGGGTCGGAGTAGAAGCCTGTTCCGTTCTGGCCTTGCCCGCTGGGCGGCTTGCGGCGTCTGTCTTTCTTCTTCGACCTGCCGATCACAGCGTCCAATCCGAAAACCGCAAAAAAAAGCAGGCCGATGAATGGAATCGCGACCAAGGCCGTTTCCCAACCGGATTTCAGAAACGTCTCTTGCACCATTCCCCCTTCGGCATTCGGCCGCTGCCATCAACAACTCGCATACTTCCTGTTCGAAGGCTAGACCCAAACTATACAGGCGCTATTGCACACGGGCAATTTCCACCCGTGTACCATGGGTTCGAGGGTTTGAACGATGAACCACGTGGAACGTTTTCGAGCGGTAATGAATTTCAAGCCGGTGGACCGGCTGCCTCGTTGGGAATGGGCGATGTGGTGGGACCTGACCATCGACCGCTGGCACGCGAAAGGCCTTCCCCCCGCACTGACTGACGTTTTTGAAATCCACGACTACTTCGGCCTCGACCCTTACAAGCAGTTCTGGTTCTCCACCACCGCGCCAACCATCGAGGCAGTGCAGCATCACGTCGAGGGAACCGTATCAAACATGGACGACTACCTGCGCTTACTCCCTTCGCTCTATCCCGACCACACTTCGGCCATCAACTCCATGCGGCCCTGGGCCAGGCGGCAGGCGCGCGGCGAAGCAGTGGTGTGGGCCACGCTGGAAGGCTTCTTCTGGTTTCCGCGCACGCTGCTCGGCTTTGAGAGGCTGATGCTGGCCTATCACGATCAGCCCGAATTGTTGCACCGCATCAATGCGGATTTGCTGGTGTTCAATCTGCGCCTGCTCGGTCAGATGGCGGCGAGCTGCGTGCCCACATTCATCACCATTGCCGAAGATATGAGTTACAACCACGGGCCGATGGTTTCGCGGCGCATCTGCGATGAGTTCATGACCCCCTATTACCTGCCGCTGATGGCGCGGGTGAAAGAGATGAACGCGGTGGCCATCATGGATACCGACGGCGACTGCACAAAGCTCGTGCCCTGGATTCAATCGGTAGGCGTGGAAGGCGTGCTGCCGCTGGAACGGCAGGCCAAGGTGGACGGCAATGTGCTGCGGGCGGCGTATCCGACGCTGACGATGGTGGGCCATTACAACAAACTGGTGATGCATTTGGGCGAGGCAGCCATGCGCGCGGAGTTTGAGCGGCTGCTTCCGTTGATGCGGACCGGCGGCTTCATCCCGAGCGTCGATCATCAAACCCCGCCAGCCGTCTCAGTTGACGATTACCGGCTTTACCTGCGCTTGCTGGACGAATACACAGCGTCTTGACTGCGACCGCCCTCCGCAATTGGGGTCAGCGAGACTGTAGGGGCCGAAATTTCTGTGGCGATAGGATCCCGCAGAAACGCTAAAACTCGTTTCAAAAAAATGGCAGCCGCATCCAAGTTATGCTGCCTCAGGGGTTAAAACCCCTCGCTTTTCAGGCTATTTTCGGCACGACTTAAGTCGTGCCCTGACACACAGCGGATCTTTGAAACAAGCTCTAGAACCACCGGCCCAGCGTGATGAAGACTTTGCGGTGTCCTGCGTCGCCAACGGCGCCTCCGAAGGTGAACAGGCCAATGGGCGTGTTCACCACCAGGCCTGCGAATCCGTCCTGACGAAGCGTCGATCGAAGCTCGGGCGACCAAATCTCGCCAGCTTCATACCCCAAGGCCGCGTAGAGCCCCTGCCCCAGGCCGGTCGGCAAAGCGGCGATGCGATGCATGATGCCTGCGCGTGCCAGGTAGATATCGGTGCCGCGGTACTCGTCAAAAGATGAAGCGGAAAGACGCATGGGACCGCCGAGCGTGAAGCGATAGGGCTGGGCCACATTGGCGCGCAGATACGAATTCACTTCTCCACTCATCGCGAAGATGTTTTTACGCCAGGAGCGGGTGCGGCTCAACGCAACCTGGAGCAACGGAGCGTTGGAGCTATCGATGCCGTGGAAGAACGCGCCCGCCGAGGCCGAAAAGCGATACCCGTTGGGAGAGACTGCACCGGACAACGCCCCATCCCGATAGATGTGCAGCAGGCCAATTTGAGAGGTGCCGGAGATATAGTTGCCGCCATCGCTGCCGGTTCTAAGGCTCCAGCGCGTGTCCTGGCCTTGCCACAGTGCCGAGACTGCCAGCTTGTTTGAAAAGGTGCGGCCCACTTCCAGGCCCACCTTCAGGTTCTGCTGAAAGCGCTCGGCAATGCGCTTCTGGTCGGCCCAGATGTAAACCGGCTCTCGAACGACGCCTGTGCGCGGCACAATGAAGTACCCGCTTGAAGTGAGCAGGCGGTAATACTCCGCCGAAATATCTGTCATATAGCCGATGCGCGCGTTGGCGCGCAGTTCCGAGCCAAAGCCGCCGAAGTCCTGATCGACCACTCTGAAGGTCATCTCTGCCCTGTTCACGTTGGAGGTGGAGGCCGCAAATTCAGGGCCGATGAGAAGAAAGGGCGGCCCGGTAGGATCGCGGTTGAGCCGGATGATAATGCCGGAGTCGGCGCCGTGCTCGTTGGGGTTGAATGTCTCCCAGGTGGCAAAATAACCGCCGTTGGACTGGATGGGGCTGATGGCGCGCAGGGTATTCGCCGTCGATATTGGCTGACCCTCAATTTGGTTCATGTCGGCAAGAACCATCCGCTTCGCAGCCGGAGCGCCGCCTTCGATCTTCACCTGGCGCAGTACGCCGGGCTGCACTCCGCGGCGGCCTTCGCGTGCGGCGAGATAGGCACTCCAGCCGTCGGCGTTGAGCGCGTAGGGCAGCAGCGCAGCGCGGTTTCCCTCGGCGGCCTGGTAACCGGCATCGATCAATTGCGCGCCCTTTCCGTAATCGGTGGGCGACCACTTGTCTACCGGGACAACGATTACCAGGTCGGCAAGACGTTCGGCTTCGTCGGCATTGTGCTCGATGCCGGCTGAAAAAGCCCTGTTGATCACCGCGACTATGGAACTGGTATCAGCCGCATCAACCGGAGACGATTTAAGACGCACGGCGAATACCAGGTCGGCGTGCAGGTCATGGCGCAGAACGTCCGTAGGCAGGTTGTCGAGGATGCCCCCGTCAACCAGAGAATGGCCGTCTCGGCCCTGGACGGGAGAAAAGACGCCAGGAATTGAAATGGAGGCGCGGATCGCCTGGGGCAGGGGACCCGTCGCAAAGGTCACCGGCTGCAAAGTATTCAGGTCGGTAGCCACGCACCGAAATGGAATCGGCAAGCGGTCGTAATTGAGTTCCAGCCCGTTGTAGGCCGAGAAGTTCGTGGTCAGAAACTCGTTCACGCCCCTATCGGAAAAGAGCGCGTTGCGCACACGAGGACCGTGCCTGAGGCCGACCTCCAGGCCCTGGGGAACTTCGTGGCGATCTTGCCTGCGGCGAAAGCTCGCTTCCGTGTAGGGAGTCTCAAGTGAGAACACGGTAGAGAAGGCGTTGCTCAACGCAATGGCGCGAATTTCAGCCGGGGTGAAGCCAGAGGCGTAGAGTCCGCCTACCAACGATCCCATGCTGGTTCCGGCCACGCGGTCGATGGGGATATGGTGTTCCTCAAGCCATTGCAGGACCCCGATGTGCGCGATCCCCAGCGCACCGCCGCCCTCAAGTGCGATGCCGATGGCAGGCCGGTTGGCCGGAGCGACGGCGGGGAACGCGGAGCGGGCAGGTTCGGGAGCAGGGCCAGCCGGTTGCTGTCCCCCAGCGGCGGAGTTGAGAACAGCCAGAACAAGAAGGGTTGATGCAATTCTCCAGGGCACGACAGTACCTCCCGGTTGAGCACCTGCCTTCAGGCTATCCTCTTTCAGACAAGAGCGCTGTGATGTGAAGCGGAGTATGAAATTCGCTGCGGAGCTTGCCCGTTACGGTCCCCGTACAAAAGGAAAAGGCCCTCCCTGGGCAGAGAGGACCTTTCTGCGTCCGCTGCTGCAGGCGCGTTGGGGTGGATGACTTGGAAGCGCCCTACTTTGGCGGTGCTGGAGTGAACCCTTCGCGTTTGCGGCCGGGCTCCGGCTTTGGCTTCGGCTTGGGCGCTTTCTTGACTTCTTTCTTGCCTTTGTCTTTGCTTCCCATGGGGCCTAGTGTGACACACGAAGGGGGCTTGGGGGAAGGCCGAAAGCCCGCAGCGCACCTCAGTATGAAACAGCCGGCGGTTGCCGGGCGGGCCCCGCCATTGCGCGCAACCGTGATGCTGGCTCGCGCGAGCAACAAAAAATCTGGCGCAGCGCAAGAGAGCTGTCCTAGACTACGCACCTATGCGCATGTTTATCGGCATTCCCCTGGCAGCTGCGGTTATTGAAGAGCTCGCCGCAATCGTCGCAAGGCTCCGGAGAAAGGAAGAGGGCCTGCGCTGGACTGCGGCGGAGTCGTGGCACATCACTTTGCAGTTCCTCGGAGAAACAAGTCCGGAACAACACGAGTGTCTCGCCGCGCGGCTGGGCAAATTGCGCTCGCCGCCGATTTCGATTCAGCTTGCGGACTTGGGCTTCTTTGACCGGACCGGGGCTTTCTTTGTCGGGGTCGAAGTGAGCCCGCCACTGCTCAGCCTGCAGCAGGGCGTTATCGCAGCCACAAACATGTGCAGTTTCAAAACCGAGACGCGGCCGTTCCACCCGCATATCACCCTGGCGCGTGCCAAACGGCAAATCCGGGGCCAGTCCGGCTTGAGCGAACTGAAGGCCAGGGTCCAAACCCAGCATCGCTTCACGCGGTTCGCCGCCGCGGAGTTCAATCTCTACGAGAGTTTTCTTGGGCCGGGCGGCGCCCGCTATGAGATTCGCGGACAATTCCCGCTCACCGCAAGATAGATGGCCCGGGCCGACCTGCGGGGCGGCATTTCCAATCAAGGCAAGGCATCGAACCTGGAGGACAAACAATGGCAGGTCTACCTGGGACCAGTTCACCGCGCATCAGTTTTCACCTGGTGCTGGCCATGCTGGGCATGATCGCTTTGCCCGCGGCGCTGACTCTTCACACCGTCCGGACGCCCGCGCAGTCCGCGACGGACAACTCGTCCCCCTATGGCTACACCGTCAGCCTGTTGATGTTCATTGTCCCCATCCTGGCGATTGGTTTCTGGCTGGCTCCGCGCGAAGGAGTGAAGATATCGAAGCGGGCTTTCTGGCGCACGATTGCGATCCTGTTTCCCATGGGCGCGGCCCTGGATTTCCTTTTTGCGCGGCTGTTTTTCAAATATCCCAACTCCGGCGCTACCCTGCGCATTACCGCTCCCGCGCTGGGCGGCGGCGTGCCGGTCGAGGAATATGTCTTCTACTTCACCGGGTTCGTAGCCGTTTTGCTGATGTATATCTGGCTCGATGAATACTGGCTGGCGGCCTACAGCACACCGGCGGACGCCAAAGAGAGATCTGAGTTCACCCGCCTGCTGCGCTTTCATCCGCAGTCGCTGGTGTGGGCCGTGGTGCTGATCGCGGCGGCCATCCTGTACCGGCATGCCTTTGTCGCTGAACCGGGCTTTCCCGGCTATTTCACCTTTCTGGTCATTGGGGCGCTCGGCCCGTCGGCAGCGCTGCTTCCTTCGGCCCTGCCGGTCATCAACTGGCGAGCGCTGAGCTTGACCATGTTCATCATTCTTCTCGCCAGCCTGCTTTGGGAGGTAACTCTGGCCGTCCCCTATGGCTGGTGGGACTTTCAGGACAGCGCAATGATCGGCCTGCGCATTACCGCCTGGAGCCGCCTGCCCGTCGAAGAGGTTTTCGTGTGGGTTGCCGTGACCTATGCGACGGTGATTGTGTACGAGATTCTGCGCCGGTGGCAGGCTTCAGAAAAAATGATCAGGCATGCCTTGATCGGGTAATTCGACGTCGACTTCGGCGCCGGGGCTTGCATTTCCGGGGCCGTTTGTTTATCATCCGAAGATGTGCCCAAGGGAAATCTCTGGGCTGTCATAAGCACCACGGTTTCTGGACCCGTTCGAACCTCCGGCAGGTTAAGCAGTTTGCTGGGGAGGTTCCGGGTTACCCGCAAAGCGGGGCTGGCGGGAGCGGTGGGAGACGAGGGAAGAATGGCTAGAAAAGACTCCAAGAACATTGTGAAGGCGCGCGCGGCTGTCACCAAGCCCACGTATGCACTGTCTGAGGCGGTTGGCCTGCTGAAGCAGGTCAAGTATGCCAAGTTCGACGAAACCGTCGACCTGACCATGCGCCTGGGCGTAGACACGCGCCACGCCGACCAGATGGTCCGCGGAACCGTTGTGCTGCCGCACGGGCTGGGCAAAACCAAGACCGTTGCCGTCATTGCATCGGGTGATCGCCAGAAGGAAGCCACCGATGCCGGCGCCGACTTTGTGGGCGGCGAGGAGATGGTGGAGAAGATTCAGAAAGAAAACTGGACCGCCTTCGACGCGCTGATTGCCACCCCGGACATGATGAAGGTGGTCGGCCGGTTGGGCAAGGTGCTCGGACCCAAGGGCCTGATGCCGAACCCCAAGACCGGAACCGTGACCATGGATGTGGCCGCGGCGGTAAAAGAGATCAAGGCCGGCAAGGTGGAATTCCGCGCCGACAAGACCAGCCTGGTGCATGTGCCGGTGGGCAAGCTGAGCTTTGAGCCGCAGAAGCTCATTGACAACGCGACCACGGTGATCGGCGCCATTGTGCGCAGCAAGCCTTCCGCGGCCAAGGGCAAATACATCAAGAGCGTCACGCTGAGTTCGACGATGGGCCCCGGAGTGCCGCTGGACAACGCAGTTGCGGACGCGGCCGGCAAGCACTAAATCAGTGATCGGTGGTTAGTGGTCAGTTGATGCTGTGGGCTGACTGGCATCGTGCCTGGCGCGAAAAATGCCGGGAATAAGACTTTAAAGGATTGGAGGCAGGGGCAAGGATCAAGCCGGAACGTGGGAACTGACCACTGTTCACTGATCACTGTTCACTGCTGGGAGCGAAGACAATGGCAATTTCAAAAGCGAAAAAGACAGAGAAGGTCCAGTTGCTGGCCAAGGAACTGGAGACCTCGACGACGGCGATTATCGGCACTTTTGCCAAGCTGACCGTGGCCAAAGATTTTCAGCTGCGCAAAGTGATTCGCGAAGCGGGCGGCAAGTATCGCGTGGTGAAGAACAAGCTGGCGGCCGTATCCGGCGAAGGCACCCAGGTTGAGGCCGCGCTGAAGGGGCTCAAGGGCGTGAATTCGGTGGCCTTTACCGCCGGCGATCCGGTGGCCCTGGCCAAGGTTTTCGCCAAGTGGGCCAGCGACAACGCCGAGTTCCAGTTCAAGCTGGGCATGGTTGAAGGCAAGCTGCTGACGGCGGATGAAGTAAAGGCATTGGCCACCATGCCGGGCAAGGAAGAGCTCTTCTCGAAGCTGCTGTTCCTCATCAACGCTCCGGCGCAGAGGCTGGCAACGGTTATCAACGCCACGGGCCGCGACCTGGCGGTCGTGTTGAACCAGGGCGTCGAAAAAGAAAAGTTTGCCGCGGATACCGCTGCGGCGTAACTGCAGTTCATAGTTCGCAGTTCGTAGTTCGGTTTCATCGAGATGGGTTGTGCTGAGAACTAAGAACTGTGAGCTGAAAAAAGGTTTTGGCCGGGAATAAGGCAGAAAGTGCGCGGGTCTGGCGCATCGGAAACTTTCTCCCTTGGGTTCGCGGTCAGCATTATCAATTTCAAACAGTTGTGAATGGAGAGAAAAATGGCGGATCTAGCGCAGTTGGAAGAGCAAATTGTAGCCCTGAGCCTGCTGGAAGCGGCGGCCCTGGTAAAGAAGTTGGAAGAGCGGCTTGGCGTTTCAGCGGCAGCGGCAGCGGCAGCCCCGGTGGCGGCAGCGGGCGCGGCAGTTCCTGTGGTTGAGGAGAAGACAGAGTTCCAGGTCATCCTGAAGGACTTTGGCGCGAACAAGATCAACACCATCAAGGCCGTTCGCGAAGTCACCTCGCTCGGTCTCAAGGAAGCCAAGGACCTAGTCGATGGCGCCCCCAAGGCGATCAAGGAAAACGCGACCAAGGACGAGGCTGAAGCGATCCGGAAGAAGTTTGAAGGAATCGCAACAATCGAAGTCAAGTAGTTTACGCGCTTGCAAGCTCAGCCGGGACGCGCTACGATAAACGTTGCGCGTCTTTTCGGCCCTTTCCTGTTTATTGGAGGAATGGAGCGGGAGTGGGCGGCGCGTTGTCGGATTTATGAGGTGGCACGCAAGCGTCCGCGGTCCAGAGCCGAGCCAAGCACTCTGGAAGCGGGCACCGCGCGATGTATAAGTGCCTTGTGGTCAACAGGTTAGGCGGGCTCCTGTTGATGGTGGCGAGTGGCAGGCGAGCGGCGGCAGAAGCGAGCTTTGGGATCGGCGAGAGCAGGGCAGGTGAATTCGGATTTGGGCACAGGCAAGTGAGCCGCGCTCGTGAGGCATTGCGTCCTTGCGGGCTTTTCGTGTCTCACAGTCGCATAAGGTAGGGCCTTTGGGAGCAAATACTACCTTGCGTGCCTTTTTAGTACACAGATCCTCTCAAAGGCTTCAATCGCCTCTCTTGTTTTCTCAATTGTGCGCAGCATAGCGCACTTGCCGGATGTACGGCAATGCCCTCGAAGCGATTTTGACGCAACTCTCACGGAACATGCTTGGCCCAGGGAGAACTCCCAGGAGTACCGGCGGCTTGTTTGGAAGTCTGCTGTGGGCTCATGGGGAGCGGCTGGAATCCAGGCAGCACACCAGTCTGTTTTTTCGACTTACTTACCGTAATCAGTCGGCGCCAGAGAGACTCGGGCGTCGGCCCGGCACGCAAACAGCGCCGGCGCAATGAGCCTCAGGAGTGAATATGCCCAACGAGAAGCGCGCGATTCGCAGCAGGCTCGATTTTTCAAAGATTCCCACAGCAACCCAGATTCCCAACCTGATTGAAGTGCAGCGCCGCTCCTATGAGCGCTTTCTGCAGATGGACAAGCTGCCGAACGAGCGGGACGACTCCGGCCTGCAGTCAGTGTTTGTATCGGTCTTTCCGATTACCGACTTCAGGGGAATTTCGCAGCTGGACTTTGTGGACTTCTCGATCGGCAACTGGGAGTGCAAGTGCGGCCACTTGAAGGGTCTCCATCACCTGCGCACCGCCTGCGTACAGTGCGGGGCTATGGTGATTACCGACCCGTTCCTTCCCGGCGACGTTCTTTGCCAGAAGTGCGGAACCTACAACAAGAACGTTCCCGACTTCTGCAACAAGTGCGGGGACCCGGTAAGCCTTCAATTGAAATATGACCAGCAGGAGTGCGAAGAGCGCGGCATGACCTTCTCCGCTCCCCTGAAGGTGACCGTCCGTCTGACCATTTACGAGAAGGACGCCGAGACGGGCAACAAGTCCATTCGCGACATCAAGGAACAGGAAGTCTTCTTTGGCGACATCCCGCTGATGACGCCGAACGGCACCTTCATCGTGAACGGCACTGAGCGCGTCATTGTTTCCCAGTTGCACCGTTCGCCTGGCGTCTTTTTCGAGACGGCGAACAACCGCACCTACTTCCTGGGCAAGATCATTCCCTATCGCGGTTCGTGGGTAGAGTTCGAATACGACCAGAAAAACACGCTCTATGTCCGCATCGATCGCAAGCGCAAGTTCCTGGGAACCATCTTCCTGCGAGCGCTTGGGCTGCGTTCGGACGAAGAAATTCTCAAGACCTTCTACACCGTCGACCGGCTGCACGTTGAAGACGGCAAGCTGTTCTGGGCAGTGCCGCAGGACGTGAAGTCGGGCACCCACCTGGTGGGCGCCAAGCCCGCGCACGCCGTGCTGTCGAAGGGCGAAGAGATTGCGCACTCCGGCCGCAAGATTACGCCGAACTCCATCAAGGCCATTCGCGCTGCCGGTATCGACAAGATTGAAGTGGAAGCCGCCGAACTGGATGGAGCGTTGACCGCTGCCGATGTTGTGGACACTACCACCGGCGAAGTGATTGTCGAGGCTAATGTGGAGTTGACTGCCGACCGCCTGCACAAGGTGTTGTCGAGCGGCGCCGCGACCTTCGAAGTCTTCTTCCCCGAACGCGACGACGTGGGCAACATCATCACCAACACGTTGAAGCGCGACTCGATCCGCAAGCCGGAAGAGGCGCTGATCGAAATCTACCGCAAGCTTCGTCCGGGCGACCCGCCGACGCTGGATACGGCCACGGCCTTGTTCGAAGGCATGTTCTTCGACGCGCGCAAGTACGATTTCTCGCGCGTAGGCCGGTTGAAGTTCAACATCAAGCTCTATGAAAATCAGGACGCGACGCATCTCGATCATCGCACCCTGACGCCGGAAGATTTCTACGCGACCATTCGCTACCTGCTCAAGCTTCGCAAGAACATCGGCATGGTCGATGACATCGATCACCTGGGCAACCGCCGCGTCAGAGCCGTCGGCGAACTGATGGAGAATCAGTTCCGCATCGGCCTGGTCCGCATGGAGCGCGCCATCAAGGAAAAGATGAGCGTCTATCAGGAGCTTTCGACGGCCATGCCGCACGACCTGATCAACGCCAAGCCGGTAATGGCGGCTATCCGCGAGTTCTTCGGATCTTCGCAACTCTCGCAGTTCATGGATCAGACCAATCCGCTGTCAGAAATTACGCACAAGCGCCGCTTGTCGGCACTTGGACCGGGCGGCTTGTCAAGAGAGCGTGCCGGCTTTGAAGTGCGCGACGTGCACCCGACACACTACGGCCGCATCTGCCCGATTGAAACGCCGGAAGGTCCGAACATCGGACTGATCAGTTCGCTGTCGTGCTTTGCGCGCATCAACGAGTTCGGCTTTATCGAGTCGCCTTACCGCAAGGTGAAGGACGCGCGCATTCTTGACTACGTTGAAATTGCCAACGCCGGCGAAAGCGGCCTGCGCGTGGGCGACCACATTGAGAAGGAAGAATCGAAGCGCCTGAATGAAGGGTTGAAGAAAGCCGGCAAGCGGCCCATCGACTCCATTCCGTTCAGCTTCTATCTTTCAGCATGGGAAGAGGACAAGCACACCATCGCCCAGGCCAACATCGAGTTCAACGACGAAGGCGTAATCACCGAAGACCTGGTGAATGCGCGCCGCCAGGGGAACTTTGTGCTGGTCAACCGCACTGACGTGGACTACATCGACGTCTCGCCGAAGCAGCTTGTTTCCGTGGCCGCGTCGCTGGTCCCGTTCCTTGAGCACGATGACGCTAACCGCGCGCTGATGGGCGCCAACATGCAGCGCCAGTCGGTGCCGCTGTTGGTGGCCATCACCAGCAATGGCTGGCGGCGCCATTTGAAGCCGCGCTCCAGCAGTTCGACCGTCCCCGCGTCGCGATGCTCGTGCACCTCGTCGCACAGCGCGCAGCTTGGCCGCGGGCCGGATTGGCCTTCGTCGGACGAGATCGGCCGAAAGAAGCTGCCGGTCCTGAGGTCGGCCAGGTTCCATACCTGCACGTTTCCGGAATCGATACCCGTCTCAGGAGTCGTGATCAGATTAGGGTAGAAGCTGGGTACGGTGGCAGGAGCCACATAGCCGACGGCCACCTTCACTCCCTCCTTGCTGGTTGGAGCACCCGCCAGCACCGTAAAGAGTGTGTCTGGGTTCGTGGAGTTCGTCGCAATATCCTTGCCATCAAGCGCCGTGATCAATGCCTCACGACCGGCCGCAGCAGAGACGATAAGGTCGTCGAAATTGTCATGATTGACATCCCCGATGGCCACGTTGACCCCGTTTGGAAAATTGCCGGGCATAAAGCCCTTGAATTCATTCAGCAAATTCCCATTCACATCGAAAATGCGAACATCGACGGGGCCATTGGCCCTGGAACCCGCAACGATCCTCACGGCACCGTTGGTGCTGATTCCCCCAACGGCAAGGCTGACACCGGAATTGCCGGGGAATGCTTGGAAGCTCGCTGTGGGAACATTGCTTCCATTGCTATAAACCCGAACGTTCGATGAACCGCTTGAACAACCAACGGCCATGGTTTGCTTCACGGTGAGCGATGCATAGATCGCATTCGCCTGGGCGGCATTTGTTGGAAGAGGGAACGGTGGTTTCAGGCCGCTTTCGTCGGTGCCAACTCCGGAGGCGATGACAATCGGGCCCTTTACCCCGGGAAGCGGAGGAATGGAGTTCACCACGTTCCCGTTGCCATCGATAACAAGAGGCGATGGAGTAGCCCCCCCCAATCCGAGACGGATACCACCCCTGTTCGGAAACTGAAAGATGGGAGACATCATCCCCTCGTCCTCATGCTCCAGGATGTGGCAGTGCCAGACATATTTCCCGGGGAAGTTCTGCACCCGGAACCTGACAGTCACACTTGAGTAGGCCGGCACCATGATAACGTCCAGCGGCGAAACGTAGTTGCGGGCCAGAAAATCGGGAAACGGTGCGTAATTAGGGTTAATGTCGACGCCTCCCACATTACTGACAATGAAATTACCCTGATGGATGTGGAACGGGTGGTTCAGCGGACCGCCGTTGACGATGGTCCATTGCTCGATCTGACCGATCTCAAGTTGAGGCAGTTCTCCTTCGCCGAATTTGTACCCGTTGATATAAAAATTATCGAAGTTAGTTCCGTACTGAGGGTCGAAATAGGAGAATCCCTGTTGCTCCAGAGTAAACGTCCGATAGTGATTCGGAGTAGCGCTCCATAGGGGATCAGCCTGTTGCGGTGCAAAGACCGGCATGGCGTTCGTTGCGTTGGTTCCCGTGACATTAATCGTACCCAGGACGTAGAAGTAATTCGTTCCGCTCGCGTTGTTCGGAGACTCCTCCCCTCCCCATCCGTCCATGAGGTAGTAAGTGCCGGCGTTGGTGGGAGCCGTAATAGCCCACGTCGTGCGGTTACCCGTACCAAGGAGAGCCTGACTGGAAATGTCCTGCATTCTGACGGCACTGTTTGAAAGCGTCCCTGAGTAGGGATGGACGAAAGCACTATTCCCATCCCTCTCGAGGATCACGCAATTCGACCAGGAGTTGCTCAGATTGGCATCGGCTATGACGGGTGCTATCGCGCCGCGGGCGGAGGCCATACACCAGTTCCAGATCTGGGTCTCTCCGGGTTGCATCGTAATGATGGGATTCAACTGCCCGTTGATCCGCTTCTGCCATCCAGCAGTGTATCCTGGACCGTACTTGTCACCAGTCTGAAGCTCAAAGACCTGGCGATTCCCGGCCTGGTTGGTCTGAATATTGACCTCTGAGAAAGCCATATTGACCTCCTTGAACTTGCCCTTGTACGCAGGAAATGCATCAAGGGGATCGCCCACCATCAGGAAACCTGCAAGCCCCCCCTGCACCTGGTACGTCGTGTAAAGATCGGGATGGGGATGATACCAATTCAACCCGACGCTGTTCTCGTAGATTGCAATCGGTATCGTGACATCATTTGTCGTGCCCGGAGCATCCAAGATATAAACATTATCAGCCTGGCTCAGATCGGGCGCATGGGATCCATGGTAGTGAAAGCTGGTAGTGAAGATCGCGTCGTTCGTATCGAAATTCGTCCCCATGTTGTTGACCTGATGGACTTTGATCGTATCACCTGGATTGATCTGCAACATCGTTCCGGGAAAGCCTTTCTGATAGTTGCTCCCATAGGCAGACCATTGGTAGGCAAAACCATAAAAACCTGAATTAGTACCGGTACTGGTGACATTGCTGCTACCAGTTCCGCTGTACGCGTCTACGAGACCATACTTGGCCGCGCGATGGATAAGCGAAATTTCCATAAATGGATTATGGCGTCGGGCCTGCTCGAACCGACGGACGAGTTAGTTACGGGCGCGCCCGGACGACCTGCTATGCTCTATCGGTTCCGTGACCGGCGCATCGAAAACCTGAAGTGAACCCAAACATATCGCAGAATTATAACCAATGAAAGCAGAGGTGAATAATGCTGTTATGCACATGCACTGCCAAAGCTACCGTGTCAGCGCGAACACCTTACTTCAGCGTCCAGCGCGCTTTCACGCTCGTTGAGTTGCTCGTAGTTATAGCGATTATCGCGCTCCTTGCCGCCATCTTGATGCCGGTGTTTGCGCGGGCGCGGCTCGCCGCAATGAATACGCAGGACATGTCTAACATACGCCAGCTTGGAGTGGCGTCAATGCTCTATATCGCTGACACGGATGACAGGTATGTGCCGATCGGGAGCTGGAACGATCCGTCTGTTACCCCCTACACAAGTCCTGACGGCCCAGCCCTAGGCATCGCGTGGAATGGTTGGGCGCTAAAGCTCTCAACATACGCGCGAAGCCGGGATGTATTCAGAAGCCCTTTCATGCCGGAGATTGCCAACTGGTGGACAGGGCCTTGCGCATCGTCCAATGGAATGCGCATAACCAGCACCTATTCGATGAATTGGTTCCTTGGCGCAGATGGTTCATACGCGGATGGGCCCGGCGAGTGGTACAGCAAAA
>Ga0118677_10008133_pt1 | contig 16944 bp, 16 predicted proteins | sample AliMusrvi5mmetaG_FD_86154 | JGI IMG/M metagenome (GOLD analysis project Ga0118677, IMG submission 86154) | reverse complement strand
GGTTAAAGGTGGCATTAAGGCCAATTTCAGGGCGCATTACGCCTAGGCAATTAGGGCCTATCAAGCGTATGCCATAACGTTGCGCGATTTCTAATACTGCTAGTTCTAGGAGCTTTCCAGCACTTCCTGTCTCACCAAATCCGGCAGTAATAATTACCGCGGCTTTTACATTATGTTTACCGCATTGTTCAATGATATCGGGTACGGACTCAGCCGGCGTAGCAATCACTGCTAGTTCTACCGGATCTATTATCTGTTCAATAGAGGGGTAGGATTTGCAACCCTGCACTTCTGCATGCTTGGGGTTGATAGGGTAAAGCGCACCTTGATAGCCGCCTTGTAACATATTCTGAAACACAATCTGACCAACAGAGTCAATACGGTCACTCGCGCCAAATACAGCTACAGACTTGGGCGAAAATAGTGGTTTTAGGTGATGCTGGCCCATGATTTTTTGGCAATCAATGTTGAATGTTTAATCTTAGCGCATACAGAACAATTTATGAGGTAGTGTCGTTAATATTAATAGGCTAAACGCCTGTTCGATTTAATCTAATGACAATGTTAATCAGTATGCCTTAAGTATTCGTTAAGACTTAGTCGAATTTTTCCCTAATTTCCTTTGTAAAGTGCGTCTATGCATATTGAGACTACGCGCAGTAGCTGAGATGTTGCCTGAATGTTCAGCAAGCACGCGTTGAATGTGCTCCCACTCCAAGCGGTCAATAGAGAGCGGGTTGCTTGGTAGCTCTACTGCATCATCACCTGATTTTTTTTCAAAGGCTGCGACAATTTCATCAGCATCTACCGGTTTAGCCAGATAGTGGGTGGCACCAAGCTTAATCGCTTCTACAGCTGTCGTAATACTGGCGTAGCCTGTTAATACGACTATGCGCGTGCCTGCATCTAAGCTGGCAATTTGCCTCACCAATACAAGACCTGAGTTGCCAGCCATTTTTAAATCAACTACTGCAAACTCTGGCGGATCAAGCTTAGCTAGTTCAAAGGCGCTTTCGGCGCTACTGGCTATGGTTACAAAAAAACCACGCTTGCGCATGGCAGGGGCCAGCGCATTAAGAAAATCCTCGTCATCATCGACTAATAATAGGCTAGGTTTTTCGTCACTATTATTGCCATCAAGCTTCAAGCTGTTCATAAGGTTGCTTTCAATTGAACTACGCGTAACTGTTTTAGCGGTAGCATTACTAATGCCAGTACGCCTCTATCTGCATGGTTGTTGAGACTCAGTTTCCCATCATAGCGTGCGAGAGTGACTTGGGTTAGGTAAACGCCTAAACCCATGCCATCTTCATTTTTTGAGGTGAAAAATGGCGTACCGAGTTGGCTTTTTGCTTCTGTACTTAAGCCGGAACCGAAATCTCGAATCTGTATTTTTAGGGTTTTTTCATCCCAATCAGCATCAAAAATTACGCGTTCTGGTGACGCGTGAGCTGCATTATCCAGCAGGTTGAGTAGGGCTTGGGTGAGCGTCCTATCAATTAATATCAGTGGATTGTTGGTTGTGATTGGAAGATTTACTAACAGCTCGGTAGCTGGCTGGGTATCGCGCCAGCGTTGAATGGCTTCCAGTAAAAACTCTCTTAGACCCATACCTTGGGTGGTTTCAGCACGGGCTTGTCCAGCGTTGCGCGTAATCGAAGATAAGATCTCTTTGCATCTGGACACTTGAGTACGCAAAATTTCTAGTTGCGCTAATAGCTCGGGCTGCGTGGCGTAATCTTGGGTGAGTTCCTTGCTGATTACAGCCATAGTGCTTAGTGGTGTTCCCAGTTCATGTGCTGCGCTGGTAGCGAGAGTTCCTATCGCTAGCATGCGCTCACTTTCCAATGCTTTCTCTCGAACATCAGCGATGGTTTTATCATGGTCGCGCAAGTTCTGACCAATGCGCGCAATAAAAATGGCGATAATAACAGTGCTCACCACAAAGCCTATCCACATACCAACTAGATGGATGTCGAGGTGCACCTCATTTTCTCCTCCAATATTGGCATGTAAATGGAGGTGCGATAGGGGTATATGATAGAACATTAGCATGGTATAGCAGCCAATGCTTATGCCTGCGATTAGCCAGGCATAAAGTGGTCGTAAGGCTACAGCCGCTACAGTGATAGGAATTAAATACATCCAGATAAAGGGGTTGCTATAACCACCGCTAAAGTAGAAAAGCACGCTTAGCGCTGAAAGGTCGCCTAGTAGTTGCGCAAACAGTTCACCCTGCGTGGTGTGCGGGTGAAGTCGTAAACGCCACCATGCCAATAAATTTAGTAAGCCTAGCCCAGAGATTGCTAGTAGCAACGGCACTAATGGCAGAGGAATCGATACAAGTGTTAAGCCGATAATCGCCGTGCCTATACATGCCATCATCACGCTACGTAACATGACTAAACGTTGCATGTTAAGTCGGGTGGCATTAGATAGGGTGGGGCTGCTGGATTGCATATTGCGCGGTAACCTAAGAGCTCAGTAATGGATCCTATTATAAGGTGTTCATGTGCCAAATAACCATTTGCAGACTGCGACAAATTGTCGCGCGACGATATGCCACATTACGTAAATTTAGAATCTCAATTAAAATTTCATAAAACCAATAGAGAGTCCCATGATAAGAAAAATAATACTGGTCTTTTACTACTGCGGACTAATGACTTGCTATACTCTCATGCTCTTTAAAGTGCAGCATTAAGCAATGAAGATATATTCTTATATATTAGTTTTACTAATACTTTCTTTCTGCATGCCAGTTGAGGCGGCAAACCTGACCATAGGTAAAGCTGCGCCTGCCTTTGAGATTAAGACAATTTCAGGCGCATCCATCACTCCGTCCTCGACTAAAGGGAGGATATTGGTTATCAATTTTTGGGCGACTTGGTGCGCCCCATGCCACCATGAAATGCCAGAACTAGAAAACTTCTATCGTAAATACCACGATCAAGGTATAGATGTTATTGCGATTAGTTTGGACGATAAAAGTGATTTAGACGCAGTAAAAAACGCCATGAAATCTTGTTCATTTCCATTTGCAATGGCAGATGATGCAGACATGCATCGCTTTGGTCGAATATGGCGCGTTCCAGTGACCTTTGTCATTGATCAGAATGGCGTTCTACGCCATAACGGTTGGGAGGGTGAGCCTCTAGTGGATGCTTCTATTTTGGAAAAGATAGTATTACCACTTCTGGCTCCAGCAAACAAGGAGACGGTCTCTAGTCATTAGAAGGAGTAATTGGCGCCTAAAGAAGCTGTCCAGCGAGGGGTAAGTTGAAGGTCATTTACATCCTGATAAATTGGCACTTGAACATAACCATAAACTTTAATTTGTTTATTGACCCTTAGAGTAGCACCCGGGCTAAGGTATACCAAAGTGCCCCCAGTGCCAGTTGCAAATGTGCCAGTTGCAAAGTCACCATGATCATGCTCTACGAATCTTGCATTTAATTGTAGTTGTGGCGTGAAGTCGTCGAATCCTTGATAACGAATACCTAAGTTTAAATTAAGACTATCTCCTGGTTTGTATCCATCACTAGAATTTAATGGTTTCTGCACAATAGCTTGGGTAAAATAACCCCAATCTTTACTAATCTGATCTAAATAGTAAGCACCCAAAATCGCATCGGTAGTTCCAGTCCCCGGTTGTAAGCCGCGGTCAATTGCAGATACCCCACCTGTATTAGTCAAAGTACCCGTTTGTGTGTGAGATCCAGTAGGGAGTTTTAATCCGAACAGCAAACCAAAGTTATGCTGTTCGGTAAAACCTTGATAGCGACCTATCGCTTTAATATCACCGATACTTGAGGTGCTTGAATGATATGCATCATCTGCGGGAGCTAACGAAGAGTCAGCGCCACCTAATGTGGTGTGATTACGATTGATGTAAGGTAGCTGAACGTTAATCCCCCAGTTTGGATTTACGCTGTAATCTAATCCTACCGTCAGATAATTATTCCGAGTATATTTTTCAATTTCTGAATCTGCATTTGCTGCAGATGTTGGAGAAATTGAGTGCGTCCCTGTTCTCAACTGATTTTGATTAAGGTAGTCATAACGTACATCAACCTTAAAGCCAGATGAACCACTAAATCCTAGATTTTCCCAATCAGAACTGAGCGTACAGCCACAGCTTGCGCATGCTTGAGCCGTCAATGGCATCAATAATGACAAGCTCAGTAGGGTGGCAGATGAGAATGCATGTACCGTAATGTATTTTTTTAATGAGAGGCGCATGTTAAGTCCATAAATTAGCTAAGTAACTCAATTTTAAACGGGACTTCTATATAAAGGAATGTGGCAAATTGTCGCATCTCAACGATTGACGGGAATTAGAAAGACTTGAATTTGGCCTTAAATAGCGACTTGATACGATAGTAGTTTTGCGATCAGCGCTAAATGAAAAATAAAGTAAGATGTCAGTATGAAAAAATTACTAATTCTATTATTAGCTTGCTTAGCGCCATTGGCCCAAGCACATGAAGGGCACAACCAAAATCAATCCAGCAATTTAGCAGTCAGCGTAGCCTTTGATGCAAATGGCAATTTATGGAGAGTACGTGCTAAGGATGACTTCATATTGGTGGATGTGAGCCGGGATTTGGGTAAAAACTTTGCCAAGCCAATTGCCATTAACCCAAGTGCGCAAAAAATAGCAGCAGATGGTGAGGCGCGCCCCCAGATTGCCATCGGTACTGAAGGCAATATTTACCTGACTTGGACTGAAGCTTTAAAGACCCCATCTTCTGATAATGTATGGTTTGTGCGTTCTATAAACGGCGGTAAAAGTTTTGATAAACCTTATATCTTGCATCAAGATCGGTCAGAAATTACCCATCGCTTTGCTGTGCTTAATGTTGCGCCCAATGGCAATGTCACAGTGGCTTGGGTGGACAATCGTGACTTGATTGCGGCTAACGCTGTCAATAAGCCTTATGATGGTGCGGCGATTTACTATGCCGTTTCAAGCAACAGAGGTGCTAGTTTTAGTGTTGAGCAAAGGTTAGCTGATAGTAGTTGTGAGTGTTGTCGTATTGCCACTACGAACAAGCCTGACGGAACGGTAGTAGCTATGTGGCGCCATGTGTTTGCCGGTAGCGAACGCGACCATATGTTGGCGGAGATTCCACAGCTTACCAAAGCAAGTCAGCATGCATCACCCCCAACATTAAAACGCGCGACTTTTGGGCACTGGCAGATAGATGGTTGTCCGCACCATGGTCCTGCGATTGCGAGCGGTGGCGAGGGCAAGGATTGGTGGGGCTACCATATGGCTTATTTTGACGGTAACGACAAAAAGCCTGGGTTGTACTATAGCCGAATGGACGGCGTTGCATGGGCCTCATCTCCACCGAAAAAATTTGGAAATAATAAAAATCAAGCAGGACATCCTGCCCTGTTGGCTATGGGTGATCAAGTATGGCTAGTGTGGCGCGAGATTGAGTTTCAAAACAACATGGCGCAACACAGTATTTTAGGTATGTTTTCTGATGATGGCGGGCGCAGTTGGCAGGAGGCTAAGGTATTAGCCACCAGCATGGGGAAAACCGATTATCCGCAGTTAGTGGGGTTCCAAGGTAAGACTTATTTAGCCTGGAATACTGTGGATGAAGGGTTTTTATTGCTAGGGTTGTGACTTACAAGCACCAAACTTTACTATGCTGGGTAAGCTCCATCCAAATTGCCCAAGCACTGGCGCTACTTAATAGTAAGCCTGCCAAGCGCATACCGTAAGGCTCAACCATATTGGTTTTAAGTTTTAACCATAACCATGGGGCAAAGAATAAAGACACACTAGAGCCAAGCGCAAAAGCTGCCATGCTAAGCGTACCGCCAAGTGGATTGCCGTTAAATGAAGCAATAATTAAAGCTGAGTACAGCAGACCACACGGCATTAACGCCCATAGCATTCCGATGTAAAAATGGCCACCAGAAAGCAGGCTGAGCTTTTTAACATGTTGCCAGATATTGCGCCCGGCTCTATCCACCCAAATGGGCTGCCGCGCATAAATCAGCATCATTAGCCCCCAGAAAAACACCAAGACATGAAAGAACGTCCATAGCGGGTGCAGCGCCGCACTGTAGCTTGAAAGCCATGCAATACTTCGAATAGCAAAGGTTGCAATGGCCCCCATTGTGGCGTAGCCACATAGCCTGCCTAGATGATAGAGCTGTATGGCGTATGGCTGGGTTGTAGACTGATTGAAGCTGGCACAGGCGGCGCCGCACATGGCGACACAGTGTGGCCCACCTGCAATCCCCATCAGGAGTGCGCTATAAATAAGTGCGGTTTGCATGTGCGGCTATCTTTGCTCTATTTAGGTTCATCATCATCTTCAAGTATGCGCCGACCTTCATCTTCAATATCTTCAAATTGTCCGTGGTAAATTGCCCACCACACACCGCCGAGTATTCCTAAGGCCATTAATACGGAAAGTGGTATAAGTACGAAGAGTATGTCCATTAGTCTGCCTGTGTTGTAACTAGGTTTGTGGATCTAGTGGGTTGGAAAACTTGGTTAAACGAAGCGCATTGGCAACGACAATTAATGAGCTGACGGCCATACCCAAGCCAGCCAACCAAGCCGAAAGTACACCAGTGAAAGCCAATGGAATGCTTACTAAATTATAAACAATCGCCCAGGCAATGTTTTGTTTAATTACGCGCATAGTTTTTTGTGCATGGATTATCAGCTGAGGAATTTGGCTGATATCGCCATTCAAAAATATGTAGTCAGCATGTGCAAGCGTCAGTGGAACACCTTTGCCCATGGCAATAGAAACATGGGCGCTAGCCAATATGGGTCCATCATTCAGACCATCGCCTACCATTAGTACTTTTTTCCCTAGTTGCTTAAGCGAGTATAAGCGCATTAATTTATCATGCGGGTTGCAAGCTGCGACAAACTTGGCAATACCGATTTCTAAACTTAGGCTTTTCACTGTATGCAGTTGATCGCCAGACAAGAGCTCAATCTCTAAACCCATTGCTTGCAATTGCTGTATTGTCGCTGCTGCATGCGCTTTTGTAGCCTCTTGCAGACTAAATGTTGCTAGCCAGCCATTTTCATCAGCCAAAAACACTTGTTGTGTTAGCTCGCTGTGTGCCGCAATTCCGCAAAACTTAGCGGATCCTAACTTGATGCGGCCACTGATTAAAGTAGCATATTCAGATGATCGGGCAAGACTCGTTTTTAAAGTCGCGCTAATCCCTGCGCCTACCACCTCTTCAATCGCTTCTAATACTAGGTTTGAGTCTTGGGTATGCGCGTTAAAAATAGCCCGTGAAATAGGATGTTGTGAGTGTTGCGCTAAGGCTGCGGCTAAGGCTAGTGCACTAGATTCGGAAAGACCTGCTTTGTAAGTAATGGCTTTGATTTGAATGTGGTGCTCCGTGAGTGTGCCTGTCTTATCAAAAATCACGCAATTAACACCGGCAATGCCTTCAATTGCTTGTAGGCGTCGAATTAAAATGCCGCGTTGAACAAATGCGCTGGCGCTTGCTAACATGGCGGCGGGGGTGGCTAAAGATAATGCGCAAGGACAGGTAACAATCAGCACCGCGGCCGCGGTCATTAAGGCGCGGCCGCGATCTACGTCCCAAAGTAAGGCAGCAGCTAGACCTGCGCTTAAAATCACGAACAGTAGAAAGGGTCGTGCGATTCGGTCAGCCATCTGTGATAATCGTGGCTTTTCAATTGCTGCTTGATTGATTAGGTTGACTATCTGACCGTATTGCGTGGCCTCTCCTATGTTTTGCAACACAATATTGACTGTTGCACCCAAATTGTAACTGCCGGCAATGACGCTGTCGTCCAACTGTTTTTGTATAGGAGTAGCTTCACCAGTCAGCAGGGACTCATCAACGCTTGTACTGCCCAATACCAGCTTGCCATCTGCTGGGAATGCTTCGCCTAAATGAACACGCACAATATCGCCAACTTTAAGCTGACTATTTAAAACGCGGCTATAGGATCCATCTAGATTTTGGCGTTCCGTATTTTCTGGAATGCGGCTGACCAATGACTCTAAAGCGCCTAAAGTTTTGCTATGTAATTTCACTTCAATTAATCGGGCCGACAGTAGGAAAAACACAAACATGGTTAGCGAATCAAAATAAACGGTATGCCCCCACCAGCTATTGGGTTCAAAAGTAGCCGCTGAGCTCACCACAAACGTGATGCCGATGCCTAGGGCTACTGGGAGATCCATGCTGATTTGCCTCAGCTTTAGATCACGCCATGCATTGCTAAAAAATGAGCGACTGGAAAAGAGGATGACTGGCAGGCTTAATAACCATGAGGCCCAGTTCAGCAGGTAACTGATATCACTTTCAATATCACCTGGCTTGGTAAAGTAACTGGGGCTTGCATACATCATCACTTGCATCATGCAAAAACCAGCCACCATCCAGCGCCAAAATGCAGCACGGTTTTTAGTGGTGGCATTGAGCTGATTTTCGTTGTGAGAGGCGGGACTTGCGCTATAACCCAGTTTTTGAATAGTGTTGAGTATGGCAGAAGGGCGGGTTTTCGCAGGAGACCAAACGACTACCGCACGTTTTTTTGACATACTGACCCGTGCGCTGACGATGCCAGGCAAAGCTTGTAATCCATGTTCAATAATGCCAGAACAAGCTGCACAATGAAGGCCATCAAGTAATAGGCTGGACTGCACCAAAGGATTTTCGGGGTCGTTATTTGCAGGCTGACTAAAGCTTTGCCATTGATCCTGGCTGTCTAGAATTGTCCAAGCGGGGTTTGGAGCATTTTCATCAACAGCGTAAGTACTCGTTAGCAAAAAATGACTCCCTAGCTAATTTTAAGATGTTGCAGGATATGTGATTAAACACCATTTTTATCCATCATTGTTTGCGCTAAAGCAAATCGCTGAGCTATAAATTGGGATACAAAGGCTTAAAGTCGATTATATATTGAAAATCTTACAATCAGCCCCATCTCAAATCCAGATCAACACGAACGGAGTGAAATATGCGCTTTGATAAATTAACCACAAAATTCCAACAAGCCCTCAATGACGCACAAAGTTTGGCAGTCGCGAACGATAGCCCGACTATAGAGGCATTGCATTTAATTTCAGCGTTAATCAGCCAAGAAGATGGGGGCACCTCTTCATTATTAGCGCGCGCTGGTGCACATTTGACGCCACTTAAAATTGCGCTGACAACTGCGATTGAAAGCTTACCAAAATCCTCAGACAGTTCAGGTGAAGTTTCAGTTTCACGAGATTTGAATAACTTACTGAATGTGACTGATAAGTTGGCGCTTAAACGTGGTGATGCCTTTATTGCCAGCGAAATGTTTCTATTGGCACTGGCAGATGACAAAGGCACTGCTGGCAAATTGTTAAAGATGCATGGTCTATCGAAAGTGGCATTAGAGCAGGCCGTGGATGATGTGCGCGGTGGTGAGCAAGTGAATGACTCCGATGCAGAGTCAAACCGTGAAGCGCTCAAAAAATACACAATGGATTTAACTGAGCGTGCGCGCTCTGGCAAGCTAGATCCAGTAATTGGTCGGGATGACGAGATACGACGCGTGATTCAAGTTTTGATGCGCCGCACTAAAAATAATCCAGTATTGATTGGTGAGCCTGGTGTCGGTAAAACTGCCATTGTAGAAGGCTTGGCACAACGTATCGTTAATGGTGAAGTGCCAGATTCACTCAAAGGTAAAAAAGTGCTGTCGCTTGATATGGCAGCCTTACTAGCCGGTGCTAAATACCGTGGTGATTTTGAAGAACGTTTGAAAGCAGTATTGAAAGAACTGTCGCAAGATGAAGGGCAAACCATTGTCTTTATTGATGAGATTCATACCATGGTCGGCGCAGGTAAGGCCGAAGGTGCAATGGATGCAGGAAATATGCTTAAACCTGCTTTAGCCCGGGGTGAGCTGCATTGCGTGGGAGCCACGACATTGGATGAGTATCGCAAATATATAGAGAAAGATGCGGCTCTAGAACGCCGCTTTCAAAAAGTATTAGTTGACGAACCTACTGTGGAGGCGACCATCGCCATTCTGCGAGGCCTTCAAGAAAAATATGAGTTACATCATGGAGTTGAAATTACCGATCCAGCAATTGTGGCCGCGGCGGAGCTTTCCCACCGTTATATTACCGATCGATTTTTACCTGATAAAGCGATTGATTTGATTGATGAAGCGGCTTCACGGATTAAGATGGAAATTGATTCTAAGCCCGAGGTGTTGGATAAATTAGAGCGGCGATTAATTCAGCTAAAAATTGAGCGCGAAGCAGTGCGCCGTGAGAAAGATGAAGGCAGTAAAAAGCGCTTTGGTTTAATTGAAGATGAAATCAATAAACTGGAAAAAGAGTATGCCGATTTAGAAGATATCTGGAAAGCAGAAAAGGCACAAGTGCAAGGTTCTGCACACATTAAAGAAGCAATAGAAAAAGTGAAGTTTGAGATGGAAGAAGCCACACGTAAGGGTGAGTGGCAAAAAGTCTCAGAGTTGCAATATGGCAAGTTGCCAGCTTTAGAGGCGCAACTTAAACAAGCTTCTAGCGCTGAATTCAGCTCTGAGCAAACCAAACATAAAATGCTGCGGGTGGAAGTCGGGGCTGATGAAATTGCCGAAGTGGTGAGTCGTGCTACGGGCATTCCAGTCAGTAAAATGATGACAGGTGAGCGCGAAAAGTTGCTGACCATGGAAACTAAATTGCATGAGCGTGTGGTAGGTCAAGATGAGGCGGTGCGTCTCGTTTCTGATGCTATCCGCCGTTCGCGTTCTGGCTTAAGCGATCCCAATCGTCCTTATGGTAGCTTTTTATTTTTAGGGCCAACTGGTGTAGGTAAAACCGAGTTGTGTAAAGCCTTAGCAGGATTCTTGTTTGATAGTGAAGACCATTTGATTCGTATTGATATGAGCGAGTTTATGGAGAAGCATTCAGTTGCGCGCATGATAGGTGCGCCTCCTGGCTATGTTGGTTACGAAGAGGGCGGGACGCTTACCGAAGCTGTTCGTCGCAAACCTTATAGCGTAATTTTGCTTGATGAAGTAGAAAAAGCGCACCCAGATGTATTTAATGTGTTGTTGCAGGTGTTAGATGATGGACGATTGACAGATGGTCAAGGTCGTACCGTAGATTTTAAAAACACAGTGATTATCATGACTTCGAATCTTGGTAGCCAAATGATACAAAGCATGGCTGATCAGGACTACCAAGTTGTGAAGTTGGCGGTAATGGGCGAAGTAAAAACTCATTTTAGACCGGAGTTTGTAAACCGTATTGACGAAGTTGTGGTGTTTCATGCCTTGGACGAGATTAATATCAAATCTATTGCTGCTATACAATTGCAATACTTAGCCAAACGGTTATTGGCGATGGATATGCAGTTGCAAATTAGCGATGCGGCGATTGCTGAAATCGCTAATGCAGGTTTTGATCCAGTGTATGGTGCAAGACCCCTTAAACGTGCTATTCAATCTGAGATTGAGAACCCATTGTCACGGGAAATATTGGCCGGAAACTTTGTTGCTAAAGATACAATTAAAATTGATAGCAAAGCGGGTAAGCTTGTGTTTTCTAGGTTGGCCGATTGATAGCAGCTCCTCGGATAGGCAATGTCTAAATTATTAATTTTGTGTGTGGTGTTATTGCTACTGGCAGGCTGCGCGACTAATGGTCAATCAGTGTCGCCAGTGATAGAGCGTATTTCTGAAGAGGAATTGTCTCGCATTATGCCGCAGCCATTGGCGACATTAAGCTTGGATGATTTGGTGAGGTTGAGCAAAGAAGGCATGACTGCCGCGCAAATAATTGAGCAGATTAAGTCTAGCAACTCCATGTACGACTTAACGCCAAGTCAGAGCGTGTTGCTCAGTAAGCAGGGTGTAGATAGTCAGATACTTGACTATATCCATACTAGCCGTGAGTTGGCCGTGCGCAATAGTATTGCGGATGAAATTAATAAGCGCGAAAAAATTAAACGAGAAGAACTAGAGAGTCTAAAGCGTCAGCAACTTCGTGCTTATGACCCATTTTGCCGAAATGGCCCCTATGGAGTGTATCCCTATGGCGCATATAGCTCACGCTTTGGTACAGGTTTTGGTATAGGATATGGTAGGCCTTGGGGTTGCTGGTAATTTTTATATCAATGACCTTAACCCTTCCATTACGGTGATCACTTAACAAATAGTATGCAACAAAAAATTCACGAAATTATCGTCAGCACATACGGACGTAAGCTATATGACATCACGCCGCAACTGCTGGCGTGGCTTAAGAATAGCGGTTTTCACACAGGACTGATAACGCTTTATATTCAACATACCTCGGCCAGCCTGTTGATCAATGAAAATTATGATCGCGATGTGCTGGTCGATATGGAGGCGTTCTTTCGGCGCTTGGTGCCAGATGGCGACCCATTATTCACGCATACTGTTGAAGGCCCTGATGATATGCCTGCGCATATTCGTAGTGCGCTAACACAAACGCATTTGTCAATTCCATTAGTGGGCGGGCAAGCTGCTTTAGGGCAATGGCAGGGAGTGTTTTTATTTGAACATAGACACCAGCCAAGCCAGCGCCGTGTCATATTGCATCTAATGGGTGATTAAATTTAAAGTTTGGATGTACCGGGGCGATACGCTAGAATGCGCTACTCCGCTTTTGAAGTTCCCTCTCCCTGCGTCTTTTTGCACTAATAGTAAGGCGCATAGCAGTCCCATTTTTTATCATGAAATAAGGAAATAATATGTTGTTACGTTCTATGATGGTTTTAGCCCTTACAAGTTTGTTGCTTGTAGGCTGCAGTAACAAAGAGGAAGAAGCGGCGCCAGTTGAGCCGGTAGTAGTTGAAGCGCCAGTCGCTGCACCAGCACCAGTTGTAGAGTCAGGTGGTTATGTGCCAACAGCAGATGAACGCGTACCTGGTATTACGATTGATGCAGCAGCGCTAGATGCGGCAACAAAAGCGATAGCGGCTAAACCAGCGGCAAAGTAAGCTAAAGCGTTTTGATGCCATAACAAAAGCACGCCTAGGCGTGCTTTTGTTATGGATAATCAGTATGTTTTAATTCAAACTGCTCCAAGATAGCGGGTCAAACGGCAAGCTCTGTCGGCGTAATTCATAATAAAGCCCATTACTTTCATTGCCGCCACTATTACCCACCGCGGCGATGGTATCGCCAGTATGCACATTGCTGCCTACCGCTTTTAATAGGGCTTGATTATTGCCATATAAACTCATGTAGCCATCGCCATGATCAAGGATAATCAAGTTACCAAAACCACGTAACCAGTCTGCAAAAACCACCTGACCATTAGCCACAGCCTTTACTTCAGTGCCGGCATTAGCGCGAATAAATAAGCCTTTCCAAGAGATGCCACTGTCTTCTCGGCTGGCGCCAAAACGGTTGCTAACTTCGCCACGTATCGGTAAGCGTAGCTTGCCTTTTAGTGCAGAAAAATTACCACCAGCAAACTCATTACTAGGCAATGTGTTGTTGGCAATGACTGTTTTTGTTGATCTATTTTGCGGCGCAGGTTCCTTAATTGCAGATTGATTAGGATTCTCAGGCGCGCTAGTTTTACGTGGCGATGATGGTTTGATGCTGGCCAAGCGTTTTACTAATTGCGATAGTTGCTTTTCGTCTCGACTCAACTTTTGGATTTCGCCTCGTTGTGCCGCAATTTTCTGTGAAAGCGAGCTAACGACTTTAGATTTTTCACGTTTTTGACTTTCAAGAGATTGTCGCGTTTCTACTTGTTTTTGCTTAAGTATAAGCACTTGCTGTTGGGCTGCGGCCGTCGCTGCATTTAGTTGATTGATCTTATCTAGACTGCCTTGCATTTTATTAATCAGCTCTGCGCGCGCTTTTGCAATATAAGAATAGTAATAGACATCGCGCGCAATTTCCCTTGGGTGCTCACTTTGCAAAATAACCTGTACATAGCTTTGCTTGCCATGAATATATTGCTGATAAAGTTGGCTACTGAGCAGTTGTTGTTGTTGGCTAAGGGTTTGGTTTGCAGAGATTGAATCTGAGGCTAGTTGCGCCAAGGTGACCTTGTTTTGTTGCTGGCGTTGGTTTATTTCATACAGTTTTTTATTTGCGAGACTGATTGCGACTTCACTGTCTTTTAGCGCGTCCGCAGCGTCTTTATGCGCCTCTTGCGAACTGCTTAATTGTTTTTTAAGCGCCTCTAGACGTTGTTGCACAATACTGAGGGCTTGTTTAGGGGCCTCTGGTTTTTTCTCGGCGAGTGCGGCTGGGCTGCATAGAAGCACCAGTAAACTTAAGCTGGCGACTATAGTTTTATAGACGGAATGTAAATGAGATAATCCCAACGCCGTGCGCCTATTTTTCAAAGTGAACTAAGCTCTGGCCAGTCATTTCTGTGGGTTGCGTCAAGCCCATGAGTTGCAATAAGGTTGGCGCTAAATCTGATAGCGCGCCATTTTGTACCAAAGTCGCTGGACGACCAACATAAATAAGTGGCACTAAGTTGGTGGTGTGTTGCGTGTGTGGCTGATTGTTCTCAGCGTCAAACATCACCTCGGCATTTCCATGATCCGCGGTAATAACAATCTCACCACCGATGCTTTGCATGGCATTCACTACGCGACCAACGCAGATATCTAGAGCTTCAATGGCTTGGATAGCTGCTTGCAGACTGCCTGTATGGCCGACCATGTCGCTGTTGGCATAATTGCAAATGATAGCATCATATTTTTTGCTTAAGATTGCTTCTTCTAGCCTATCTGTCAATTCAAATGCACTCATTTCAGGCTGTAAGTCATAGGTAGTTACTGGCGGTGATGGCACCAAAATGCGATCTTCACCGGCAAATACTGTTTCTTCGCCACCATTAAAAAAGAAGGTCACATGTGGATATTTTTCAGTTTCGGCTATTCTTAACTGACTCAAACCTAGGTTGGAGATATATTCACCGAATGTATTTTTGATTGGATAAGGTGGAAATATGACAGTGGCTTTGCTTTCTTTTTTGTCATAGCTAGTGAGCGTAAAGTAAGCCCCCAGTTTGGGCACATGTCTACGGTGAAAGCCATCAAACTCATCACTTAATAATGCGTGTGTCAGTTGGCGTGCGCGGTCAGAGCGGAAATTCATATACACCACAACATCACCATCTTCTAAGTGCGTAGGTATTTCATCTGGTTGGCGGATGGCCGTGGCTTTTAAGAACTCATCATTTTCGTCTCTAGCATAAGCGGCCTGCAAGCCTTCGGCAGCAGTTGGAAAGGTGAACTCACCTATACCTTCTGTAATTAGTGTGTAGGCGGCTTCAACCCTTGGCCAGCGCTTGTCACGATCCATGCTGTAGAAACGTCCACAAATAGACAGAATCTTACCTACACCTAATGCTTTTATTTTAGCTTCTAGCTTTGCTAGGTATGGAGCCGCGCTTACTGGAGGCGTGTCACGGCCATCTAGGAATGCATGTACATATACCTTAGTCAATCCAAGTTTGGCTGCCATTTCCAGCATAGCGTGGATATGATCTTGGTGGCTGTGTACGCCACCGTCGGAAAGCAGGCCGAAAATATGTAAGGCTTTATTGTTGTGCTGTAGCTTAAGTAAAGCTGCCTTTAGCTCCGCATTCTCAAAAAAATCTCCGCTGGCAATGCTATTGTTGATGCGTTCAAAGTCCTGAAACACGACACGTCCTGCACCTATATTAAGGTGACCTACTTCAGAGTTACCCATTTGACCGTCAGGCAATCCAACGTAATGCTCAGAAGCATTAATTAATGAATGTGGGTAAGCTTTCCAAAGAGCATCTATGTTCGGCTTGCGCGCTTGCGCAATTGCGTTATCGGCGACTTCTTCACGATAACCAAAACCGTCTAAAATGATGAGGCAGACAGGTATAGTGTTTATGGTGGGGAGCATAATCTTTCGCTTTAATATTTTGATTGCAATATCGCCATTTTAGCTTATTTAAACGTAAAATCAGCCTAGAAGTTTGTATTAAGCTAAGCTTGAATTTTGGAGCTATGGCACCATGTTAAAACGATATAATATTGAGAGGAAGTGTGTGGAATTTTTTAGAAGTAATATCTTGTTAATTGGATTGGCTTTAGGTTCCGGCATGATGTTGTTATTGCCTATGCTTAAAAAAAATGCGGATGGTGTGCCTAATCTAAGTCCTGCAGATGCAGTCACTTTAATTAATCGTTCAAATGCAATAGTTCTAGATGTACGTGATGATGGCGAGTTTGCTGGAGGCCATATTGCTGAGGCGTTTAATATTCCACTAAGTAGCTTGAACGATCGTTTGGCTGAACTTAAAAAGTACAAAAACAAACCCATTTTGGTAAATTGTCAGCGTGGGATGCGCTCGGCTAAAGCGTGCGCGATTCTGCATAAGGCCGAGTTTACTCAAGTACATAACTTGGATGGCGGTCTGTTAGCGTGGGTGGCTGCTAAGTTGCCAGTAGTTAAAACTTTAGCGAAGGTGATAAGCTAATGGCCAATATCACCATGTACATTACTGCAACCTGCCCATATTGCCATAATGCAGAGCGTTTACTGCTCAGTAAGGGTGTGGAGAGCATTCATAAAATCCGGGTTGATTTGGATTCTGATTTACGTATTGCTTTGATAGAAAAGTCTGGTCGGCGTACGGTGCCACAAATTTATATTAATGATCTGCATATTGGCGGTTTTGATGATCTGCGTGCCTTGGATTTGGCAGGCGAGTTAGACCAACTGTTGGTAAAGTAAAGTGCTAGTGGCTACTGTAAGGTCTTGTGAGCACCGAGAAGTCTTGACGCTTAAATTCTGCTAAAATAAGCACCTTATAAATTTCACCCCTAACCTAAGTAGAAAATAATGGCAAAAGAAGATAACAAGGCAGAACAACCTCAACAAGCTGGTTTCAGCATTGAAAAAATTTACGTCAAAGATGCTTCATTAGAAATTCCTAATGC
>Ga0118677_10008131_pt1 | contig 16945 bp, 11 predicted proteins | sample AliMusrvi5mmetaG_FD_86154 | JGI IMG/M metagenome (GOLD analysis project Ga0118677, IMG submission 86154) | reverse complement strand
GCCCTGCGAAATATTGTGCTGCGCCAGGGGACCCTGCACCACGCGCGCACCCTCGTCTGCTGACCGCAACAGGTGCAGAAAAGCTTCGCACGCCGACGGATCGAGGTCGGGAAACTCTTTCGCCGACTCGAGCAGGCACTCGTAACGGGGGAGATCTTTGAGCAGGAGGTGAGGCACGGCTGGGCTGAAATTAATTATTCAGAGTTGGGATGGTTAGGGAGCTAACCACAAACACAAGCACAAGTCGGCAAAGATTCAAATTTTTCACATCCCGCTAATTGCAGGATGGCTGCAGAATTTCCGCCGCCCGGGCGGGTGGCATCAACTGCGGGCGGCGGCGACCAGGGCTTCCGTGGTGATCCCAAGTTCCTTGAAGACCTGGGCGAACGGGGCGCTGAGGCCGAAGCGGTCAATGCCAACCACCTTGCCATCAAGTCCGACGTATTTCCGCCAGAAACTCGTGACGCCCGCCTCGATCGCGACGCGCTTGCGGCAGGACGACGGGAGAATGCTCTCACGGTATTCCTCGGGCTGGCGGTCAAAGCGCTCGGTGCAGGGCATCGAGACGACGCGCGTGCCCGCGCCGAGTTCCTTCGCCGCGGCGACGGCAAGCTGCAGTTCGCTGCCGGTGGCGATGAGGATCGTGGTGAGCGGCGCCGTTTCCTGGATGGCGACGTAGCCGCCCTTCAACACGCCCGCGCGGCGGATGTGAGGGGGAATGTCGTTGAGCATCGGCACGGCCTGGCGCGTCAGCGCGAGCAGCGTCGGTCCGTCCGCGCGTTCCAACGCCGCGGCAAACGCGCCGGCAGTTTCCTCGGCATCGGCGGGACGGATGACATCGAAATTCGGAATCAGCCGCAGCGCGGAAATCGTTTCCACCGGTTGGTGCGTGGGACCGTCCTCGCCCACGCCAACGGAGTCGTGCGTGTAAATGTAGACGACGGGCAGCTTCGCGAGCGCGGCGAGGCGCATCGAAGGACGCGAGTAGTCGGCGAACACGAGGAAAGTTGCACACGACGGGCGGAAGAGGCCGTCGTAGGCGATGCCGTTGCACATGGCGGCCATCGCGTGCTCGCGGATGCCGAAGCGGATGTTCCGTCCCGCGCGATTCGTGGGATCGAAATCCTTGTCGGAGTTGATGTAATTGTAGGTGGAACCGTGCAGGTCAGCCGAGCCGCTGATCAACAGTGGCAACTCGGCAGCGAGTGGTTGCAGGACCTCGCGACCCGAGCCGCGCGTGCCGGGGTGCTTCGCATCAGCAGGAAACACCGAGATCTTTTCCAGCAGATGCGGGGCCGTCGGGTGCGTGGAGGCGCCGTCGAGTAGCGCGGCCTTGTCGGAGTTGGCCTCGCGCCACGCTTTGAACGTCTTGTGCCAGCGGTTGTAGGCGCGGACCAGCCGGGCTTTGTGGTCGGCATAATATTCGTAGACCTCCGGGGTGACGTAGAAAAGCTGGTCGTCCGGAAGACCGAGGCCGAGGCGGGCGGAGTCGGCGAACTTCGCCCCACCCTCGCCGTGCGCCTTCGCGGTGCCCTCCACCTCGGGAATGCCCTTGCCGATGAGGGTGCGCGTGATGATGAGCTGCGGTTTGCCGCTCTTCGCCTTCTTCGCCTTGTTGAAGGCCTTGAGAAACGCGGCCATGTCCTGGCCGTCGACCGTCTGCACGTCCCACTCGATGGCCTTGAAGCGCCCGGCGGTGTTCTCGCTCTGCGTCTTGCTCGCCATCGCGTCGAGCGTCACGTCGTTCGAGTCGTAGATCAGGATGAGATTATCGAGCTTCTGGTGGCCGGCGAACTCGACCGCCTCCATGCCCACGCCTTCCTGCATGCAACCGTCGCCTATCAAAGTGATCACATGATGGTCGAAGATCCGGTGCAAGTCCGTATTGAAACGGGTCGCGGCGCGTTTGCCCGACAGCGCGTAACCCACCGCGTTGCCGATGCCTTGACCGAGCGGGCCGGTGGTGGCTTCCACGCCCGGCGTCTCGCGAAACTCAGGATGCCCCGGCGTGATCGAGTGCAGTTGGCGGAAATTCATCAGGTCCTCGCGCGACACCGCATAACCCGCGAGATGAAGCCAGCCGTACAAGAACATCGACCCGTGCCCGGCCGAGAGAATGAAACGGTCGCGATTGAGCCACTTCGGCGCATCCGGATTGAAGCGCAAGATTTGGCCAAACAATACCGCCCCTATCTCCGCGCTGCCCAATGGCAGACCGAGATGGCCGGATGAGCAGGCGTGAACGGCATCAATGGCGAGACCGCGGGCCTCGTTGGCGGCTTGAGCAAGCAGGGGGGTGTTCATGATTGGGAAAGTTCGCGTCTCCACAGCGGCACTTCCCGCTGGCGACAGTGCCCAGCGTAAAATGCCACGCCCGTTTGACAAGCCGTGATTTGACAATACTCCCCATGACGGTTTTTCAACCCCCTGATACAAATGTGACGACCCCGGACCTGATTTTTGTGGAGCCGTTCTTACCGAACCACTCGTTTGCCAGGCGCGATCTCCAGGATCCGGATCTCCAGTGGCCCGAGGGTTTCCTCTAACCGGATCACGCCCGCCGGCAAGACAAGCGGCGCGGCGGCGTCCGGATGCAGGCGCGTGCTCCGGTAGCCGTTGCCGGTGTCGAGACCGTAAACGCTTGGATCCATCACATACGAGACGGTGCCTTCTTGATTCTTGTAATTGGCGATCACCACGCCCAGCGAACCATCCTCGCCTTTCCAGATCGATCCCTCCACAAACGGGGTGTTGCGGAAATCAGAGCGAGTCCCGTCATCGAACAAGCCGACCAACTCGCCATAGGTCAGATATTTCCCGCCGGCGACACGCGCCTTGCCCAGGGTCCTGAGGTAGGCCTTCTTCGCCTCGTTTTCCGGACGAAACAGGTTGAACCCGAACCACCCGTTCTGGCAGCCCCAAAGGAAATCCCGGCCCAGTTCCATCACCCATTGGCTGTCAGACAAGGTTTTCAACGCCCCCTCGCTCGACGCGAAGTAAATGGTATAGCCGGAGTAGATCGCGGGCAGCACGGGAATCGAGCACTCGGTGCGCTCATTGACTGTTAGAAACGCGTCGAGCCCGTCCATGAACGGTTCCGCGGTGCATTCGGAGGTGATCACCGCGTTGTGGTCATTGGCGTGGGCGCAGGCCCGGGCCTTCTTCAGCATTTCGCGGTACCCGTCGACCCACCACGAGCCGCCGCCCAGCGGGTGCCCGTGCGACTTGTCGAAACAAAGATACGGCGGCCCGGCGGAAATCTGGTCAATATATACGGCATTGACACCGAGTCCGGCGACGAGTTGCTCCACATTGCCCGCAACCTTGTCCTGCCAGAACGGCGTGTAGGGACACATCGGCGCCTGCGGCACGTTGTTGCCATACACCTCGGTGAAGGTGCCTCCCTTGCGGTCCTTCGCCGCGCATGGCACGTAGTCCGCGAAATCTTTGTTAGACCGGTCGACGATCCTGCCGTTGATATAGGGCATCACCAGCAGTCCCGAGTTCACCATGTCCTTGACGAGCGAATCCACGCCAGGTTTGGCCGGAAACATGTGCGGGTATTGGGTGTCGAATGCAGCCACCTGCCAGTTATACCAATGGAATCCGAGCGGGACGCCGAAATACTCCTTGGCCTGCGCCACCTGCTTCATCATGCCTGCCTGATCCCCCACACCCTTGAGCGTCCAGTCCGATTCCCGCAACCACAGACCGACGTCCTTCATCGCCTGCGGTGTCTCCTTGCAGGTGGCAACCTTGCCCTTTGCGGCCCACGGTGCCGTGATGGCGAATTTCCGATAGATCTTTGAACCTGTCAGCCAATCGCCCTGGAAGACGCCCAACATCGCCGGATAGGGTGCCTGATAGTCCGATCCGGCGACGCCGGAGTTTTCCGCATAGGTGCGGATGAAACACTCGTTGCCCGGCTCGATGACGAACTCCTTGTACCATGCCCTGCCGTCGTGCGCCGCCAAATACACGCCGCTGCGGCCCCGGTTGGCACAGACATACTGGCACGACATGCCGCGCCAGCCGTCCGGGTAGCGCATTGCCAGGCGGCCCTTGTAATTGCGATACAGCGAGCCCCAGGTCTCGGTGTGCCCGAAGGTTCCTGATAGATCATACCGCCCCGCCTCCAGCATGCCGGTGATCCGGGGGAAATCCACCTGCCCCAGGCCCCAGCCGCGCGACTTGTTAGCCACTTTAATCCGCCACGCGGCGATGCCGCTCGCGGCCGGCAGTTCCACCGTGACCTCCACCGCGCAGCGCTCGTTGTCGCCGCCCAGCGGCAGGTCCGGCCATAGGATGGTGAGCAAGCGCGCGCCGCCCGGCGAGTCCGCCACCTTGGCCGAAGCACAGGGATGTTGGGTGTTTGCAAGCTTGACCTCCGCGTTGTCACGCGTCCACGCCATCTCCCACAGCGCATGCGCCGCCGGAGTTGCTTGAATGTGCTCGGCCCCGCTGACCACGTCTTTGAGCGAGGTCAATCCGCCGTATTCCGCATCAAAGGCCATGCGGACATGGCTGTTTTCAAGGATTAGCGGCGCAGCCTTTCCCGGCGCCTCCGCGGCATCAAGGGTGCCGCCGGCCACCATGGCCAGCGCGAGACCAACATTTCCAAAAGGGCGATTCATATGGGGATAGGATGGGTATGGCAAATGGCATCAACCGGCACCGCCCCGCATGGCAACGGACGGATGATTCGACTCACGGCACACGCGCGCCGGTCACAGTGCGTTGGGCGAGACACGATGTGGATCCTTGCAGAGGCGTTCCCTATCCGCCATCAGAGCTTGCGCAGCCAGACGTTGCGGAAACGCACCGGGTTGCCGTGGTCTTGCAGATAGAGAGGTCCCTTTTCGGCGTAGCCGTTGAGTGGAGCCGCCGTGGTGCTCTCCTCGCCGACGAGGATGCGGTCCTGAATCAGCACTCCGTTGTGCAGCACCGTGAAAGACCCCGGCTGCACCTTGCCATCGGCGGCCTTCTTCGGCGCGTGGAAGATGATGTCATAGGCCTGCCACTCGCCGGGCTTGCGGCAGGCATTGACCAGCGGCGCGTTGTGGCCGTAGAACGCGCCACACTGGCCGTTGGGATAGGTCTTGTTGTTATAACAATCGAGCACCTGGATCTCATAGCGTCCCATCAGATAGACGCCGCTGTTGCCGCGGCCCTGGCCCTCGCCCTGGACGACGCTCGGCGAGGCCCATTCCACGTGCAACTGGCAGTCGGCGAATTCCTCCTTGGAAAAAATGCCGCCGCCGGTGGTGGTTTCCATCACGCCGTTGGCCAGCTTCCATTTCGGCTCGGGGCTGTTTTGGCCGCGGAATTTGGCCAGGTCCTTGCCATCAAACAACACGATGGCATCCGAGGGAGCGGCACCCGGCACGGCACCGGGATCGACCACCGGCGGTTGCGCTTCCTCGGCTGAGGCGGCGGAGAATGCCGCCACCGCAAGCGGCAGCAGGCACAGCAGGAGTGCTTTGCAGGATTTGGACACGGGCGAGGTTGGACGGTTGTGGACGAATTGTTTCATTGGAGTGGAGTCTGGTGGGCTGGCTATGATGTTAGGGGTACCCGCGCGGCGACAGGCGTCAATCGCGAGACACCGGGGTCAACACCGTAAACGGCCCCAAACGGGTGAAACTTTCACTCCACAATCACCGGCGTGCCGATCTGCACGTTTTCGAAGAACTTCTCGGCCATCTGATGGGGCATGCGGACGCATCCGTGGGACGCCGCATAGCCCGGCAGATAGCCGGTATGCATCCCGATGCCATCGGCGAAACGCATGAAATTGGGCATCGGGGCATTGCAGAACTCCGCCCCCGGCGGGATTTTGTCCACCCGGATGTCGACGTTGTCATTGATCGTCCGGCCGCTGGCCTTGTCCTTGAAAACCCCGTAAATCGTCGATTTGTGGTCCTTGTCCTTTTCCCTGATTCGATAGATTCCGGCCGGCGTGCCGTGGTCCTCCTTGCCGCTGGAAATCCGCGACACCCCCACCAAAACCCCGCCTTTGTAAAACGACGCCTTTTGCTGGCTGCGGTTGATTCTGATGAGCGGGCTGCCGTTTACGCCATCGCCATCCCAGTAGGAAATATCGTCCGGAATGGCCGGCGGCGGATGATGCGGGCCGCCGGAGGCTGCATGGTGCCCGGGGCCACCCACATCGGCGAGGTAGTCGGAGCCTGGCGGACGGTTGTCGACGCAGGCGGCAAGGGTGCCACCAAACAGCGCGATGGCGGCGGAGCGGGCGGTCAGGGGGAGGCGAAGCTTCATGGGTCGGCGCCATGCTAGGCCCGCACCGGCCTGCGGTCAAGGCCACAGCACGTCCCGGCCGCTTCAAGCCGAAAATGGAAGTTGAAATCCAAGATTCGTTCTTGAAACCACAGATTACACGGATTTCACGGATTTCTTGGTTTGGATTTTCTCACTATTTGCAACTAATCAGGATGCCGAAGCCTCCACCGGCTGGCATCGAGACGATCAGTGGAGCCTGCGATTTCACCGTAATTTGATCCGCGACCAAGGGAATATCCTTGGCGGGCGTTCCCGGGGTGGCCGGTTTCCCGTCATGGTACAGAACCGCCTGGTATTCGCCGGGCTTGAGGAAATCCAGCTTCAACTCCACCTGACGCGGTGTATCGGCGTTGATGCCTGCGATCCACCAGTCCTGGCCCTTGCGCCGCGCGACTACGGCGTATTGGCCCGGTTGACCATCGAGGAAGCATATGTCATCCCAGGCGGTGGGCAGGTTCTTGAGGAAAATCCGGGCGGGGTTGTCCTTGACGTTTTCGGGATTGAAGCCCATGGACATCCAGCCTGATTCAAAGACAATTGGGAGCGCTGTCTCATGCGCGCTGGTGGTTGTCCTGCGCGGATTGAATGAGGTCGGCGTGTAATCCATCGATCCGGGCACGTTACGGGTAAAGACGAGGTTCACGTTATACGTCGGGGTCGGGACCTGATCGGAGAAAATGAAATACTCCTCTCCGAGCACGCCCTCGTGCGTGGCGATATTGGGCCAAGTCCGCTGGAGTCCCCGCGGGGTGATGTCGCCATGATAACTGACCATCATTTTGCGGGCGGCGCATTCCCGCGCAATGTTTTCGCGGAAGCGGAAGAGCGGCTGGACATCGCTGTCCAGGAAGTCCACCTTGATGCCCTTGAAGCCGTTCTTGGGATACCATTCGAGATATTTGGTGACTTTCTCGGGCGTATCGAGGTTACGCCAGGTGTCCCAGCCATAGACGGCGACGTTCTTGCTGGCAGCATAGGCGGTCAACTGCGGGAACCACGGACAATCCATCCACTTTTCCGGGGGACAGCCCCAGGGATCCTTCTTCGCCAGCGCATTGTCGAATTCGATCCATGGCCAGCCCATTTCGCTGGCGAGATCGACAAACTGTTTCATGCGGTCGAGGCTCATGTTGTTGTCGTCCGGGCCGGTCAGCCAGGGGAAAATGGCGGTGCCCGGCTTGATCCAACTGGTGTCGGCAATCATCGATGGCTTTGCGAGGTTGTTGATGAGTGTTGATTCAACCAGGTTTTTCAGGTTGTCCACCACGAACGCCACGCGCCAGGGGGTGGTCCAGGGCAAGGTTGAAGTTGGCTGACCTTCAGGCTTATAGGAGACCAGGCCGGTGGCGGCATCGGTGATTTTCAAGCGGGCTCCCGAATAGTTTCCGTCCAGATCCGCTTCCGTGAGCAGAAGCCATAACTTATCCGGAGTCTGGAACAGCATCGGGACCTGGATCTCGCAATCGACGCCCGCGAGCGATGCGTGTTCGCTGTAGATGGATTCATAGTTGTTGCGATACTGGGCAAACCAGCTCTTGGACCCGGCGGGCGTGCGGAATCCCGAACTCTCTCCCAGCACCGTATCTTCGCCGGCGCCATGAATACGGTAACGATAGGCGATGCCTTCGTTGTAGGCGCGGAGAATCAGGCTGAATTTGTTGCCCTTGTCGCTGGCAAAGTCCAGCGTCATTTCATTCGCGTTGTTCTTGCACTTGCTGCGTTTGCCGACCGGCATGGCGTAGGTTTCATCGATTTTGGCCGTCGTCTTGCCGGTACAGCGCGTATCGCCCGGGAACGTCCCGGATGTCTTCAGGGTGATTCCAACAGGCGATGCCGGTATGGCTGTCTTGCCGTTCAGTTCCGCGCGGATCGAGAGCGCCGGTTGGTCCGTTGCGGTCAGCACAAGCTTGCCGTCGGGCGATTTCACCTCCCATGTCTCCGCCAGCGCGAGGCCGGAAGCCATGAGAATTGCGACTAGCGTCAGATGCGGTACATGTTGTGGTGTTTTCATTTCGTTTCCGTTTCTTGTCGTTAGCATCATGACATCTCCTTGGTTCGTGCGATCATTTCCTGACACTGGTCACCGGATTCAGCCATTGATAGTGGTTCGCGAGAACCGCATACCAGCGTTCGGCGTGAATCAACAGGCCGCGCGGGCCGAAATGAATGCCGTCGTGCCGGTATTCCGCGCTGCCCACGATGTCGTTGGTATCCGGACCGCGTCGCGCAATGCCTTTGTCCCACAGGGATTGCTGAGCGGCCAGAACGGCGCTCATGCCCGGCTTCCAATCATTGGCGCCATTGGGTGGACAATAACAAGTGCCGGCCACAAACCAGTCCACCTTCCAGCCCAACTCTTTCTGGCTGAATTCGATCATCGCCTTGGCATCCCGCTCGTATTCGGCGGCTGGCGTGAAATCCGGCCGGCCCGCATCCGCCTCGCCCTGGACCCAGAGCACGGCGCGGAAGCCGCCAACGCCAAATCCTTTTGCCCGGTCCACCAGCCGTTGAATATTGCCCGAGCCATGGCCGGCAACCCATTCCCTGACGCGCACCCAATTGACCGTGGCCGAGCGGAAACAGACCGGTGCCATCGTCGTTCGTGAGATCAGATCGCCCAGAATCGGCCACGGCGTGCCGCCATCACCGCACGCATCGGGGATCGGATCGGCCGCGGGCGTGTATTGTTTGCCGTCAAAATAGACTGATAGAGGCTCCACGGACTTCTGCCGCGGATTGCCATAGTTGACGGAATTGGACTGGCCGGCGGTGATGAAGATATCGCCGACGCCCACATGTTCCACCTTTGACTCCGCCAAACCGGCGGGCTCGGCCGCGGATTTGCGGTAACGCACGGTCAATTGGTACCAACCGCCGGTTTCCAGCTTGAGGACAGCGCTGAACTTGCCGTCCTTGATTTGGTCGCCCTGCGCCACCACGGTCCACGGCAGGGCTTTGCCGCGCATCGCGGCGGCCAAGTCCGCCTTGACGTCGACCACGGTTGTGCCGTCCGGCACGGTGCCGGCCACGTTGAATTCCGCCGACTCCTTGGCATTGCGCTGGAACACCTGCCGGTCAAGCGGCGATACTAGCACTTGGGCATGCGCCAGGCATATGCCTGTCACCCACGCGGCCATTGGTGCGATCCATGCTGCTTTTGTCATTGTCATGAGATGCTTATGGCCCCAAGAATGCCAATGGGACCCACCAGATAGTGAGCATGGAAGATCGGGGCCGAAGCATCATGTGTTCCCTTGTAGCTATGGTACCAGCAGGGACAGAGCCGCGTCGGTCGCATGGAGCCGCCCGTCAAAGTCCACAAACGTCCGCCCGGCGTCCGGGTTCCAGATGCGTTCGCTCATTGCCGCCAGGCGCTGCCGCAGGCTGGGCAGTTCCCGTGCCTCCGGCTGTTCCCAGGCGCACATCTGGGTGCCGAGCACGGCATTTGTCGGCGGAACGCTCAAACCCTGGTCGGCTGCCGGGACCCCGAACGGTTTGAACTGGAAGAGATTCCACGCGTATATCTCCGCCGGCGGGCGGCAGTTGTCGTTCACCACGTACAACGGTGTCCACGAGGCATTGACGACCTTGTAGCCGTCCTTCACCAGGTCGTTGGGCAGGTAGTACCTGATTTCGTACGTCATCACTGTCATGTCGCGGGGAATCTCGATCTTGCCTCCCTTGCCAAAACCTTCCCAGACGAGGGTCTTCTTGCCGTGTTTCTTGACGATATCATTCATGCGAACGACAAAGTGCCGATAGAGTTCCTCCGTGTTGTCGATCTTGTTGGCCGTCATGTAGGCGGCGCTCTCCGGGTTATTCCATGCGCCCTTGTCGACCTCGTCGGCGCCGATGTGAAAATAGGGCGTGCTGCGGAACACCTCGCACATCTCACCCACCAGCGTGTCCAGTGCCGCGTAGGTCGCCACGCGACCAGCGCTGACCACGTTGCCGGCGGTTCCGAAGATGTCCGGCAGCATATTCACGAGGACCGACGCGTGGCCCGGAATATCCAGTTCCGGGATGATCGTCACTCCGCGGTCGTCGGCGAACTTCACGAGATCTTTGAGTTCCTCCAGCTTCCATGAGCCTTTCAGCTTGTCAGCGAATTTGGTGGACGGAAAGCAGAACGCCTGATCATCGGTGAGGTGCAATTGCAGGTAGCGTACCTTGTACCAGCGGCACAGGACCACCATCTGCTTGAGCGTGTTGATCGAGTGGGGTTGCCGGGCGCAGTCGATCATCAGGCCCCGGTAGCCAACCGCGGGCGCATCCTGCACGATCATGCGCGGCAGCACGACTCCGCCCTCGCGGGGCGACAGAGACTGGAGCAGCGTGACACTGCCCTGGACGACGGCCGATGGATTACCGGCCTTGACGGTACCCGTTGTGCCAACCTCCACGGCATACGCCTCGTCTTTCATGGCCGCATCGATCTTCAGCGCGATGTCGCCGGCACGGGCCGCTTCGCTGCTGGCGGCCAGATCGAGCCCGACCAGTTGCTTGATCTCGGCGGCAAGGACTTTGGCCAGGGGCAGAAGGTCCGCCTGCGCGGCCACGATCCGCGACTGCGCCGTCAACGCCATGTTGCCGCCAGTCAGCTTGCAGGACTTCGGAGCCGGTATGACCGTCAACGCCTTGATCTCGGCGTCCATCGGAAGTTTGACGGCGGTTGCCGGGTTCGTGGTTGCCGGCGTCTGCGCCGGAAGGGTCCCGGCAAGTGACAGGACAATGGCTAAGACCGATAGGGACTGGTGCAGAACTCTGCCATGACTGAGTGTTGTTAGTTTCATAAGATATTATGTGTCGTCGGATTCATAAGAAAACTCGTGAAGCACAGAAACAGTTTTTCGTCCTTGGTGTCAAGGGCAATCCGTAAGACCGGTGATTTTCGTAGCGAGGCGGCGCCTCAGACCCAAGCGCGGGAAGCACCGGAGGCGCGGCCACGGCAGGCGGTTGGACCGTTTCACCGGAGACTGATGAAACGCAGCAAGCTAGCACGAGCGGCAGGTGACGGGCTGGCGGCATGATTTTTGAACCGCAGATGAACATAGATATATGAGAGGATTTCACGGAATCGATGACAAATCCGATGGGTGAATCGGCAAGTCCGCACGAGACCCATTTCTTCCTCTCACTTTGCGGGCGCCTTGCCGTCGAGTTCAAAGAGCGAGAAGCCGACAATATGTGCCTTGTTACGAGCCGTACCAGCCGCCCGCTCAATACAATCTTTTCCTGGGGCTTTTCATGCCCGGGTATCACGCATACTTCGAGGCGCAGGCATACATTGACTTTATTGATGACGCCGAGCGGAAAACGCACGCCTCACTTGGGCGTGAAGACGATGTCCACCTGCGTGAGCGACTCCGGCAGGTCCACATTGTAAGCCCACGACTTCATATCACCTTTCTTCCAAGCCATCGGACCCAGCGGTGTGGTCAGATTGCGGTGAGTGAGCGGCGCTGTGGTGTCCCAGCGCTTTCCGAGATGCACGGGCAGCCCTTCGGTGAGCAGGAAATCGGTGAAGTTCAGATAGGTTGTATCGTCGAATTTGCCCCGCCACGCGGCAGCGAGCGAGTGCACCGCAGCGAGCCTGCCCGCGATACGTCGCGGCGCTTGTTTTCCAATCATCCAGTCGAGGGTGCCAAAGCCGTCGGCGGTGGAGCCGAAACAACCACCGCCCGGGTAGTCAGGGTCATTGACCTGGCCACGGACGCGGCCGAGCCAATACAGGGTGTCGGCCAGAAATCTCGCTTCCGCGACGGAGAGCGGGATCAGGCGCAGGCTGTGGCCGGTGCGGTCGGCCAGCGGGTTGGCGACCACCACCCCGTTGCGGCTGGTGCCGGTTTGGAACAGGAAGGGCTGGTCGATGCCGAAGCGCAGGACGGTTAGACTGCGGCGCGCGGTGTAACAAGCGGCGGAACTGGAATCGAGGACGAGCCATCCGGCGGCGGGCGGGTGGGCACGCTTGCTATCATCCACTGCGAGGCGACTGCGTTTCTCGCGCGAGGGGATGACGTTCGCCTTGACCAACGCGAGCGCGGCGGCTTTCGGCTCCATTTCCCAAAACCGGTTAGGCAGGGTGTCGGGCGGCGCCTCCTCCGGCTGAAAGGCGTCCGGTGTCGGGCGACCACTCATGAAGCGGGCGATTTCCTGGTCGTTGCAGTCCTTGAGCGATTGGAAACGGAAGGGCGGCGGCGGAGATTTGGGCCCCGGGTGGTTTTCCCTGGGCGCGTCCGGTTTGGCGGTAACGAGCGGATAGTGAAGCCCGCCGGCGGCTTTGATTTCCTTCATTTCCTTCCACGGGTCGGTATTACGGAGCACGCGGATGTGGGGTTGCGAGTCGAGGTTTGACGCGGCGTAGGCACCGCGCTCCTTGTCCCAACGGAAAACAACCTCACGGCGGCGAGTCTGGTTTTTGGGGCCGAAGCCGATCTCGATCAGTCCGTCGTGGTCATCATCAAAACATTCGTAGTCCCACGCGTTGGCTTCATCGCCCTGGTTCGGGTGCCAGTCGTAGAGAACTTGAAGCAGATAGCGCGGTTTGCGTTCGACGGTTTGCAAAGCCATCACGCGGACACAGGCGTCATCGGTTACCCCATAGTTCGTTGTGTCGAGCTTGTCGATGATCCCGTCGTGGTTGAAGTCGGCAAAGTAGCCGGATTCGAGCATGTTGTCGCCGCCAAACGGCCGGACCTCGCGGCCATCGGGGCCGAAGACGAGAAGCCAGTAGCCTTCGAGCCGTTCGAGCCTGAGCGCAGCGAACGGAGAAGCGATGTGTCGCGCCGGCCCCTGGGACGGAAACAATTCGTCCAACTTGTCGGCCGGCCGGGCCTCGCGGCCGGCTGGATTCCTGCCGAAATCCAGGTCTTTGCCGATCAGCAGGGTGTGGAGGATTTCCTTGTTGGCCCCCTGCGGGCAGGCGACGTAGTGGTAGTCGCGCAGTCTGCTCTTGATCGAAGCGAACCGCGGGTCTTTCCGACTCGCTTCGTCGTCCCGCTCCAGCAGCGCGAGAACTTCGGCTTCGCTGGTTGCCGGATCTAGCAGCTTTTTTAGATCGACGTGTTCCAAGTGGTCGGCCGCTGCGGCCAACGGAGCGGCGCAAGTGGCGAGGGCGGCGAAGCAGGCAAGTAAGCATTGGTGCTGCATTGACAGAACGGGGTTGATGCCAGCGCGGTGACCGAACAGGCCGATCCAGCGGTGAATGGATCGTTACAGAAACTAAACCAACTGCCAGGAATTGCGTTTGAGGTTGGCGCGCATTGGAAACCCAGTGGTTGGATCTAAGATCACAAGACAGCACCTATCGTAGTCAAACCAGTGCGTCAAGGTAAAGTCCGATGATTATTGGTGAGAGACAGAAGCTCCGTTCCGCACAGGAGATCCACCCGACCCACTCACAGCAGCGGTCGGATTTAATTGGCCGATTGAAAAAAGTCATCCGGGAAAGGAAGTCATGGGACAAGCTGGAGGCGCTGCTGCTGGAGTTGGAGGAGCTGCTGTAGCGTGAGGGTTGGCGCTGGGCATCTCCACCGCAGCCGTGGTCTCTACCGCCCCTGCCAGTGCGTGCAGGGGGTCGGACGGCGAAAATGGTGGTCTTCACGGGGCGCAGGCATCGCGTCGGTCAAGGTCACTCTCCTCGGCCGCTTCCGCGCTCTTTCCAATAATCACACAACCCAATGCCTCATACCCACGCACACGGCGGCCATGGCCACGGCCATTCGCACACACCACCGGGCAACAGGTCCCGTACGAGCTTGCTGCGGCCAGCCGCGAAGGCGCCTGCCCACCGCCCTTTTCGGCCTGATAGGTGACCGCCAGTTGTTTGGCTCGTTATTGCCTTCAAATGCCAACATGGCTTCGGTTGCCCCCTACTGCCTGGCGGTCTCGATTGGTTCTGTGCGGTAGGGGCCGCCGCTGACCAGGCCCCAGCTAAACCGCACGCCGGTGCCGTGGTGCAGATCAAGGCAGGTTCGCACCGTGTTGGGGCCTTTCCCATTTGGAGAGCATATTGGAACGGCACAATCCAACGAATGCCAAACTAGTCCAGGTAGGCGACGCAACCCGCCGGACCCCGGCGTCTCAGAAAGCACCGACCCGGCCCGAATTGCCCGTGAGCCGCCTGTGCGAATAAGATACTGAAACATTTCGGCGAATGAAACGTTTACGAATGAAAGATTTAATTGGTGGTCTTGTTTCTCATGCTGCCGCCGCCAACAGGTCCGTCATCCAGACGGTTGAAGTAGTGAGCGTTTCACCGAAGAAATCAATCCCGCTGACAAACACTAGGCCCATGAAAACCACCTCAATAGCTAAATTCCTCCTTGCCGTGCTGCTCGCTGGCAGCTCGGACGCGACGCTCCGCGCGGTCGAAGCCACCGCGGTTTCCAAATTGCCATTTATCACCCCGCTCAAATGGAAAGCCTCGGATATTCTGGTCAAGCCGCTCGCCGACCCTGCCCACCAGATTATATCAGTCAAAGACCCGACCATTGTGCGCTTCAATGACCGCTGGCACATTTACGCGACCACGGCCAATACCCAGGGCAACTGGAGTATGGTTTATCTCAACTTTGCCGATTGGAAAGACGCCGCCAATGCCACGCCCTATTATATTGACCTGAATCCGAACCTGCGTGGCTACCATTGCGCGCCACAGCTCTTCTATTTCCGTCCGCAAAAAAAGTGGTATCTGATTTATCAGTCCCAGCCGCCGCAGTTTTCCACGACCGATGATCTGTCCAAACCGGAAACCTGGACCAAGCCGCAGAGCTTCTTTGCCACCAAACCGGCCAAGTCCGCCCAGCTTTGGATTGATTTCTGGGTCATCTGTGATAGCACGCATGCCTACCTGTTCTCGACTGGCGACGACGGCCGCTTGTATCGCAGCCGCACCAAGATTGAGGATTTCCCCACTGGCATGAGTGATCCTGAAATCGCCATCCGGGGACCACGGAACGACGTTTTCGAGGGCGGCATGACCTATCGAATCAAGGGCACCGATACCTATTTGACTTTGATCGAGGCCATTGGCCCCGGACCGCGCTACTATCGCGCCTGGACCTCGAATCGGCTGGACGGGGAATGGACTCCCATGCCGAATGCCGACACCTGGCAGAACCCGTTTGCGGGGATCAACAACGTCACTTTCGCTGATGGGGTTGTGCCTTGGACCAAGGACATCAGCCATGGCGAATTGATCCGGGATGGCTACGATGAAACGCTGACCATCGACCCCAACAACCTTCAACTCCTCTTCCAGGGGCGTGATCCGGCGCTCAACTCACGCTACGATCAACTGCCGTATCGGTTGGGCCTGTTGAAGCTGGACAGCGCCAGGACGGATGCCGCATCTGGACCGCAGAAACCCCGGATTCCGCGCGGGCAAGGCATTGTTCTCGGCCCGGATGACCAGCCGGCCTTCGCCGATCCGCCCGCGGGATTCAATGCGATGCGGGACAATATTCCCCACGGCAAGCTGGAGATGATCGAATACGATTCGAAGACGGTCGGCACCAAGCGCAAGATGCAGGTTTACACGCCGCCCGGCTACTCGACCGACAAGAAATACCCGGTGCTCTACCTGTTGCACGGTATCGGCGGAGACGAGACCGAATGGCAGCGATTCGTGAACGTGAGTGCTCTGACCGACAACCTCATTGCCGACAACAAGGCCGTGCCGATGATCGTCGTGATGCCCAACGGCCGCGCGCAGAAGGACGACCGTGCCAATGCCGGCATGGGGGCGGCCCCGGCGTTCGCGAAATTCGAGCGTGACCTGCTCGACGACGTGATCCCCGCGATTCAGGCGCGCTACAGCACCTCCAGTGATCGGGAGCATCGCGCATTGGCGGGGCTTTCGATGGGTGGCGGACAGACGCTGAATTTCGGACTCGCCCATCTGGATACGTTTGCCTGGCTGGGCGGCTTCTCCGCCGCGCCAAACACCAAATCGCCAAAGGAATTGGTTCCGGACCCGGCCGCATTGAAGCGCCAGATCAAGCTGCTGTGGCTCTCTTGCGGCAACAAGGACGGGCTCATCAACATCAGTCGGGGGTTGCATGCCTACCTGAAGGACAACGACGTGCCACACCTCTGGCACGTTGACGGCAATGGTCACGATCCGGCTCACTGGGGGCATGCGCTCTATCAGTTTTCACAGAAGATTTTCCGCTGACGCGCCCAACGACCCGATTCTTCCTTGGCATTCCAACCTCATCCCAATCACCCATCCCACCCAATCGCACTTCCACCTGAACGACCCGTCGCTTTACGAGGTGGAAAGGACAATCAAGGATTTCTCCGCCTTGGGCCTCAAGGTGATGATCACCGAACTCGACTTGAATGTTCTTCCCCCGCTGAAGAAAGGGACGACGGCGAGTGAGGCCGTTGATCCTTATGCCCAAGGTTGTCCGCCGGAAATCTTGCGCCGCGAGGCGGAAATTTACACGCAACTCTTCCAGATTTTCCGCCGGCAGGCCGACAAGATTGGCCGCGTCACCTTCTGGAATCTTCACGACGGTTTGAGTTGGCTGAACTGGTCCCACGGAAAAAAGCGCACCAACTATCCGCTCCTGTGGGACCGGCAGCTCCAGTCCAAACCCGCCTTCGATGCCGTCATGGCCGTGGCCGCTGAACCCAATCC
>Ga0118677_10008127_pt1 | contig 16954 bp, 12 predicted proteins | sample AliMusrvi5mmetaG_FD_86154 | JGI IMG/M metagenome (GOLD analysis project Ga0118677, IMG submission 86154) | reverse complement strand
TGTTCAGTTCTTTTGAAAGTTAGAAACATTGGAAAAGTTTAATGGAAAAGTTTAATTAATACTACGTTTCTTTTGAAAAAGAATAACTTCCCCTTTTCTCTCAAGAGGGGGCTGTAGAACCAGGCAAATAAACTTTAGCGGTACAATTCACCGGAACGGTTAGTTTCATAGTGAATGTATTTTCTTTGTGTTCCCAGTTTACAGAGACTTTACCGTATAATGATTCATAGGATGCGTTCACATATTTCAAATCACCGACAGCTTCAGGTCGAATGATTAAATCCCCGAAACCTGAGTTTGTTTGTGACTGTATACCTGCCAGTGATGCAAAAAACCATTCGTCAATCTGCCCCATCATAAAGTGGTTCCACGATGAGCCCATGCGCGGGTCCCATTGCTCGGTAAGCGCGGTAGCCCCGAACTTAAGCTGAAAGCCATATCCTGGAGCTTCTTCATGGTTGTGCATGGTATACATCAAATCATTCAACCCGTTTTGTGCCAGAGTCTGAAACAAATAACGGTTCCCTATATCGCCTGTTGTCAGGCGGTTTCCATGTGCCTTGATATCCTTAACAAGGTTTTCAAGTACTGCCTGACGGTAAGCCGGTTCAACGATATTCAGGTAAATAGCCAGGGAATAGGCTGTCTGGCTACCTGTTCCGTATTGTTTCGTATCTTTATCAAAAAAGGTTGCATTAAAGGATGCACGTACTTCTTCCGATAATTTCCGGTAATGCATTTCATCTTCTTTATTTCCTGTCATGCCGGCAGCCTTAGCCAGCAACGTCAGGTCATAATAGTAATAGGCAGTTGCCACCAACGGGACAGTAGTATTGCGTGAAAATCCGGCCCTGAAATTACCATAATCATACCAATCACCCAGACCAAACGAAAGAATATTATTGTTGGCACGGGTTGTCAGGTAATCTACATAATGGCGCATATGTTGGTAATAATGGATGATTAAAGAAGAATCACCATAAAAGTCAAAATACATCCAGGGTAGTATCACAAAGGTACTCCCCCATTCAGGTGAATCACCAAACTCATCGAATCCTTTTTTAGTGCCGAATATATTATACATGGGTGCAATGGTAGGCACTATCCCGTCAGGAAGTTGTGCATCGGCCATATCCTGCATGATTTTGGGCATAAAAGCAGATAAATTGTAATTGTACATTAATCCGGGTCCATTCAAATGAACCTCTTCAAGCCAGCCTAGCTTTTCACGGTGGGGACAATCAGTAAATAATGCCTGCATATTGCTTTCCACAGCTTTCCCGATAAGCCGGTGTGCATTATTGAAAATAGTGTTTGAACACTCAAATGTAGAAGTATGTGGAGCCGAATTATACACAAAACAGGATTTTATATCTTTCAATACAGGCAAGTTCTCCGTGTTTTTATCTCCTTTTAATACGGCTCCTTCGACCTGAATATAGCGGAAGCCGTAGTATGAAAAGCGCGGATGCCATGTTTCGTCTCCATCACCTTTCATTGTATATTGATAATAGTATTGGCGTCCTGTCTGGTTCTGATTGGTTGCCCCTTCAGCAGTTAATGCTTCGGCTACCACCAGGGTAATTTTATCGCCTTTTTTACCACAGACAGTTATTTCAGGAAATCCCGAAAGGTTTTGTCCCATGTCCAGCACAAAAGCAGAAGGATCAATTCTGCGTTTTGTTTTCAGGGAGGCACTGTCGATTTCCTGACTTGTAAATTTCTTTACCGATTTAATTCCATAATACTCCATGATTTTCACAGGAGCTGCCTGTTGAGGTGTTAACAGTCCTTTGGGAGGGGTCTGTACAACTACCTTGTACCAGTTCGCATCATTAAATCCCGGTGTATTCCAACCTTGTTGTTCCAGGCGGGCATCATAATCCTCCCCGCCGTATATGCTGTTGAATGTTATGGGACTCAGGCTGTATTTCCATGTATTATCCGAACTTATAACCTGAGAAGTTCCATCCGAATAACGGATATTCATTTTAATGAAAAGGGTGGGTGCTCCAAACGACACCTTTAGTTTACTGTACCGCCCTACCCCGCCCTGCTGGTTGTAAAAGCCGTTCCCAAGAATTACACCGGCCACATTTTCTCCTTTTTTGAGCAGGCCGGTGATATCAAAAGTATTGTAATAAACTGTTTTATCGTAATCACTCCAGAATGGTGCAAATTCCGCATCTCCCACTTTAACTCCATTCAATGAAAATTCGTAGTGACCCAGCCCGCAGACATAAGCAGTTGCTTCCGTAATTTTCTTATCAGCATGAAATGATTTACGCAGGTAAATACTTTTTTGTGAAAGAGAGTCAATTCCTTTCCACACAGCTTTATATTCAGGGGTGCCCATTTCGGAACTCAGGAATCTTTTTCCTGCAGGAATTTTTGCATCTTCTGTCCTGATAGCCCCTATCCATTGTGCATGGAGAGTATTTATGGCGAATAATGCGACTAAAAGAATGTAAAGTTTTTTCATTGTCTTATGGCTTTTGTAAATGCCCCCTTTTTCCTACAGATCAAATTTAGGCAATTTTGAATAATCTATTTTAAAATTTAAGGAACCAAGAGCCCGGGTTTTGCGATCTTACCCATAAACAATATGCTGCCCGTTGCATTATCCCTGATGAGGAACAGAAAGGGGTGATCGGCATTGAAATACTTTGGCTCTGCCGGATTTCGTACAGCCATCATCTTCATTATCACTGCAGTGGCAGCCGCAGCCTCAGTTCCCTGCTCGTCAACCCGAATAAAAGCCTGATGGATCACATCGGAGATACAAAGGTCTCGTTTCCCTGTCATTCCGGAAAAATCGGCACTTCCAGAAAAGGCCAGCGGCATCCCCATCTCAGTAAGATCCTGGCTCAGACTGAGCTTGCAGGTTGTCTGAAATTTCGGCAAGGATATAGTTACCTCTTCGGTTTTCATTGAACCCATGATTTTCCCGTACTCTGCAACATCAAAAGTCTTCTCAAAACCTGTCATTGCAAAGCTCTTCGCCGGCAGGAAAATGACCATCGATACTTTGTTGTCCTTGTAGGGGATCTCTATGGCCTGAAGGGTTGAATCTTCAAAGTATGCATATCGCCCACCCTTGTTCATGAAGGGCACCGTAAGCGGGTTGCCCTCATGCAGATAAAATGGTTTGGGTTTTGTCGCCTGTTTTTCAAAGGGGCTATCCCAGTCGCCATAAAAATAGATCGCGTTGACGAGTACGAGTTTCGTGCTTTGCGAAAGATCACCCCGGCCCAGAATATCCTGTATTTTGTCATGGGTCTCCTGCGCAACCCATGAATTGATCTCCTTACGGGTCGCTTCTCTCGAAATATCCGCAGTAAAATCCACATTTTTCAGTTCCGACTTGTATTCTGTCTTCACCACGTTAAAATAGGAGTCAAGAAAATTATAACCCTGCTGCGCCCAGAGGCCATTGGCAATGTTCAGCTCGATCGGACCCTCCACCCCGTGATTGAGTGCAGTCAGGAGTTGTCTGAAATCATTATGAAAATGCTCCCCGCGGGCAAAGTTCATGGTTTGGCTCATTTGCAAGGCAGTCTCGTTGCGGGCGCCGGCATAAACCATGGCCATGGCGGTGGAGATACTGAAGGGAGATAAAAAGAGGTTTTCGCCCTTATTGCCGCCCAACTCCTGCCGAAATAGTTTGAAAGCGAATTGATTATTGTTTACAGCTACCGGTTGAATGTTTTGTGCTCCCAGGATGAAAGGAAACAGCGTTGCAAAGAAACAGAGGATGGATTTCATGGTGAATGGATGTTGAGAATACCGGTAACCTGCAAATATCGAACCAAATTATTATTCCGGATTGCTTATCTTTGGCATAGTTTGGTATAATTTCAACTACTCCCCCGCCAGGGATTATTCGGCCACCTATTACCGCGACCAGAACTTCGGAGCCGTGATCAACTGGAACAACTATTTTAATTCGGGCCGCTACAGCAGGATCATCGAATCGATGATCGATTACCGCCCGGATGTTGACTATGGCATTGAGGAGGATCGGAAACTTTTCTGGTACTTCAAGTATATCGAGAGCACCTGCAGGATCCGTCTGTTTTAAACGTTATTTGTCGGTAAGCTTCTTGTGGTCCAGCAATTTTTCGACCAGCAGCACAACATAAGCCGCATCAATGGCTCCATTTTGTTTGATCAGTGCGGTATACGTCAGCTTCTGGTTACTTGTCATAGTATATTTCCGTTAATCGTACGCTCCCCGTTCCATTCCCGGTAAAACTGCTCCAGGTACAGCACCATGAAATTGTGCCGCTGCAGGGCCATTTTTCTCCCGGTTTCGGTATTCATCCTATCTTTCAGGAGTAACAGTTTTTCATAGAAGTGATTGATCGTAGGGGCCGTACTTCCTTTATACTGCTCCACCGTCATCCCGATTTCAGGTTTTATGGAAGGATCATAGAGAGCCCTGCCTTTATATCCGCCGTAATTGAATGCGCGGGCGATCCCGATGGCACCCAGGGCATCGAGCCTGTCAGCATCCTGTACTACTTTACATTCGGGATCGTTCGTGTCCGTATTAACCATTGCTCCTTTAAAACTGATTCCATCGATTACTGTACAAACTCTTTCTGTGATCTGGGGATCAACATTACAATTTATAAGCCACTGTTTAGCTTTATTTGGCTTGATTTTAAGCCCCACTAGTTTCCAGTCGTCGATGTCGTGCAGCAAAGCGGAAAGTTCAACAATAAAAAGATCTGCACCTTCACTTTTGGCAATTAAAAGTGCTGTTTTTCTTACGCGTTCAATATGCCACCAATCGTGCCCGGATCCATCACCGTCTAAGACAGACTTTACAAAGATCTCCGTTTTACTGATCAGGTTAATTTTATCCACAATTGTTCTGTTTTATTATTTGATAATCATTTGGTATTTGGGATTTCAAACCACATGTTGATTAGCGGGACAAGGATTTAAAAACGGGTTCAAGATACAAAAAGGTGGATGAAGTTTTATTGTCTTAAAAACAATCGGTTATTAATGTCTGTTTAGGATAATTGCTTTTGGGTTTGGTTATATTTGTATCATAATAATAACTGAGATGGAAAGAGAACCTACTGCAAGTAATTGGGTCAATCATATCATTGTTCAGGAAGAAATTGATAAATACCTTGTTAAAGGGAAGAATTTTATCAACTCCCAGGAGATTTTTTCTAAACTTGCAAAAAATAGTAGTCCCTCCCAGGAGAAGATCAGGGATATTCTTCAGAAATCACTTTCTGTTAAAACTCTCTCACCAGACGAAACAGCTGCATTACTGAATGTGACTTCACCTGACTTGTGGGAGGAGATTTTTCATACAGCACTTGAGGTGAAGAAAAAGGTTTATGATAATCGGATTGTATTTTTTGCACCCCTTTATTGTTCCAATTTATGTGTGAATAATTGTGCCTATTGTGGGTTTCGGGAGGCCAATAACAGGGAGGTAAGACGGATTCTTTCCATGGATGAAATAAAACGTGAAACAGCCTCTGTTTTAAAAGAGGGACATAAGCGACTAATCCTGGTTTTTGGGGAGCACTATCGTTCGGATGTCGATTATATGTCGGCAGCGGTGAAAGCAGTATACAGTGTCGAAGAGATTGCCCTTCAATCGGGAAGAGCGTCCTCAATCCGGCGTGTAAATATTAATGCTGCTCCAATGGAGATTTCTAAGTTACAAATCCTAAAGGGTGCTGGCATCGGAACCTATCAGGTTTTCCAGGAGACTTATCATCCGGAAACTTATCAAACTGTTCACCCTGAAAATACGGTTAAGGGCAACTATCAGTGGAGGCTTTATGCCCTTCACCGGGCAATGGATGCTGGCATTGATGATGTGGCTATCGGCGCATTGTTTGGATTATACGACTGGCGATTTGAAGTTATGGGTTTGCTTTATCATACGTTAGATCTTGAACGGCATTTTGGAGTGGGTCCCCATACCATCTCATTTCCGCGGATGACACCTGCTTCAGGCTCGAGCTTGTCTTCAGATTCACGCTGGAATGTTTCGGATGATGATTTTAAGAAGCTTGTGGCTGTCTTAAGACTTTCGGTACCAACAGCCGGGATGATTGTAACGGCACGCGAAAAAGCTGAAATAAAAAGAACAGTCTTGAAGCTGGGTTGTACTCAAACCGATGCATCAACACGGATCGGAATCGGGGCCTACAGTGAACTGAAAAAAGATAATGATTTAGATACTAAACAGTTCACAATCGGTGATCCGCGTGATCTGGATGAGGTTATACAGGAGGTGGCCAGGATGGGATTTATTGCCTCCTTTTGCACTGCAGGTTATCGGTGCGGGCGAACCGGGGACACCATAATGGGTATGCTAAGTCATTGTGATGAAGGAAAATTTTGCAAACTTAATGCCGTACTAACTTTTAGGGAATACCTGAGCGATTATGCCTCCGATGCGACACGGCAGCTTGGAGAATCGTTAATAATGAAAGAGATAGGCGAAATTGAATCCATGGATTATTTTAAGAAAAAACCACATCTGTTGAATAAATTCCGAAGTGAATATTCCGAGATTTTGGGAGGTAAAAGGGATTTGTATTTATAATATTTTCGGAGATGAATATTTCATCTTTCTTTTTAATGACTAAACTTATGAAGCGCATGAATTTTAAAGTTTTCTTTCTGTTCCTGTTTATTTCCCCATTTTGTCATTCACAGAATTATCAGGTGTCTTCACCCGATAAAAAAATAGGTGTCAGGATTAACAATGGCGAGAAAATTAGTTATGCCATTACTTTTAATGGGAAAGAGGTCATTTCTGAATCGACCCTTGGATTTGAATTTAAAAATGAACCTGCTATGTTCCAGCAATTTGTAGTGATGGATACGCATGAACAAACTTTGAATGAAACCTGGAAACCTGTTGTTAAATCAAAGCATTCCGTAATTAGAAATAATTTTAATGAGCTTAGACTTTTATTCCGTGAAAAATCGGGATGGATGCGTCAGATGGAGCTCACCTTCAGGGTATACGACGATGGAGTGGCCTTTCGAACAAGACTTTACCGGAGTGGGAAGAATGGTCACCGACAGATTACCAAGGAGCTGACAACCTTTAACATTCCCGGAAATCCAAAGGCATGGGTTGTAGAGTATGGCAAATATTCCACTTCTCAGGAGTCTGAATTTTTTGAACGTCCTTTAAACTATATAACAGATAAAACCATTGCAGGATTACCTATGCTTATGAATTACGGAAATCATTGCTGGGTGGCAATTACTGAAGCTGAGATTGCTAATTACCCGGCTTTTTATATCGGTACTAACGGCAAAAATAATATTCTTACCACCAAACTGGCGCCGCTTCCAGGCGAAGCGGTCAGTGGAGTGAAAGCCCGTTTCGATGATGAAGTATGTACACCCTGGAGAGTTATAATGATTGGTGAAAACCCGGGTAAACTAATTGAATCTGAAATCGTTCAAAATCTCAATGAACCATGTGCAATTCCCGATCCATCCTGGGTCAAACCAGGCATAAGTGCCTGGGATCATTGGTGGAGTGGTGATGTCAAGATGGAGATGCCTGTAATTAAACAATATATAGACTTTGCTTCCCAAATGGGTTGGCCCTATATGCTTGTTGATTGGCAATGGTATGGTAAATATGCCGTTCCAGAGGCTGACATCACAAAATCAGCTCCTCAAATCGACATGCCTGAAATTATCCGGTATGCAAAATCAAAAAATGTAAAAATTATTCTTTGGCTCTACAACAGTGATGTAAACCGTAATTCAGCTTATAAAAAAGCATTTCCCCTATATGAGGCCTGGGGTATTGCGGGTATAAAGATTGATTTCATGGATCGCGATGATCAGGATATGGTAAATTGGTATCACGATATCATTAAATGTGCAGCAGAAAATCACCTGCTGGTAGATTTTCACGGAGCCTACAAACCAGATGGAATTATCCGTACTTATCCCAATATGATTACCCGCGAAGGGGTTATGGGAAATGAATATTATAAATTTTCGGATAAAATGAGTCCTGAGCACAATGTTAAGTTAGCCTTTACCCGGATGCTTGCCGGACAAATGGACTACACACCCGGAGGTTTTCAGAATGTAACCAAGGCACAATATAAAAATCAATCTCCTGCTCTGGTCTGGAATACCCGGGCAGCCGAACTGTCAAAGTTTGTGATTTATGAAAGCCCGCTGACCGTTGTTTGTGATCACCCTGACCATATTCTCAATCAACCGGGAGCTGAATTTCTGAAAATCATTCCCACAACCTGGGATGATATCCATTTTATTGACGGTTATCCGGGTGATTTTGTGGCGCTTGCTAAAAAATCGGGAAGTGACTGGTTTATTGGAGTAATGAATAACAGTAAAGAGAAAGAAGTGGTGATTAAACTCGATTTTATCCCACCTGGTTCATCGGTGATCGAAATTTGGTCGGATGCGGCGGATGCCAATGTTTCGCCTAAGAATCTAAATATTTCGAGACAGTCTGTTTCGCAGGGAGATTTGTTAAGAATTAAACTTGCCAATAATGGCGGGTGGGTTGCCAGGATTAAGGGAAATTAATATTGTACTTTCGATGACTTTTGCCAGAGACACGCAATTTCGGAAATTTTGTGCTTATGGGTTTTTTAAGAATCTCATTTTTTTCGAACCGTTTCTGATCCTTTTTCTATTGGATGCCAAACTGAATTACACAGAAATTGGCTTGCTCATCGGTTTTCAGATGATTACCCAAAATATTCTGGAAATACCTGCAGGAATTTTGGCGGATTCCATGGGTCGTCGCCGCACCTTAATGGCCTCTTTACTGTTTTATATTGCCGCCTTTGTTTTTTTCTTTTTGAGTTATAGTATTTTTGGGTTTACGGCGGCTATGTTTTTATTTGCATTGGGTGAAGCCCTGAGGACAGGGACCCATAAAGCGATGATTTTTGACTATTTAAAAATACATGGCTGGCACAATGAAAAGGTCGCTTATTACGGTATAACAAGAGCCTGGTCTCAAAGGGGCTCGGCAGTATCTGCCTTGCTAGCAGCCTGGTTTGTTATAGTCACCCACAATTACAGAATGATATTTCTCCTCTCTGTGATACCTTATCTGCTCGATTTTATTTTAATTTCCAGCTATCCGAAATTCCTGGACGGATCAAAATCCGGATTTCATCCCTCCGAAATCCGCTTGAATTATAACCGGAATATGCATGAATTTTTCTACTCCTTTAAAAAGCCGGTCCTTCTAAAAACGACAATTAACAACTCAATTTTCTCGGGATATTACAAAGGGGTTAAAGATTTTCTACAGCCAATTCTGGCTGCACTGGCACTTACAATTCCGGTAATGACTAGCTATTCTGACGAACAACGTAGCGCCCTGGTTGTAGGTGTCGTCTATTTTCTGGTTTATCAGGCAACAAGTTATGCATCGCGTAAAGCCTCTGCATTTTCGAAAAAGACCCAAAATCTCCAGCAAGCGCTCGCACTTTCTCTTGGTGCAGGACTTCTGGCTGGAATCATCAGTGGTTTAGCCTATTACGCCGGTTATCCGGCTTTGGCAGTTGCTTTTTACATCATAATTTATCTTTTAGAAAACCTTCGTAAACCAATCGCAATCAGCGAAACAGCCAACCAGCTTGAAACAGACATCATGGCTACGGTCCTTTCAACGGCTTCCCAGTTTGAGACTTTGTTTTCAGCCCTATTCTCCGCAATGTTAGGTGTAATTGCCGACCATTTTGGATTAGGGATCGCAATAGCCTCAGTTTCATTGCTGGTTCTTGTCAGTGCACCTCTCTATCTGATTAGAAACAACAAGGCAGTAATTTCGAATGTCGCTTAGGTTTTATTTTGGATTTCCTGGGTCTCTGATATTTTTGATTGATTCTAAATTGAACCATAGAGCGCTAATTCGGTAAAATATTGTTGTTCTTTTGCTTCACACAAACTAAAGTCTAATTCAAACTTACATTAGTATCTAATATGAATAAATATTTTAGAGCTTCGTTTCTGAGCCTGTTATTTGTAATTGCGTGGCAGATTTCCTTGGCTCAGATTTTGGCAGACCGGATTAAAGCGCTTCCAGGAATTATCTCGGTAGAGAAAATGGAACAAAATCCATTTTTTACGGAGGCGCTGATTATCATGGTTAAACAACCTTTGGATCACCTTCATCCGGAGTATGGAAGCTTTGCACAACGGGTCGTACTCTCCAATCTTGGCGTGGATAAGCCTGTTGTTTTTATTACCGAAGGTTATGGCGGAGATTATGGAGCGAACACGAAGTATCTTAATGAATTATGTCCTTTGTTAGATGCAAATCAGGTATTTGTGGAGCACCGATTTTTCGGAAAATCAGTTCCGGATTCTATTGACTGGAAATTTCTTACAGTTGAGAATGCGGCGGCTGATCACCACCATATCGTTGAACTTTTCAAGTCTATTTACGGAAAGAAATGGATAAGTACCGGAATCAGTAAGGGGGGTGAAACGGTACTTTATCATCGTGCACTTTATCCAAACGATGTGGATATTTCGGTCCCCTATGTGGCTCCCCTTAATTTTTCCACAGAAGAGAAAAGGCATGATTATTTCATTCGGCATTCTGCAGGAACAGCTTCGCAGCGCAAAAAAGTTACCCGATGCCAAATGGAAATGCTAAAGCGGAAAAAGAATCTGATGCCACTTTTTACCCAATTATGTTTGGATAAAAAATTTCACTTTAGGGCTGAACCAAGTGTGATTTTTGATTATTGTATTTTGGAATATGCCTTCTCGTTCTGGCAATGGGGGCGCTCCGTGAATGATATCCCTAAAGATATTGCTACCGATCAGGAATTCTTTAAATATCTTGTCAAAGTTTGTCCTCCTGATTATTTTGATATCGAAAGTGGAAAATCAACTTTTCCTTTTTTTGTTCAGGCACTGAAGCAGCTAGGCTATTATGGATATAATCCCGAGCCATTTCTGGGGGTAATGGAATTAAAGGATACCAAAGATTATATATCGAAATTATTCATGCCTCCAGGTAGTAAATTTGAATATGACCCCACAATGAGTCTTCTTGTAAAAAACTTCATGGCGAAGGATGCCCAAAAGATTTTGCTTATTTATGGAGGAAGTGATCCCTGGACCGCCTCGGCAACAAGTACTTCAGGAAATCACAAGGTCATTACAATTATTCAGCCCGGAGGAAGTCACCGTACAAGGATCGGAACACTACCTTTAGGCCAACGAAAAAAAGCGATTCGGATATTGAAAAAGTGGATGGTTAGTGAAGTTTAAATTTCTCTGAATATTTCTGCCTGGAAATAAAGGATATCATAATATCAGATTTTTTTAGGGGATTATAAACATAATGATTTTGCGATATGCTGATAAAACAATTATTTAGCTTTTTATTCCTGGTTTTTCTTTTTACACAATGCCACAATTCCCCAACTATAACATCCTCTGAAAACTTTCATTTAGAGCTAATTAAGGTGGAGAAGGATTTTTGCGAACGGGCTCAGTCCGAAGGAATTCCAAACGCTTTTTATTATTTTGCTGCTGATTCGGCTGTAATTTTAAGAGGTAATCGGTTGGTCAAAGGGAAGCTTGCGATTAAAACATTTTATGAATCTTTGCCTAAAACAGGGATTAAGCTTGAATGGGAACCCGATTTTGAAGATGTATCTGTTTCTGGAGAATTAGGTTATACCTATGGAAAATATTCCTATACTTCGACTGATAGTCTTGGACATTCGGTACAAAGCAAAGGTGTTTTTCATACAGTCTGGAAGCGTCAGCGTAATGGAGAGTGGCGTTTCGTCTGGGATTAAGGCAACTATCCTTGAACATAATTTGTGAACTTTGGGAATTATTTTAACCTTCCAAAATAAATTAGGGCTAAAATGAATAAAGATGAACACTTTAAACTAATATTGCATTTCTTTTAAAGTAAGATTTTAGTTTTTGATGAAAATAGATTTTAAGCAGGTTGCTTTTCAGAATTGGTTAAAATATTTGGGTGGTGGTCTTATTATTGTTTTTGCTTTGATAGGATTTTTTCTCACATCCGCGTTTTTTGCCATAAAATTGCATGTCACCGATGATCGTGGGGCTGTAGATTATAATGACCGTTATTTCCAGGAGATCAAGGATAAATATGGGAAGTCGACGATCAATGACAGCACAAAAGTGAATAATAGGGAGGCCATTTTTTTTCACAAAGTTTTGGTATTAAATAAATATTATCCTGAAAATTCACAATTTATTCTGAATGCATATCTCAAGAGTCACAATTTAGATGAAGCAGAACGGATGATTGGAGCTGTCAATTTGCATATGCAGGATAATAAAAATTATATTGCTGAACTGCAGGAATTTGAAAACAGAAGTTTAATTGATGGTACTCAACGAAACAGCGGAAGTGTTTTTGGGTGGATGAATATTGCCGAATGGGCAGATTTTAAACTGGCTGTTGCAAAAGATAAAAGACTTATCGATTCAGTAGCAAATCTTACGAATGTTGAACCACGACTGATTGTTGCGGTACTTGTTGGAGAACAGATCAGACTTTTTAATTCAGATCGCGAAGCCTACAAAAGGTGGATTGGACCGTTAAAAGTACTTTCTGTTGAATCAATATTCTCATTGGGTGTTACCGGGATTAAGGTTTCCACAGCTCAAACGATTGAACGGAATCTGAAAGATAAGTATTCGGTTTTTTATCTTGGTGAGAGATATGAGCAATTGCTTGATTTTCAAACAGTTAATTCTGACGAGGAACGATTCAGAAGGCTTACTGATTTTAAAAATCATTTTTACTCCTATCTCTATGCCGCTTTGAATATAAAGCAGATTAAAGTGCAGTGGGAGAGGGCTGGATTTCCAATCTCTGATCGTCCTGAGATTCTGGCCACCTTGTATAATGTGGGCTTTGAAGTTTCAGTACCCAAAGCTAATCCGGTTGTAGGTGGGTCAACAATAATGATCCGTCAAAGGCCCTACTCGTTTGGCGCTATCGCCTATGAATATTACTATTCCGGTGAATTATTTGACCTATTTCCGTTTAAACGGGCCAAATTTGATTGGGAAAATGTTTAATGGCGTCGCTTTAAATATTTTCATTACATTTCTTTCTTGTTTAGCCTGTGGGTTTGGAAATTTCTGTTTTGGAAGGGATTTAACCCCCGATTCTATTCCCCGGTGGCATCAGCTTAAAAAAGGGTTGTCATATTTCGAAATAAATGCTTCTCAACGTTCAATTCTGGGTGATTCACGGATATTTATCCTTAAAGCTGATCCTCTGCAATGTCGCTTTAAGATCCTTAGCGCCAGTGAAAATAGGGGTCATGATCGGCCAGCTGATGTCTGGGCTAAGGATTATAATTTTAATGTGGTTGTAAACGCAGGGATGTTTAACATGGTAAACCACCGAACAAGCAAAGGATACCTGAAGATTTCTACTCACTATAATAATGGCCGTTTAAATGGTAATTATAATGTTATGATGGCCATGGACCCTATAAAAGAAACTGATTCTTCAATGGTAATTGCCGATATGACATGCCTGGATTGGAATGTTTTACGCCTAAAATACCGGATCCTCTGTCAAGGAATGAGGATGATTGACGGAACTGGAAATCCCATGGTATGGGACAAAAGACCCGGACAAATGTGCAGTATGGTAGTTGGGGCAACTGACCTCAACGGTAATATTTATTTTGTTTTTTCCCGATCTCCGTTTACGCATCAGCAAATGATCGGTTTCTTATTCCAATTGATTCCGCAAATACGAACCACTGTTTACCTTGAAGGTGGACCTGAGGCAAGCTTATATATTCAAACAGCTGATACTGTTATTTCCAAATTTGGAAGTTATGTTTCAAAAACGTATGCCAATGACAAAAATGATCATTTCTGGAAAATCCCTAATGTGATTGGGATACTGGCACATTAGAGTCAGGACCGCAGATTGTTCATTTTTTATAAAATCTCCTAAACTTTTTTCATGCTTTCTCCGTTTCATTGATTGTTTATAATTTATTCAGTTATGAAAAAGAAAATTGGAATTATTGGTTCCGGATCTGTGGGACAGACTCTTGCAACCGGGTTTTTAAAATTTGGCTTTGAAGTAATGATTGGAAGTCGTGATTTATCCAAATTGGCTGAATGGAAATCAAAGTCATCGGAGAATGGACATATTGGATCTTTTGAAGAGGCTGCAAGTTTTGGTGAAATTCTTATATTGGCAGTCAAAGGTAGTGCAGCAGTTCAGGCTCTTGAAATGGCCGGCAAGGGTAATTTTTCAGGAAAAATTGTCATTGACACGACGAATCCTATTGCAGATTTGCCACCCGTAAACGGGGTTCTCCGTTTTTTTTCTGAAATGAATTATTCCCTTATGGAGAAACTGCAGCAAGCCTTTCCTGAGGCCTTGCTGGTCAAAGCCTTTAACAGTGTGGGAAGTAGTCAGATGGTCAATCCTGATTTCGGCGATTTTAAACCAACATTGTTTATCTGTGGAAATGATCAGCCATCAAAAAATGAAGTGGCTGAAATCGTTGGTCTCTTTGGTTTTGAACCTGAAGATTTGGGATCAGTGGAAGCATCCGGGGCAATAGAATCCCTCTGTATGTTGTGGTGTATTCGAGGCTTTCGCGAAAACAGATGGAGTCATGCATTCCGATTGCTGAAACATTAATACTTCCCGATTTCCTGTATTTAAAAATGCATCTGCATTTCAGTTATTAAATTGAAATAAAGATGATTATGTTGTAATTTCGAAATTTGTATCTGACAACTGGTTTGCTGAATAGTATTTTTATTTCTTTTCCCAGACAGTAACTTCGATCGTATTGTATGAAAATTTTCTCTTATTGATTCGCGTTACAGAGGGGATTTTTATAGTACCATCAATTTTTACAAATGTCTCCTTAAGGAGTGATTTTAAATCATCTTCCCCCCAGATTTGTTCTCCTGCTTTTCGGTGACCACCCACCCAGTTCTCCTTTATTGTACACTCTTCACTCCAGTCAAACCCGGTTGCAACAATAAGCCTGCCACCCGGGTTGATCCGTTTATGAACCCCTTTCAGGAAGTGACGAGGGTTGTACATCTGATCAAGGATGTCATTGATCAAAACCAGGTCATACCCTACAAAGATTGATTTCATATTGGAGGCATCCGATTGAAGAAACTCAACCTTTTGGGTGAGATCTGCCAATCCCAGATCTTTAAGATTAATGGTCTGGTATGACTGAAGTTCCCCCTCTTCGGGAAAGAGATAGTTGAACGTTCCGGTCTCCCGCAATTGGACTGCCACTCTAATGTTACGTGCGGTGAAGTCGAGACCTGTAACATGGTCAAATCCTTTTGCCAGTTCCAGGGTAGTTCGTCCGGTACGACAACCAACATCCAGGGCATTCCTTTTTGAATCCCCGGCATATTGAACAGCGATTTCAGCAATTTGACTGTAATAGTTTTTGATTCCCAAAAAATCACCCCCAAATTGAGCTTCGCAATACCTCACTATTTGCAGATCAGTTTCATATTTTTGATTTGGAACTGTTACTGGGATGGCTGATTCAACATAGCGAAAGCCGGCATGTTGGTGAAAGTGCCGACGAAAGGCATACCTGGCTTTACCAGTAGCTTCGTTTCCTGTTGAGATCCATGATCCACCCTTAATCAGATTGTGCTTTGTATCAAATGTGGGGGCCGAAAAATCATCATAGCTTGGATGAACTTTAAATCCTTCATATCCGGTAATTGGAGTTTCTGTCCATTGCCATACATTCCCGATCAGGTCATAAAATTCCCCAAATTTAAACTGATTTACAGGACAGGGACTCTGATAATGTTCCATATTGATATTCCCAGGTGCTGAAGCCCAGAAAGGTTGATCCGGTATGTTTGCCTGTTGATATAAAAGGGTCCATTCCTCCTCTGAAGGAAGTCTGACCGGCAGGCCTGATTGTTCCCCTTTCCAGTTGCAAAAGGCTTTGGCTTCGAGGTAGTTGACCTCTACAGGCCAGTTCCATGGCATCGCTATTTCAGTGAAAACCAATCTTAATTTCCACCCGTTTTCCGAATTAATCCAGAAAAATGGATTTTTAGCATCCTTATAGATTTTCCAGTTCCATCCCTCTTCTGTCCAGTAACTGGAATCCTGGTAACCGCCTGCTTCAATAAATTGTAAAAATTCGCCATTTGAACACAGGTATTTTGAGGCTTTAAATGACTTAATATCACAAAGATATGTTCCGTATTCATTGTCCCATCCATAAATCGGATCATTGAACGATTTTCCTAGCCTTAGTCGCTGACCTTCTGCATAAACAAATGAATTCTCAGGGGCTGTTGATGATTCTGTACAGATTTTCCAGGTTGGAATAGCTTTTAGGTATTGGATTGAAACCTGCCGGATTAATACAGATGAAGTCTCGATGTGAATCCTTTGATGTTCGATACCCATTAAAATAATCCAGAAGGGATTTTCCCAACCGATAGGAAGTTCTAACGGTAGTGTTTGGATCAGTTTGCTAACAATGTTTCTTACTTTATTCCGATAGTTTAGTACCTCATCAAATGTAGGCCATTCGTAGTGACTCGTGTCAAGGTCGTCCCACGACATCTCGTCAACGCCAATAGCGAACATTGATTCCATTCTGGCGTCAACCCTTTCGTTTATTATTTTACTAATAATTAGCTTGTTAATATAAAACGTAGCGGTGTGGCCAAAATAAAAAATCAGCGGATGTCGCAAAGGATCTGCCTTGTGATAGACAGCTTCCAGATTAAAAAAAGCTTCAAAAAGTTGTTCGTCAATATCAAATGTTTTATTGAAATAATCTAACAGTTCTTCTCTTTTTTGTTCCGGTCTACCCTCGTTTAGTAGGGGTGTTTTTGTCTGAAAAAGCGGATTTGAAATCATTCTTGAAAGATTAAAATTCTTTAAAGC
>Ga0118677_10008126_pt1 | contig 16955 bp, 17 predicted proteins | sample AliMusrvi5mmetaG_FD_86154 | JGI IMG/M metagenome (GOLD analysis project Ga0118677, IMG submission 86154) | reverse complement strand
GGTTCCCAAGCCGCTGGGCGACCGGTTGAGCCTGCAGGCGGTGCGGGAGAGCCATGGCACGGCAATCGCGATTTCCGACGAGGCGCTGGTGGATGCCGGCATCCGGCTGGCCGAAGAAGAAGGCCTTTTCGCGGCCCCCGAAGGCGCGGCCTGCGTGGCCGCGGCGGAACAACTGATCGCGGAAGGGTTCCTGAAGGCCGACGACAACCTGGTGATCTACAACACGGGATCCGGCCTGAAGTATCTGGAAGCTTACTCGACGCGGTTCCCGCGGAATGCCTCGGGCGAGACCGATAAGCTGGGCGGCCTCATCACGCCGCGCTGAGTCCCGCGAAAAATCGGGATCTTCGCTCGGGAGTTTTCCGTATACTCCTGGTATGAAACTCACCGGTGGCATCTTCGCCATGTTGACGATTTCGTGCGCTCTCATGGCGCAGACGCCCGCCGCGGAACCCGAGTTTGAAGTCGCGTCGATCAAGCCGTCGGCCCCGCCCGGCGCGGGAGGACAGGTCCAGGTGGGCTTCCATCTGGACGGCGCGCGTCTGACCTGCACCTACTTCTCCCTCCGCGATTACCTTCGCATCGCGTACCGCGTGAAGGAGCACCAGATTCTGGGTCCGGACTGGATGACCTCGGCCCGCTTCGATATCGCCGCCACGCTCCCCTCCGGCGTTTCCCCGGCAAAGGTGCCGGAGATGATGCAAAAGCTGCTCGCGGACCGGTTCGGCATCGCGTTGCACCGCGATTCGAAGGAGTTCCCTGTCTACGCGCTTGTGGTGGGCAAGGGTGGCCCCAAAATGCAGGAATCGAAAGACTCCGAAGGCGCCGCCGCGCCCCGTCCGATCGTCGATGTCAAGGCGACGGGCGGAGCGGGCGGGACCATGCTCGATCTCGGAAACGGTTCCTTCTTCTCATTTGCCGACAACAAAATTCAGGCGGGAAAACTTTCCATGACCGCGTTTGCCGATTCGCTCGCGCGCTACGTGGACCTGCCCGTGATCGACATGACCGAACTGACGGGCAATTTCGATTTCAAAATCGAGTTCACGCCGGAAGACTATCGCGGGATGCTGATCCGCGCGGCCATCGGGGCGGGTGTCGCGCTGCCGCCGGAACTCGTCCGGCAAACGATGGAGAGCGGAACCGGGGATTCCGTGTTCGCGGCCGTGCAGACGCTCGGCTTGAAACTGGACCGGCGCAAAGCCCCGCTTCCCGTTCTCGTTATCGATAAAGCCGAGAAACTGCCGACCGCCAACTGATCTGATAATGTTGGGCGTGAGGCGTTGACCGCTTGCCAGGCCGAACCCATCTCATCGCGCTGCTGTCCTTCCTCGCCCTGCACGTGACCAAAGGCCGGGCCGGGTCTTTCGAACACACGCAAGCGCTGCTCACGAAGTACTGCACGGCGTGCCACGGCGGAAAAGCTTCAGCCGGCGGGTTCAATCTCACCGGTCTAACGTCGCCCGAATCTCTCCAGGTAAAACAGACGGAATGGAACCGGCTGCTCACACGCGTTCGCAACAGCGAAATGCCGCCGAAGGGCTCGCCCGCGCCGGCCCTCGACGATCGTCAGGACATGGTCGCCTGGCTGGAAACCACGTTGCGCCGCAATGCCTGCGCCGCGGGTTTTGTGCCGGGCGCGTGGCCCATGCGACGGTTGAACCGTGACGAGTACTCCGCCACCATCCGCGATCTGCTCGATGTCCAGGTGGATGCCGCGCACGGTTTACCCGCCGACGGCGCGGGCGGCGAGGGTTTCGACAACGCCGCCGAGACGCTGTTCATTTCCCCCATCCACGCCGAAAAATATCTGGAAGCCGCGAAAGAAGCGCTGGATTTCGGCGCCAAAGATCCCAAATCGCGCAAAACGTTTCTGCTCGCCGTTCCCGGCAAGGACATCATGCCGGAGCAGGCCGCCGCCAAAACTGTGGAAGCCTTTCTGCCGAGGGCTTTTCGGCGTCCCGCGCGCCCCGGTGAAGCGGACCGCTACCTGGCCCTTTTTCGCAACGCCCAAAAGCGCGGAGAAACTTTCGACCATTCCGTCCTGCTGGCGCTGAATGCCATCCTGATTTCCCCGGAATTCCTCTTCCACCACGAAGACGCCAATACCAGCGCCGATCCCGTTCTGGCGAACGACTACGCTATGGCGAGCCGTCTGTCGTACTTCCTCTGGGGCAGCATGCCGGACCGCGCGCTGTTCGATCTGGCCGCCGCGGGTAAGCTGCAGGAGCCTGCCGTGCTGCAGGCGCAGCTCGAACGAATGCTGAAGGACGGCAAATCCCGCGAATTCGCCGAGCGGTTCGTCAGCCAGTGGCTTGGCACCCGCGAACTGGGCCGCGATATCAAGCCGGACGAGAAACTCTTTCCGGATTACTATGACGCCGAAACCCAGGGCGCAATCCGCTACGAACCGGTCCTGTTCTTTCAGGAAATTCTGGCGACAAATCTCTCGTTGCTCAATCTGATCGATTCGAAGTTCTCCCTGCTCACGAACAAGACCGCGAAGCTCTACGGGCTGAAGATCAAAGAGGCGAACCAACAGCCCAAGGTCCTGGAATTTCCGGCGGACAGTCATCGCGGCGGCGTGCTGGGCATGGCCGCGGTGCTCGCGGTCTCTTCGTATCCGCAGCGCACCAGTCCGGTGCTGCGCGGCAAGTGGATCCTGGAATACCTGCTGGGCACGCCCCCGCCCCCGCCGCCGCCGAACGTGCCGGCCTTGAAGGACAACCACGCGGGCGCGCCCGCCGCAACTTTGCGCGAACGTCTGGAACTGCACCGCGCCGACCCCACCTGCGCGACCTGTCATAACCGCATCGATCCGCTTGGCTTTGCGCTCGAAAACTACGATGTGCTGGGACGCTGGCGCACTGAAGAGGAAGGCAAACCGGTCGATGCGTCCGGGCAGTTACCCGATGGCACGAAAATCAATGGTGCGGACGATCTGAAGAAAGCTCTGCTCGCCCGCAAGGACGTGATCATCCGCAACCTGACTTCGAAGATGCTGGGCTACGCACTCGGGCGCGGGCTCACGCTGTCCGATTCCTGCACCGTCGACCAGATCGCGGCCCGCGTCGCGCAGGAAAACTACAGCGCCCAGACATTGATTCGCGGGATCGTGATGAGCGTGCCGTTCCGGTATCAGCCCGGTACAATTGCGAATACAGCCGTTAAGGAGGTGCACTGATGAGTCGCGCACTGATGAGTCGCAACCCGAAAATCTCACGCCGCACCGTGCTGCGGGGCGCTGGCGTCACGCTGGCGTTGCCGTGGCTCGAAGCGATGCTGCCGGCCGCGACATCGCACGCGCCGAAACTGCCGGTCCGCATGGCGATCCTTTACATGCCCAACGGTGTGCGCGAAGACATGTGGACTCCCGCCGAGACCGGCCGCGACTTCACGCTGCCCCCGACTCTCGAGCCGCTGCAGGATTTCCGCGGGGACCTGAACGTCCTGACCAATCTCTGGAACGTGGCGGCGAAGGGCGGCGACGGCCACTACGTGAAGACCGGCGGGTACCTGACCTCCACCACGATCAGCAAAACCCTGGGCGTGGATGTGAACTGCCAGGGCGTTTCCATGGATCAGATGGCCGCAAGGGCGGCCGGCCCGGTGACCCCGCTGCCGTCCATCGAACTCGGTACGGCGCCGGTCACCACGGGCGTCGATACCAACGTCGGCTACACGCGCGTCTACGGCTCGCACATCGCCTGGAGCGGTCCCACGCAGCCGGTGGCGAAAGAGATCGATCCGCGGAACGTCTACGAGCGGCTCTTCCGCGCCTGCAATCCTTCGAAGGTCACGGGCAGGGAAGACGTGCTGCTGCTCGATCAGGTGCGGGACGATGCCGCGCGGTTGCGCCAGGAACTCGGCACCGCGGACCGCCACCGGCTTGATGAATACATGTCGGTAGTGCGCGACCTCGAAACCCGTCTGGAGCGCGCCGGCAACAATACCGGCAAAACGCACTGGAAGCCCCGCGCGCGTCTGGATTCGGCCGTCAAACCGGAAGCCATGCCGGAAAAACATGCCGAGCACGTGCGTCTGATGCTCGATATGATCGCGCTCGCCTTCCAGACCGATTCCACGCGCATCGCAACGTTCATGTTCGGCAACGCGGTCAGCAATGAGGACTTCACCTTCGTGGACGGCGTGAAAGGCGCGCACCACTCCATCTCGCACCACCAGAACGATCCTGAAAAGATGCGGCAGTATCAGCTGATCAACCGCTGGCACGTGGAACAGTACGCGTATCTGCTGCGGAAACTTCGGGAGATGAAAGAGGGCGACAGCAACGTGCTGGCGAACTCGATGATCGTGCTCGGCGCGGGAATGCGGGACGGCAACAAGCACGATCCGCATAATCTCCCCGTGGTGGTGACGGGCGGCGCGGGCGGCAGGCTGGTGACCGGCCAGCATCTCATGCATACGCCGGACACCCCGCTGGCAAACCTGTGGATGACGATGCTCGATGCGTTCGGCACGCCGGTGCCGCGTTTTGCGGACAGCACCGGTGTGGTTCCCGGCATGCTTCGGGCCTGAAACACTTACGGGATTTACTTCAGTCCGGTCTTCAGTAACGTGTAACTCGCATTCGCATCCGCCGCCGCGAGTAACTTCCGCAGGTTTCGCAGATCGTCCGCGAGCGAATGGAACTCGCCTTCCGGTTCCGGCACGGCGTTCACTTCTTCCAGGAACTGCCGGACCTGCTGCCGCGTGGCCACAAGGCTGCCCGTTCCGAAGCTGAACTCGAGCCGTCCTCCCGCCAGTTCCTCGCCGCCCTCCAACAGGTCCGCGAACCATTCCGACCGGTCCGACAACCAGGGGTCGAACCGGCCGATCTCCTGCATCGGATTGAAACCGGTTCCGCGCGGCACGCAAAGCGGCTGCACCACCAGTGCGCTCAGCTCCCGGACCGTCTGCTCACTGGGCTTGTAACCCGCGTCGGGCGCGATGGAATCGATCCAGTGCTCGCAATCCTCCGCGCCCGGCAGCGGCCGTTCCTTCTCGCGCTTCAGCTCCGGCAGCAGTTGCTGGATCTCGCGCAGCAGCGCGACCACGCCTTTCGGATCGTAATCGTGGGCATACAGGCGCAGCGCGGGCGCGGCGCGCTGGTCGTAGGTGCGAAGATCGAACAGGCAAACGTAGGTCTTTTCCACGGCAGATTCCATCCGGCGGGAGTTACTTCTTCCCTTCCTGTTTTGTCGCCTTGAATTCCCCCGACACGCCGTCAATCCCGGTTACAACGATAGAACCGGTCATCTCCGTCTTACCAGTCTGTCTGCCCGTGTAAGTGCAGGCAAAGTTCTGCCCCGCGAAAACATAGTTGAAAGAGAACCGGATCCCCTCGTTACTGACAACACCGGACGCCGGGGCCGGAGGAAACTCTTCGCCCTTGCACGACCCGGCAAGCTCCGCGGCTTTCTGCTGAAACGCGCACTCCACGGTTTCGCGATTTCCCAGCATGTTGGTCTGAAAGATCCACGTTCCGGTCATGTCCTCCGCCGGCAAAGACGATGCCGAAAATACGAGCAGGAGGAGCAGGCTTTTCATATCCTGACAACATCTTAGCCTGTTCCGCCGCGAAGCTTCCGAAGCAGGCATAATTGGATTTGCCGAACGCGCTTACCGTCAATGGCCAACCGATTTCCGAAGCCGACGTGCGGGCCGAAATGGCGGCATTGCGAGCCCACCAGGAACGCTCCGGGCAGGGCCTCGCGCTCGAGCAGCGGCTGCAACTCCGAGAACAGGCGATCGACGCGCTGGTGGAGCGGACGCTGATCCTGCAGGAAGCGCGGCGCCTGCAACTCGCGCCGGCGCCGCAGGAAGTGGAAAAACTCGCCTCTACCCTGGTTCCGCGCGTGGACGGCGTGGCGGGCTGCCGGGCGGGCACCGATCCCGCGGACGTCGCGAAAGAGGCGGAGCGCCGGCTGGCGGTGGACCGGCTGGTGGACCACTGGTGCAGGAATGTGAAGCAGCCCAAACGCACCGAAATCGGCGATTATTACCGCGCCCACCAGGCCGAGTTCCACAGGCCCGAAACCGTCCACGCGGCGCATCTCACGAAGCGGGGCGAGGGTGGCGATCCGGCTGCCGACCGCACTTTACTCGCACACCTCCGCGAACGCCTGCTGGCCGGAGAAGAGTTCGCCGCCCTGGCGTGCCAATACTCGGACTGCCCGGAAAACGGCGGCGATCTCGGCTTCTTCCCGCGCGGCGTGATGGTGGAAGAATTCGATGCCGTGGTCTTTAGCGCGCCCCTGCGCCAGCTGACACCCGTGTTCGAAACCTGCTTCGGCCTTCATGTCGCGATCGTTCACGAGCGCCGTCCCGCGGGTGTAGCCAGCCTGAACGAAATTTTCCCCGTGCTCGAAAAAGCCCTGCACCGCTCGAAGCAGGATCGCGAAGTGGGCCGCAGGCTGGACGCGTTGCGCGGAAGCGCCCGAATCGAGATGCCCCGATGAACGATCTCAGCCCGATGAACGACTTCAGAACTTTGCCCTGCTGCGCACCCACGAAGGTGCGGGCGGGCATTCTCACCGGATCCCGAGCCGAATCGGCCCAGCGGGTTCGCGCGTCGGCGGGCGATACCGCGAACATGGTGAAGCTGGAAGGCGGCCGCTTCCTGATGGGCAGCGAAGATGCCGATATCGTCGCCGCCGATGGCGAAGGCCCCGTGCGCCCCGTCACCATCGACCCGTTTTACCTCGACCGCTATCCCGTCACCAACCAGGAGTTCGGCCGCTTCATCGCCGCCACGGATTACCAAACCGAAGCCCAGCGGTTCGGCTGGTCGTTCGTCTTCAAAGGCCATCTGCCGCCCGTGCCGGACACGCCCGAACACCCGGTCGGCCTCAGCTGGTGGTACAAAATCGACGGAGCGGACTGGAGTCATCCGGAAGGCCCGGACAGTTCCGTGCGGACCCGTGAGCAGTATCCGGTGGTGCACGTTTCCTGGAACGACGCGGCCGCCTTCGCGCAATGGGCGGGCAAGCGGCTGCCCACCGAGACGGAGTGGGAGTTCGCGGCGCGCGGCGGTCTGGAAGCGAAGCGCTTTCCCTGGGGCGACGACCTCACGCCCGAAGGCCGCCATCTCTGCAACATCTGGCAGGGCGACTTCCCCGACGTGGATCTGGCCGAGGACGGCTATTCCGCGCCCGCGCCGGTGGACGCGTTTCAACCCAATGGATTCGGGCTGTACAGCATCACGGGAAACACGTGGGAGTGGTCCGCGGACTGGTTCTCCCCGGATTACCATCTCTACGCCACGCGGCTGAATCCGGTGGGTCCGGCGCACGGGCAGGCGCGGTCCATGCGTGGCGGTTCCTATCTCTGCCACGCGTCGTACTGCAATCGCTATCGCGTGGCTGCGCGAACCTCGAACACGCCGGATTCGTCCACCACGAACATCGGCTTCCGCTGCGCCCGCGACGTGTAGCGGCTACTCTTCTATCTCGCGCGCCTGCTTGCCCAGATAGCCGCCGTGATGGCGCAGGCCGAAATCCTGACGGGAAAAGCCCTTCAGTTCCATAAGGGTGAGCGCGAGGGCGTCACTGATTGCCAGCATCACGACGATACTCGCGGTGGGCGTCAGACCCCACGGACACGGCTCCTGAATCACCCCCATGTCGAGCACGATGTCGCTCAGCCCGCGCAGTTCGGAATCCGGATGAGAGGTGATGCCGATTACCGTGTGCAAACCCAGGTGCCGGCTCAGATGCAGCATTTCCAGCACCTCGCGCGTCTTGCCGCTGGTGGAGAAAACCACCATGCAGTCCTCCGGACCCACCAAGCCAAGGTCCCCGTGCGCGGCTTCGCCCGGGTGGATATAAGATGCCGGCGTGCCGGTGGAGCAGAGCGTCGAGGCGAACTTGCGCGCCACATGTCCCGCTTTCCCCATCCCGGAAGTCAGCACCTTGCCGGTGCAGTCGCGCAGCGCGAGGATGGCGCGTTCGAAATCCGGCGTGACGCGGACAGCCGTCAGCGCTTCGGCTTCGGCGCGCAGGATGGCAGCGACCCGTTCTGAGATCTTCTCCGCCATCAGCCTTGCGGCGGGGCAGGGGAGACGAGCGCCACGCAGCCGATCGAGATCAGCAATCCGCGCGGCAGCGGCACCTGTTGCGTCATCCGTGCCGGTGGCTTCTCGGAAAAATACTCAAGGAAAAGCTGATTCACGAATGGGAAATCCGCCATATTCGCAACCGAAACCGTGGTGTTCACCACCAGACTCATGTTGCTGCCGCCTGCTTCCAGAACGGCGGCGAGGTTCTGAAAAGCCTGACGAGCCTGCTGTTCGAAACTTTCCGCGGCAATTCCGGTAGCCGGATCCAGCCCCGGTTGTCCCGAAACGAAGAGAAACCCGTTGGCGCGAACCGCCTGCGAGTAAGGCCCCAACGCCTTGATGCCGGGCACCTCGATCACTTCCTGCGGAAGAACCAGCGCGCTGTTTTCCGGCATTTTCACCTGATCTGATTCGTGCCGGCCGGCTTCGGAACCACCTGCTCGATGCCCATGCGCTTGGCTTCCTGATGAGCCGCGGTGCGGATGGCGGCCAGCGGATTCGGCGCGATCTTCCACTTCTGCAGCCGAATCGCTTCCGCCACGCCCGGCGCCATCTCCGGGGGCATATTCACGATATCCTGCACGAAGGCCAGAAACTCCGGAGAATCCTGCGCAAACTGACTGGCTGCCTCAATTTCCGCGTGGAAGGGAGGTTTCTGTACGCGGCGCGCCGGCGTGTACTCTTTGGTCGGGGGGATTGTCGGCCCGCGGTTTGCCGCAAACCGATTCGCGGCAAACCGGCCACCCTTGCCCTGCTTCACCTAAGACGCCTGCTCTTTCACTTTCAGCTGCGCGCGATTCTCTTCGATGAACTGCTTAATATCGTCGGACAGCGAAAGAAGTTTCACCCACTGCTCCTGGTAAAGCGTTACCGGAAACCGCCCGAGGCCATAAACGGACACCGCGCCCTTCTCGCTGACCTTCATCGAAATAGCGCTGTTGCGCTTCTGCTTCTGTTTCAGCGATTCGTTTTCAAGCTTCAGCCGTTCGAGTTCCGCAAGGATGTTTTCATCAGCCATATTCGTTCATTCTGCCAGAACCGGACGCGCAGCGCACACCACCCCTCGCCGAAGGCCATGACGAAGGCTATCGCCGAGGCCTCCGGAGCAGGGCCCGGCAGAGGTGTGTGACACTGGACAACCATGAGGGTTTTTCTGTTCTCCGTGCTCTGCCTGCTGTCCGTGCCGCGCATGCAATCCATGCTGCGGGCGCAGCAGGGCGAAGTGAAATCCCACGTTCTCCCCAACGGTCTGAAGGTCCTGATTCAGGAAGATCACAACGTGCCGAACGTGGCGCTGTACTTCTTCTACCGAATCGGCTCGCGCAATGAGCGCCCGGGCACCACCGGCGTTTCCCACTTCTTCGAGCACATGATGTTCAACGGCGCGAAGAAGTTCGGACCCAAACAGTTCGATAACGAGATGGAGAAGGCCGGCGGCAGCAACAACGCCTACACCACACAGGACGTGACCGTCTACACCGACTGGTTTCCGACAACCGCCCTGGAACTGATGTTCGACATGGAGGCGGACCGCATGCAGAACCTCGCCTTCGACCCGAAAATCGTGGAATCCGAACGCGGCGTCGTGTATTCCGAGCGTCGCACGTCCGTGGACAACAGCAACGGCGGTCTGCTCTACGAACAGATGCGCGCGGCGGCTTTCACGGCGCATCCGTATCACTGGCCGGTGGTCGGCTGGCCTTCCGATATCGAATCCTGGACCATGGACGACCTGCGCGCGCACTACAAAACGGGTTACGCGCCGAACAACTGCGTCATGGTCGTGGTGGGCGATGTCACGGAGGCTCAGGTGATGGCGCTGACGAAGAAGTATCTGGAGCCCATTCCACAACAGCCGCCTCCGCCCGCGATCCGCACCAAAGAGCCGGAGCAAAACGGCGAACGCCGGGTCACGGTTCGCAAACAGGCGCAGTTGCCGCTGCAGTTGGTCGCGTTTCATGTGCCCGATGCGAAGAGCCCGGATACCACGGTGCTCGAAGTGATCGACGCCCTGCTCACGGCCGGGCAGAGTTCGCGCCTGTATAGCCGCATGGTCGATAAGGACCAGGTCGCGCTGAACGTCGGCGCGCAGGCGGGCCGCTCGCTCGATCCCGGGCTGTTCGTCTTTTCCGTGACGCCCCGCAGCGGCGTGGATCCGGCCCGGACCGAGAAGACGCTGTTCGAAGAAATCGAGCGGCTGCGCAAAGAAAACGTCGCCGAAGACGAACTCACCAAAGCGAAGAACCAGATGCTCGCGCAGCATTACAAACAGCTGAAAACCATTGCCGGGCGGGCGAATCTTCTCGGCACTTTCGAAGTCTTCCGCGGCGACTACAACAAGCTGTTTACCAGCGACAAAGACATCGAAGCGGTCACGGCCGCCGATGTCCGGCGCGTGGCGGCAAAGTATTTCGATGAGAAAAACCGCACCGTCGCCACCCTGATTCCGGAGGCGAAATGAAGACGGTGACGAAATTTCTTGCAATCCTTCTGACGCTGGCAGCCACGGCGCCTGCGGAAGTCCGGCTGCCAAAGTACACCCGCGAGGTGTTGCCGAACGGCGCGGTGGTTTACCTGATGCCGAAGCCCGGCGTCCCCCTCGTGAACTTCCGCATCCTGGTGAAGGGCGGCGTGGAGGCGGACCCCGGCGGACTGGCTGGCCTTACGGCGGTCACCGCGCAACTGCTGCGCAGCGGCACGGCGCGGCGCGCGGCCAGCCAGTTCTCCGCCGAACTCGATAGCCTGGGCGGAACCTTCACGGCGGGCGCCAACGAGCAATACACCGTCATCGGCAGTGAATTCCTCAGCAAAGATCTCGCGGCCGGACTCGACCTGACGGCCGATGCGGTGCTCCACCCGGTCTTCCCCGAAAGCGAAGTGAAGAAGGCGATCGCGCGCAATGTGGATGGCGCGCGCGCCGCGAAGGACAATCCGCAGGCCGCCATCGGCCAGTATTTCCGCGCGTTTTTCTACGGACCCGCGCATCCCTACGGGCATCCCGCTGAAGAAGCCTCGCTGACCCGCATCACCCGCGAGAGCATCGCCGACTATGCGAAGCGCCTCTATGTGGGCCGCAACATGGTGGTGATCGTGGCGGGCGATTTCGACACCGCCGCCGCGGGCGCAGCGCTGCGCAAGACCTTCTCCGAAGTCCCCGCCGGCACCGCGTACGCCTGGGCGAAAGATGCCACGCCGATGCCCGGCGGACGCCTGCTGCTCATCGATAAACCCGACGCGACGCAGACCTACTTCGAAATCGCGCAGCCCGGTATCAGCCGCACCGACCCGGAACGCACCGCTCTGCAGCTTCTCAACACGCTCTTCGGCGGACGCTTCACCTCCCTTCTCAACGATGCCCTCCGCGTCAACAGCGGTCTTACTTACGGGGCGCGTTCCATGCTGGATCTGAACCGCCGGCCCGGCGCCATCACCATCAGCACCTATACGCGTACGGAGACAACGGAGAAAGCGATGGATATGGCGCTCGACATCCTGAAGCGCCTCAATGAAAACGGCATCAGCGCCGAACAACTGGCCTCCGCGAAAGCCTACATGAAAGGCATGTATCCCACGCAGGCGCTCGAAACGCCGGACCAGCTGGCCGCCATGCTGGGCGATATCGAAGTGTTCGGCCTCAACCGCGGCGAAGTGGACGATCTGTTCTCCCGTATCGACGCCGTCACGCTGGAACACGCCAACGCCCTCGCGAAGAAATGGTTCCGTCAGAACGATCTGACCTTCGTGGTGCTCGGCAATGCGTCGAAGGTGCGCGACGTTGTGAAGAAGTATGCGCCTGTCGTGAAGGAAACGAAGGCCAGTGAGCCGGGCTTTGCCGTCGCTGTAAATTAGACTATGCCCTCGCGATTCGCCCTGCTTTTTCTCGCTGCGCCCCTGTTCGCCCAGGACGCCCTGATCTCCCGGCCGGACGTGAAAAAAGCGCTCGCCTTCATCGAAACAAGTCAGGAGCGCACGCTCGCTTCGCAGGTCGCCATCGCCGAAATCGCCGCGCCGACCTTTCACGAAAGCGAGCGCGCCAAATACCTCGCTTCCGAGTTCCGGCGCGTGGGTCTCACGAACGTGGAGATCGACAAGCAGGGCAACGTGCTCGGCTGGCGCCCGGGCGATTCGCCCGATACTTTCGTGCTCGCCGCGCATCTCGACATTTCCTTCGCGGAGGGCGTCAACGTCAAAGTGAGAAAGGAAGGCGCCCGCTGGCACGGACCCGGTTTGGCCGACGACAGCCGCGGTCTGGCGGCACTCCTCAACATCGCCGAAGCCATGAACGCCGCGGGAATCAAGACGCACCAGACCGTGCTGTTTGTCGCGAACGTCGGTGAGGAAGGCCTGGGCGATCTGAACGGTGTCCGTTATCTCTTCAAAGAGAGTCCGATGAAAGATCGCCTGCGCGAGTTCATCTCCATCGACGGGTCCGACCCCACGCGCATCGTCAACGGCGGCACCGGCGTGAAGCGTTATCGAGTCACGCTCACGGGTCCCGGCGGCCACAGCTATGGCAACTTCGGCCGCCCCAGCCCCATTCACGCGGCTGGTCGGATCATCGATCAACTGGCTGACATGCAGGTCCCCGCGAATCCGAAAACCACGTTCAACGTGGGCCGTATCAGCGGCGGCACGGCGGTCAACGCGATTGCGGAAGAATGCTCGTTCGAAGTGGATCTCCGTTCGGTGGATCCCGGTGTTCTCGATCGGATCGAGGCGAAACTGTTCGAGGCCGTGCGGGTGGGCACCGAACTCGAGAACAAGGCGCGCGCGGCATCCGGTTCCGTCATGAAGTCCGACATGAAACTCGTCAGCAACCGTCCCGCGGGCCAGACCGCGCTCACCAGTCCCCTTGTTCTGGCCGCGCAGGCGGCGATTACAGCCACGGGTCAGAAGCCCCAGCTGGAGTTCAGCAGCACGGATTCCAATATTCCGATCAGTCTGGGCGTTCCCGCCATCACCATGGGCGGCGGCGGACGTTCCGGCAACGCGCACTCTCTCGACGAATGGTTTGAGCCCGCCAATGCGTGGAAGGGACCGCAGACCGTGCTGCTGACGATTCTCGAATTCGACCGGATGAAGTAGCCGCTACTTCAGCGCGGCTTCGAGTCCGTCGCAGGCGTTGGCCACGCCATCCTCGCGAGCCATCTCCGCCGCGGTTCGTTGTGCGGCCTCGCGATAGGCCGTGTCCTGGAGCAGCGGTTCCAGATCCGCCATCAGCCGCCCCGCCCGGTATTGATCCCGCGGAATCGTGCGGGCGCCGCCCAGTTTCACCACCCGCCGCGCGTTGTCCGGCTGATCGTGGCTGTACGGCACCACGATCATCGGCTTGCCGCTCGCCAGTGCCTGCGCGGTGGTGCCGGAGCCGCCCTGATGAACCGTGACCGCCGCGCGCGGGAACAACTCGGAATAGGGCGCATAGGGTGCCAGGAAGATGGAATCCGGCAGTGGCGCGGCCGGCAGATTGCGCGGATCGTTGCCGATCAGCAACACCGCGCGGCAGCCCAGCCGGCGCACCGCTTCCGCGCTTTCCCGGTAAAACGGACCGGCGTCGAAGACGGCTGACGACCCGAGCGTGAAGACCACCGGCGGCGAACCGGCATCGAGAAAGCGGTTCAGCTCCGGGCTCATGCCTTCGCCGGGATTCAGTTTGTCGTAGAACGTGTACCCTGTAACATCCATCTTTGCGGGCCAGTCGGGCTGTGGCTGCGCCATCACTTTCGAGAACCAAGCCTGATTGCCCCACGGCGAAAACATGTCGTCGAAGATGGGATTCCGCACGGGAGGCAGACCGAGCTTACGGCGAAGGTCGTTCACCGGTTTCCCCCAGCGGGCGGCGATGAACCGCGCGATGCGGAGGAAGCGCCGCCAGAACCACGGCCCCGCGCCGCGGAACGTATCGAGGACGGGCACGCCCGAAACTGTCGGCGGATCCCACGCGGAAAGCAGCAGCGCCGGCTGCAGAATCACGCTGACCCACCGCATTCGCAGTACCTCCGCCACCAGCGGTGTGGCGAACGCGACCGGGTGCCCCACCAGCAGATCGGCCTCGCGGGCAAGCGGCAGAAGATCCTCGAAACCCTGTTCGATGTAAGGCAGGAAGACGCGCCGCAGAATGTACTCGCTGCCGGTTCGCGGATGAAAGGCCCGGCGCATCTCATTCACGTCGTGAATCAGTCCCGCCACGTCCGGCCGTACGGGAAAGAAGCGCAGATTCTCCCCCACCACCTTCTCGCGATAAATTTCCGAAGTCGCGATGGTGACGGTGTGGCCGCGGTCGCGCAGTCCGCGGCCCACCGCGATGTACGGGTGCAGATCGCCCAGCGATCCAAAAGTGGTGAGAACGAAATGAGCGCCCAAACAATAGAGTATGGCGCAGGCGCGGAAACGGGCCAATTCGGGCGCTTTGCTATCCTGAACCTTAAGTCCCGTCATTCCGCCTCATTTTTTAAGGAGAAATACCCGAAGCATGCCCGTCAAAGTTGGTATTAACGGCTTCGGCCGCATTGGCCGCAGTCTTGTTCGCGCCGCGCTGAACAATCCGGAAATCGAATTCGTCGCTGTCAACGACCTGACCGACACCACGACCCTCGCCCATCTCACCAAATACGACTCCGTCATGGGCCCCCTGCCGCAGGAAGTGAAGGCGGAAGGCGATTCCATTTCCATCGGCGGCAAAAAGATCCGCGTTTTCGCCACGAAAGATCCGGCCGAGATCGACTGGTCCAGCGTTGGCGCCGAAATCGTCGTGGAATCCACGGGCCGTTTCACGGATGCCAAAGATGCCGGCAAGCACCTGCGCGGCAGCGTCAAAAAAGTCATCATCTCCGCGCCCGCCAAGGGTGAAGATGTCACCATCGTGATGGGCGTGAACGACAGCGTCTATGACGCTTCGAAGCACCACATCATTTCGAACGCTTCCTGCACCACCAACTGCCTCGGTCCCGTGGTGAAAGTGCTGCATGAGAAGTTCGGCATTCTCAAAGGATCGATGACCACGATCCACAGCTACACCAACGATCAGAACGTTCTCGACTTCCCGCACAAAGACCTGCGCCGCGCCCGCGCCGCCGCGCTCAACATGATCCCCACCACCACCGGCGCCGCCAAGGCGATCGCTCTCGTGATGCCGGAAATGAAGGGCCGCCTCGATGGTTACGCGATGCGCGTTCCCACCCCGGATGTCTCGGTAGTCGATCTGGTTGCCGTGCTCGAAAAAGACACCACGGACGCCGAAGTGAACGCGGCTCTGAAAGCGGCGGCGGAAGGTCCTCTGAAGGGCATTCTGGCCTACACCGAAGATCCGGTCGTTTCGACGGACATGCTGAAAAATCCGAACAGTTCCATCGTCGACGGCCAGTTGACGAAGGTGCTCGGCGGCAATCTTCTCAAGGTTGTTGCCTGGTACGACAACGAGTGGGGCTATTCGAACCGCGTGAACGATCTCGCCGTTTTCCTCGCCCAAAAAGGCCTGTAATCCGCTCTTTGCCGCGTGTGGTCCGGGTTCGGATTTTCGGGCCGCACGCGGTAAACCTTTGTAAAACCCCGCCTTCTCCCCCTTCCCCCGGTAACTTCCCGGATTGTAGTATCATCAGTGCCTATATGAAATCCACGCTTCTGGCCTTCATGGCCCTTATCTGCTTCACCTTCGTAGCTGCCGCAGCCGACGTCACTGGAAAGTGGACGGCGGAAATTCCTGGCCGCGGCGGGAACACGCAAACCACAACCTTCACCTTCAAAGCTGACGGCGCCAAACTCGAAGGCACCGTGGCCAATCAGCGCGGCGAAAACCCCATCACCGAAGGCAAAGTCGACGGCGACAAAATCTCCTTCGTTCAGGTCATGAACTTCAACGGCAACGAAATGAAGATGACCTACACCGGCGTAGTGAAGGGCGACACCATCGAAATCACGCGCGACAACGGACGCGGTCCGGCCACCTTCACGGCAAAGAAAGCCCAGTAGTTCGGGAACTTTCTCCGTCGGGATTTCAATCATAAATAACTGAGGTTCGCGCACTAACGGGACAACACCGCCCAGGGTGCGTGTTGTGGCGGCAATGCTGTGCGAGTCAGTCAAATCCAAGGATTCGTGCATGCTTCGCTTACCGTGTTTCCATTCCGTGTCCGGTCGTCTTTTTCTGGCACAACTCCTGCTGGTGGCCGTGGCCGCCGCCGACGTACAGACTGGTGTCGTTCGTTCCGGCGGCCGCCCCATCCCGGGGGCGGCCGTAACGGCTGAATGCGGGACGGACAAAATCTCCACGGTGACGGACGGCGAAGGGCGTTTCGAGATGGGCGGCCTGCCTTCCACGCCCTGTAAGTTCTCCGCCGTGCTGTTCGGCTTTGAGCCGGCGCAGCAGGAAACCAAAGCTTCTTCCTCTCCTCTTTCTCTCGATCTGAAACTGCAGAAACGCGCTTCCCTGCCGGTGCAGGAAGCGCCGAAAACAGTTGCAGCCGCAAAACCGGCCACGCCGGCAACTCCCCCGGCTTCCACCACTCCCGCTCCCTCTTCAGCCAGTACAACTCCCGCTACTCCAGGCACGGGGCGCGGCGGCCCCGGTGGCAGAGGCGGTCCCGGCGGTGGTCGGGGCGGGCAGTTCGGCCAGGGTGGCTTCGCGGGCGGACGCGGTGGTCCCGGCGGACGGGGCGGCCCGAACGGCCCGAACGGCGCGAATGGCGCGCAGGGCGCGCAGGGCGGAAATACCGGCTTTCAGAGTCTGAGTCTTGTCCAGAACGGCGACACGCCTTCTCCCGATGCGGAAATCGCGCCGGGCTCGTTGGCTGGCGTGGACACGAACGGCGGCGCCAACGAAGCGCTTCTGGTCAACGGCAGTCTGAGCCAGGCCGTGCAGGCGCAGCCCGGTGACGGCCAGGGCATGGGCGGTCCGCAAGGC